>Ga0209080_1000802_pt1 | contig 18360 bp, 20 predicted proteins | sample JNZ110809AmetaG_FD_184123 | JGI IMG/M metagenome (GOLD analysis project Ga0209080, IMG submission 184123) | Hot spring microbial communities from Jinze hot spring, China to study Microbial Dark Matter (Phase II) - JNZ 110809A (SPAdes) (version 3) ...
AAGCTGTTGTAGACTGCACTGGGCATGAAGCCGAGGTTCTTTCAATAGCCGCTAGGAAAGTTCCAGGGTTGAATATAGCTCTTCCTGGGGAAGCATCCATGTGGGCTGCTGAGGGTGAGAAGCTTGTTGTAGAGAAGACTGGTGAAGTTTGCCCGGGGCTTTACGTCGCGGGGATGGCTGTTGCAACCCTTTATAGAATACCTAGAATGGGCCCTATATTCGGCGGCATGCTTCTATCGGGTAGACGTGTTGCTGAGATTGTGAGTAGAGATATCTGGAGAAAAGGCTAGCTACAGTAGCCTAGATATCTTCTCTACTGTGTCGCAAAGTTTCTCTATCTCCTCCAGCGTATTATAGATGTAGGTGGAGGCTCTAACTGAGCTCTGCGCTTTAAGTCTTCTATGTAACGGTTCAGCACAGTGGAGACCTGATCTAACGGCTATATTTTCAAGCTCGTCTAGGAGAAGTGCAACATCATGACTGTTAACACCTTTAACATTAAAGGCTACAAGCCCGCATCTATCTTCAGCCCTTTTAGGTCCATAAACTACTACAGATTCTAAATTGCTGAGTCTTCTAAGGGCTAAGTCTGTTAACTGAATTTCATGCTTCCGTACATTATCCATACCAATCTTCTCAAGGTATTCAACGGCTGCTGCTAACCCTGTAGCTCCAGCGACGTTCGGAGTCCCAGGCTCGAAACGCCACGGCATATCGTTCCACTCAGCCTTTTCTAAATCAACTTTACTTATCATTTCACCGCCTCCAAAAGCCGGTTGAAGCATATCTGAAGCATTCTTACTCACGTAGAGAACACCTATTCCCGTAGGTCCAAGCATTTTATGACCGCTGAAAACTAGAAAATCGCATTCAAGTTTTTTCACATCTATGGGAATGTGTGGAGCTGATTGTGCGGCATCAACGAGGACAAGTATTTCCTGCTCATGAGCTATTTTGATGATTTTCTCAATTGGATTTATCGTTCCTAATACATTCGATACGTGGTTTAAAGTTACAAGTTTAGTCCGTTTAGATATTAAATTTGGGAGTTTTTCAACGTCGAGATGTCCATCATTAGTTATATCTAGGAATTTCAGTTTGACTTTAAATCTGTCTCGTATTATCTGCCATGGTACCAAGTTTGAGTGGTGCTCCATAACGGTCGTGATTACTTCATCCCCTTCATTCCAGTTTAAACTGTAAGCCACTATGTTAACACCCTCTGTAGCGTTTTTCGTAAAAATAACCTCACTAGGATCGGCTTTTATAAACTTAGCAACAGCCTCCCTAGAGTCTTCGTATAGGGAAGTAGCCTCCTGCGCTAACTTGTACAAGCCTCTATGCACGTTAGCCGTATACCGCTCATAATAGCGAACTATGGCATTTATGACTTGACGTGGTTTGAGACTAGTGGCGGCATTATCTAAGTATATTAGAGGTTTGCCATCCTCCCTACGCAACGACAGTATTGGGAAGTCTCTACGTATGGATTCAGGGTTTAACATAACAACCGACTACTTAGAGTTAAAACATTGTTATAAATTTTATGCAAACATTTATATAACAGTGTTATAATATATAACGTCGTGAATCGCAGTCATACTTTGAAGACTAAACTATTTAATGATAATCTGTATGGTTTTAGGCAAATTCTTCCTGGTGGAGAAGCCATGGAGCTTAGATTAATGCCCTTATCGTTGCTAAAGCCTCATGAAAGCATAGACTTAAAAACGTTGGATACCTTAGTAAAAAACATTAAAACAGATGGCTTTCTAAAGAAAGCCATCGCAGTCGATCGAAACACCCATGTAATACTTGATGGACATCATCGGGTAAAGGCTTTAGAGATCATTGGTTGCAGTAAGGTACCTTGCCTCCTCATAGATTACTCTTCTCCGCAGATAGTAGTATTCTCTTGGAGCGGGGATAAAGAGCTTCCTAAGAATTTGGTGATTAAAGCAGGGCTCAACGGAGAACTTTTACCACCTAAAACTTCAAAGCATATGCTGAAGGTGAACGGGCGTACAATACACATCTCATTCATAGAGCCTGAGGTAGATATATCTTTAGATGCGCTTAGAGTTTAACTTTCATCCAATACTTGGAAGGATGAACCTGTTTTCCTAATAATCTAACTGGTCAATGATGATATCTGTATCGCTCATAATCTCAAACTAAAGATTGACGGTGGCTGAGTTCTGTAGGCTGAAAGAGAAGGTTAAAAGTTACTTAGACTTTGTAGAAATTTAGACAGGAGTCATGTCTGATGAGTCGGTCTATGGGAATAGTGGGGCTTAGAGGCTTATTCGAAAGTCCAAAGTCTTAGACTTTGGGAACGTCTGCTTAATACCTGGCTATGGAAGTAAAACGTTAGGCTTCTGGACTAATAAGAACGGTTAAACCTTCATAGATGTTAGCGATGTAACGGCATTAAACAGTTTGAATCTTTATAAGTCGAACAGATAGACTTATCCACCCTTCAGCAGTACTCTTGAGATGGCGAAAGGGCAGATTAGAAACTATTTGCTTAAAGCCAATGCTAAGGATATGCGTTGGATGTTTTCAGCTTATCTCAACGAAGCTGAACGTTCTGCACAAACTCTTGGGCAACAGCACAATTGTATACGTTGGTCTTTCGTCATACGTCCCAACAGGCTTCATAAAGATAGGCGAAATATTAGATAACGCATATGAAGCGTTGTCAAAATCAAACGGATCTAGAGCTGAACAGGCGTATTGGAAGGACCTGCTTGACGGGCTTAATAACAACAGGTTTCCGTTTGTATGCTCTGAACCTTGCTATCCCATAGTGTATCCGTAAACAGATATTATCTCTTAAATTTCCCTTTTTTTCTTATGCTAAATGGTTATGTTGGCTTCTCTCTAAATAGGGTTGTGTTTTACATCTAATTGAAAATTTTATGTTAGGTATAGATGGGTAGGACATACCGAGTGTAGAACCGTTCCATGCACTACTCCTTTGATGGAAATACGGCATACCCCGAGGTTCAAATACCTAGGCTAAGGTGGTTAGACGGCTATTCACAACATGCCTACTTTGACAGCGCGATAGGTAAATCCACTTCTTTTACTCTAGCCTTATAGCTGATGAATCTACAATTGGAGAAGCGATCGAGATTTCCCCCTATTTAACCCCTGCCTGCCTTTTGAAGACTCTTTTGAAGTAAACTGCGTAGAGGTCTGTGTTTCCAAGCAGTTCAAAGTATGTCTTCTTCTCCCAGTTTCTCCTCAATGCTTCGTCGCATTGGTATATGACAACCCCCTCCTTTAAAACCCTCGATATGAGCGTCGGATCAGCCTTGTTCAAAGATGAAACATCAACCTTATCCACGGGTATTCCTAAGGAATCGGCTATTTCCAACGCTAGTTCAGCCTCATTTAAGATTGTTGCATCATACTTCTCAAATAGAACAGCTATATCGTAGTCGCTATCTTCTCTAAAATCTCCTCTAGCTCTACTTCCAAATAAATATGCTATCATAACCTTATGCTTTTTAAAAGTCTCAGCCATCCTATTCAGCATAGACTCCGCCGATTCAAACCCCCTCCCATCAGGGTCTAAACCCTTCTCCTCGATTATTCTGCTTATAGAGCCTATCAGCTTCTCAACATCCGGCAGTAGCCTATTAACTATATCTAGCAAATCTTCGATTGAAATTCTCCGATAGGCGTGGGCTAAAGTATTCCTAACGGTTGCGATTCTTCTAACGATTTCAACAGCATCCACGTTTACAAGACCACCCTCATAGAAGATGCGTCCCAACTCAGAGTATGAACTTGGCTTCCTTAAGCCAAGGTCAACTACAACCATAGACATAACGTCTAAAACGTTCTGCAACGTAGCGTAAACCTCCCATCTAAGCGCTGAAGTCTCAACATCAGAACTGGGCTTAATACTTCTAGCCCTCTTAATACAATTCAACGCCTCAGATAGAATGGCCTTTAACTCCACATTATTCTCCCAACGAAAAAACGACTTAAACGCATATAAACGTTTACCGCTTGATAGGATATGAATTAGAGAAGTACACTCATAGTCTTAAAAATATGTGTAGAATTACCTTCATCTTCCAGTCAAAATATATCTTCACATCCTTCCTTTAGAACTATGGATATTTTATCCATGCTGTTAAAGAAGCTTTTCTGAAAACTTCAAACCAAGAAAACGGGCAGTTGAATTTCACCTTACGAGTGTTAACCTAGGTTTTCCCTACTATGAACTCTACACCCTCTCTTATCAACCACGAAAGAATCGTTTAAATAAATCCGATAAAATTGCCATAGCTACGACTGTACATCTTTAGACTCTACTCTCCACGTCTACTTTATCAAAGCTTTGTCGAAGGAGATTATTTTTAGCCCGTCTTCTTAGCATAGTAGTACGGTAGTCCGTCGTCGAAGTCTAGATCCACATTCCCTGCCAATTCGCATGCTACGAGTTCATCCTCAACCGGAAGTTCAACTACTGTTAAACCACGCCAAGTTAAAACCTCTGAAAGGAGTTCCGTCACAAGCCTTGGCTCTCCCAAGATTGCCGAGGGGGTTTAGAATAGAAACATCTCACACATTTTCCACCAGAAACAGCCATGCGACGGCTCAACAAGCAAAAGCCTTAACTTCAGTTCACACAAATTCACTCAGATAGAACAGCAGTTGAAAACGAATGGGATGTCTGAGACTATGGAAGTCTCCTTCAGAAAACTTCGAATAGTGAAATTCAAAGGCAGGTTCTTCGAGTATGTAGAGGATGAAGTGGCAGTAGAACATCCTATAACCATACACATCAATGGAAAACTTCTAGACGTTCTCTACGCAACCCCTCAAGAGCTCTCATAACTAAAGCCCAGCCAGTCCTATCTTTAACGCTATTACTAAACGGATTTAACCCTTCAAGCTTAGCCCAGACAGTTCTTTCACCATTTGAGAAAGACCTAAGCTTAACCAGAGGCGTCGGCTAATCTCCATAGAAAAGCTCTAAAGTGCTATTATAAACTCTAAGCCTCCTATCATCTTTTCTACGAACATTTAACAAATTCAAGTTTACATCTACTTTTGGGACTCCCCCTTGATTTGAACGTCAAAACTTCCATATGGAAGCCTCGGACCTTTAATACCAGCTCTAATAACATCCTCCAACGTAACAGGTCCAAATCGCGTATTTAGAGTCTTAACAACCACTCTAGAAGGGTCGATTTGAAGCACGAGGATTTTCTCAGCTGAGAGAATCTTTAAAGCCTCAAATACTTCCCATCCCTTCAAAACAACCATAGTTGACTTTTCAACTACAATAGGTTCTCTAACGCATTTTTCACTGAGGATTCGACTGTACGTAGGGATTACAATCTTCAAATCTACGTTTACTGGTTGTTTCACTTCGTTTATCCCCACGTTTTTGATTCTACCCTTTGATATAACGGCGTTATATTTAACCCTCAAACTTGAAAACTTTTAGAAAACCAGTAACTGTCGATTAACTCTAAATATGAGGCGCTACGTTTAAAATCGTAAACTCTCTACATAGAAATCAAAAGTTTTTCTTCACAACACTCGTAAATTACTCTAGAAGAGCCTCTATCTTAAGGAGAGGTGTAAATCTAAGCTGGAGGGGAGGAATTGGAGGCTTTTAAGAAAGTCAAGTGTAAGAGATGCGGCGTAGTTAAAGAAGGCGTTTATCTACCGAGTTACAATTTAAAGCTTTGCCTAGACTGCTTCCAACTCTTCTTCGAGAATAAAACTCAAAAGACCATTGAAAAGTTTAAAATGTTTTCAAAAAACGATAAAATCGCAGTCGCTATCTCAGGAGGGAAGGATAGCACAGCTTTAGCTAAATCCTTAAAAAACCTAGGGTACAACATCCATCTCGTTCACATCAACTGTCAAATAGAAGAAGAAAACTACTCAAAGAACTGCCAAGAAACAGTTGAAAAATTCGCTGAAGAGGAAAACCTCCCCCTTACGATTCTAGATTTCAAGAAAGAGGTCGAAGTAGACGTAAAACTAGCGGCAAAAATAGCAAGTAAAGAAATATGCGCCCTCTGTGGAATGGTGAAAAGGTATCTTCTAAATAGAGAAGCCGCAGAGTTTGACGTCCTCGTCACCGGACATACTTTAGACGACGAAGCAGCAAACCTCCTATCCTCCCTAATATTCTGGAGAGAATTCTTAGAGAGACAGTGGCCAGTATTGAGAGAAGAAGGACCTCTTAAAAAGAAGGCTAAGCCCTTCTGTCTAACTTTCGAACGTGAAACAAAACTTTACTGCGATATTTTAAAGCTTCCATATGTAAAAAACCCATGCCCTCTTAGAGGTGGAACCTACGTCTTCTTCAAAAAGATAATTCAAGAAGTAGAAAGAGAAATGCCTTCCTCGATAATTGGCTTCTACAAGGGCTTTCTAAAGAGGAAAGAGAAGCTTGGACTTACACCTAGGAAGGAAAACCTAATGCCCTGTAGAAACTGCGGATATTTAACCGTAGCTGAAGTCTGTAGCTTCTGTAGATTGAAAGAAAAAGTTAAAGACTATCTAGCTTCAAAAAGCAGTATGGTCTAACCACCGACTATCGCAGGCATTATCGTCACTTCATCCCCCTCGTTAAGAAGATAGTCAGATTTCACAGCTCTGCCGTTCACAAGAATAATCTCCTGCGTTAAATCAAAGCCTTTAATACGTTCAGAAAGTTTACCCATGAGGTCTTTTACGGTAGATTTATCTTCGATTTCCACTTCTAACCTGCTGCCGAGTTTTTGAGCTATAAACCCGTACGTATTAACTTTGACCTTCAACCTTAAACTACCTACGCTTCGGTCTATTATAAGCATTTTTCCAACTGAAGGTGAAGATTTATGATTTGAATAGTAGAAGTTTAATTGATGACACTATCAGCCTATGAACTTGAACGCTATGATAGACAAATCCGTATACCAGACTTCGGATTGGAAGGTCAGATTAGACTTAAAAACTCTAAAGTTGCCGTCGTTGGGATTGGAGGATTAGGCTGTTTAGCATCAATATACTTAGCAGCTGCAGGAGTTGGCAAACTAATACTCATAGATAAAGAAAGATTTGAACTAAACAATTTAAACAGACAGATACTGGGATACCCGTCAGACTTAGGGAAGCTAAAGGTAGAGGTTGCAAAAATTAAACTTGAAGAGTTTAACCCCAATGTTGAAGTTGAAGCTCTTCCAGTTGAATTGTCTGAGAAAAACATAGCAGACACTATAGGCCATGTTGATGTTGTCGTAGATTGTCTAGACAACTGGAGAACCAGATTTCTCATAAACGACTACTGTGTATCGGAAAACATCTGCTTTGTCCACGCAGCTGTTTCAGAACTATATGGACAGATTACGACGATAATGCCTAGAAAAGGTCCATGTCTTAGATGTGTCCTCTACAGAATTCCAACAGTGGAAACCGAAGTCATCCCAATACTAGGAGCAGTTCCAGCGACATTAGCTTCCCTTGAAGTTTTAGAGACGATAAAACTACTGACGGGAATAGGAGAGCCTCTAGTTGGAAGAATGCTTTTCATAGATTTAAGGAGGATGAGCTTCGACACGATTCAACTATCTAGAAGAAACGACTGCCCTACATGTAGTGGAACGACAGCTTAAAATAAAACCTCCCCCCTCTTAAAAGTAGAAGATGAAGGTTAAAATCAAATACTTCGCACATTTAAGAGAAATCACGGGAAAACGTGAGGATTTAGTCGAATTAGAAGAGGACACATCTGTCGGAAAACTCTTAGAAGCACTTTCAAACAAATACGGAGAAAAGTTTAGAGAATATATTTATGGACTCGGCGAATTTGAAGGAGTATCTCTAAACTTTCTACTAAACGGAAGAAACATATCACTCGATAAAATGTTTGAAACAAAACTTCAAGATGGAGATGTCTTATCTATCCTTCCACCCGTAGCAGGAGGATAGACGTACTTCAACATCTACGTAAACATCTCAGACCTTCAGCATACCAACAGCCTTCGCAAACTTATTATAAATTTTATTATTTATTGTTTTTTACTTAGTAGTTATATGTAGTTATTCGGCTGATGTTCATGTTAAACGTTGAACACGTACGTAGAGACTTCCCAATGCTCTCAACTAAAAGCGTGTTTAATCTATTTTTAGCCAGGTAGGTTGCAGCCGTAAGACCAGCGGGTCCTGCACCTACAACGATGACATCTACATCAGCCAACTTGTAGAGTTTATCTGTAGCAGCTTTAACTATGGCTTTGGTTATAACAGATTCATCAATACCCATGCAGACCCGGTTACTATTACCGGGTTAAGCTCATATTTAATCTATCTAATTTGAGGCCTTAGCTCTAAATTTCATCGAAAGTAATTCTACGAATCGAATGAATGACGGCGCTGTCAGTATCAAAAGTAAATACGATAGATAGAGCTTAAGCTTTCCAATACTATACAGATAGCTCAAGCCGATGTAAAATATGTTAAACTACATCTTGAAATTAGCTGGGTGCAAAATCCACATTTTAACCTTAGACTTTAAGACTTGCTAGCTCATGATAAAGCGGTATAAGTGTCAAGTAGAGTTTTTTAAAGTATTCATATAGCAGGGAATACTTTTCATACAGTGCTAAGTTCGGATTATGTACGTCTGTAATTCTAACCAATTTTTCTGCAACACTAAAATCCCTATATATCCCCACACCTACACCAGCCGCTATGGCAGCTCCAAAAGACGTCGCCTCCATCAAGTACTCTGGCACTAGTATAGTTTTACCATAGATGCTTGCCATCATATCCCTCCAAAGCCTCCCCTTGGCTCCACCGCCTATCACTCTGATATTCTCTATTCTTACCCCTTGCTCTTCAAATGCTTCTAGAATTATTCTTAAATTGAAGCATACACCCTCTAAAACAGCCCTTATCAAATGCCTCCTCCTATGTCCAAGCGCCAACCCGAAAAACACACCTCTAGCATTCGGATTCCACCATGGAGACCTCTCACCCATCAAATACGGGAGAAATATCACTTTCTCAGAGCCAGGCTCTACTTTCTCGGCTTCTGAATCCATAATCACATAAGGGTCAACTCCAAGCCTCCACGCTTCATTCACTTCGGCTTGGCAAATCTCATTCCTAAGCCACCTATAGGAACTGCCAGCAGTCTGCATCGTGCCAGTAGGAGAAACCTTATTGGGGTCTAAATGCCACTGATTGAAAATCCTCATCTTTGAATCTATAAGTGGCTTATCAGTACAGATACTGATCCAAGAAGACGCTCCAACATAGTTATAAGCATGTCCATACCTTACCACTCCAGCACCCACCGCGGCACATGCTCCATCTCCTCCACCTACGACTACTGGCGTTCCAGGCTTTAGACCAATCTTTTCGGCGATTGACTGCTCAATTCCTCCTACCACTTCAGTTGAAGCACAAAGCCTCGGCAACTTATCGATTGGGATTTGAAGCTCTTCAAGAATTCCATATGCCCACTGCCTTCTATTCACATCGAGCAGACCAGCTAAGGAGGCGTCGGAGAAGTCTGTAACGTATTCCCCAGTCAGCTTTAGAATTATATAGTCTTTAGATTGAATAAACTTGTACGTCTTCTTGTAAATCTCAGGCTCATTCTCCTTCAACCAGAGGATTTTAGAAATGGTATACGATGGGTTTACCCTATTTCCAGTTATCCGGTAGAAGTCTTCTTCACCTATCTGCTCAGCTATGAAATTAGCCTGTTCTACGCTCCTCTGATCCATCCAGATAATACTAGACCTCAAGGGATTTCCATCTTTATCTATGGGGAGACAACCCATCATCTGACCACTAAAACCAACAGCCTCAATATCATCCGGATGTACTTTGGATGTTTTCAGAATCTCACGTGTAGAAGCGATAAAAGCATTCCACCAGTCTTCTGGATTTTGTTCAGCCCACGTCGGTTTAGGCTGATGGAGAACATACTCTTTCAAAGTACTCGTAATCAAACGACCATCTAAATCAAATAGCGTCGCCTTATCTCCCGTGGTACCTATATCATGAGCTAGAATATACCCACCGCCCATTTAAAGCCTCCTCCAACAGCCTATCACTAAAAGTAATGGATAATAATGTAAATATAAATCGCAAGGTTTTCAGCTTGATTTCAAGATAACTCAAGCCAGTGGGCTATGTAGGATATAACCTACTAGATCACCCTTCTTCTACTACCAGTATAACCTCGGTTTTGCCCTTGTCTTATCCTATGGATATTGGAAGTTGAAACATTAGTAAGTAGCTTTACAGCCTATTTCATCTATGAGAAAACTTAATGATTGGTAAAATTTGTTACTTCTCTAGCGGTTTTAACGAATAAAAATGCGGATAAAGCAAGCAGTAAAAGAGGTGAAAGAAGTTGAACTTTGAGGATAGGCTTCGAGTTTATAGTAAGAAGGCTAAGGTACTGACTAAGTTTAATCCTTTCCAATCGAGGGTATGTCCTCCTAGGCTTGAGGTCAACGTTTACACGGGATGCGCCTTTCAATGCAAGTACTGCTACGCTAGAGCATATATACGCGATTTTAACAGGCCTAGGTGTAAGCCTGATTTCAAGGAGAACCTCGAGGAGGATGTTGAGAGAGCTCTTCAGCTTGGACTTAACAAGCTACCCGTAGGCATTTCAAATTCATGTGAGCCTTTTCAACCTCTAGAAGACAAGTATAAACATGCACTATTTGCCATCAAGCTCTTAACGGATAACGATTTCCATCTCATAATAATCACTAAGAATCCTTCAAAGCTTACTGAACCCGAGTACCTCGATGCTATGGATCCAAAGAGGACGTTCATAGAGGTTACCATACCCTTCTTAGATTCACGGTTCTTCGAGCCTTACGCTCCACCGACGATGGAGAGGATAAAATCGATCACCGCACTCAACGAATTAGACTATACCGTGGCTGTAAGAGTAGATCCGATTGTACCGAGTTATGGGAGCATACCTGGGCAATCTCCATCTGAGGTTGAAACACTTATCGACCAACTGCATAAAGCTGGGGTGAGATTTATCATCGCAAAATGCCTAAGGCTTGTAGGAGCAACGACAAAAGCATACCCAGAATTCTACCATGCTTTAAGGCCGTACTACCAGCTCAACGGTAAATGGACGAAAAACTGCTACGAACTCAAGAACGAGGTAAAACAGGAACTCCATAAGCCAGTTTACCAGGCTTGCGTTAAACGCGGTATACTTTACTCCACATGCATGGATGAAGTACGTCTTCCAGGCTCAGCCATGTGCGACCAAAGCAACCTATTCTTTTACCGCTAACCTCAGCCCGCTGAAAGCCATCAAGACTTTCAACCCACCCTTCTCAACTTGAAAAAGACCAATTAAATCGTCCAGTGGTAAATGGGAAAACTAAGCTAAATAAAATCCTATAAAATAGAAAAGGCAAAACTACTTTAATGGAATCTTTTCGCCTTCTTTTTCAAAACCGCTTTTAAGAAGGGTCTTCCATTATAATGGGTTTTTATGGACGTTTTTATGGAGAGATTTTATGGATACTTAGACCCCCTCCCTAGTTAAATCTCTTAAAGGGTGGGAGGGGGTGTTTTCATTTCTTCCCTTTTATCCAAAAATTCACCTGTGAATTGCTTGGAAGCTCTTCTGAAGGACGAAAAGGGCTATTCCCTATTTTTATATTTAATTCCCGTTGAAAAGTTGGGGAATATGAGGCTCGTGAGGAAGGTCATGGGCAAAGTATTTGAACCCGCTTCGCGGTGGTCAAGTGTGTTCAGACAACAATAGAGGCGTACAGAGGACCAGGGGACTACAAAGCATTTAGAAAGTACTTGGAGGGCAGGCTTAGAGAGAAGCTCAGACGCATAGAAGACCTGCTGGTGGAAATAGGATGTAGCTATCCATGACCAAGCCATTCACTGTCTACGTAGGTAGACTATGCCTTTTCATCCTAGTGCTTTGTGCATGCTTTGAGTTTGGATCCGAGTACAATCTTGTGATAGGCAAATAGAGCTCTATCTATTTCTCTAAGTGTACATCTAAAGCATTGAGACATAGATAAGATAATTCTTCTGAATTCAACGTAGTTACTCCTACTCCTCGTCTTTGCCTTAAGATAGCCGAAATGATGTAAGACTTCGGTTACTCTAACATCCATTATTGGAAAAGTCGATGGATATATGAAGTGTAGGATTGTCGATGCTATTGGAATACCGATTCCATATAGCTCATCTAAAATCTGTAGTTTTTGTTCATCTGGAGCCTCTATAGCCTTCTTGATACCTTCTTCATACTCGTGAAAGCATCTATTCTTTATGATTCCCTTCACACGTGGAGCCTTCCAGTTTAAAATGAGGAAGAATGTCGATTTAGTAATCGTTCCCTGCTGATTAACCTCTTGCGAAACCTTCTTAAGGATTTCCCTATAATCCTCCTCATCACTTCCGACGTCGGAGTCATCATACTTCTTACTCCAGAACTCTATGAAAGAATTATCGATCATTTCCGTTTAAACTATATACGGTATCAAAAATTAAAGTTTTTCACTGACGGTATCAAAGCCGTATTAAGTTCAAAAACACTAGAATAGCATTCATCATAAAATCAATAATACTGAAAATTGGTGGAAGCAAACTCTACGAAGAATGGACTGTACCATTTATCGGAGGTTTCATATTGGGATACACATTAGAAGTCCTAATGGCAGTAATAATAAACTTCACTTTATTCCCGCCGATTGCGTAAACTCATCCCATATTTTTCTACTTTATGAAGATACATAAAACCCAAATACGTGTGAAAAAGTGGGCGAAAAGCATATATGTATACAACGCAAAAAATTGAAGTTTGGTGGGAAAATGGCTAGTGGATATGAAGAGTTAAGAATAACCGTACCGTTAATAGTGTGGGCTGTCATCATAACAGCTATTCTAACGGCTCTGGGAAATTTGTTCATCTTCTTCCTACCGTGGCCATTCTCATGTAATATGAATGCTGGAACCACTATATCGGCTCCTGGGTTTGAACTCCTCGGTATGCCATTTGTGATGTCTCTTGTTATTACACTATTTATGCGTATACCGTTTACTAAAAAATACTTAACAGCTGGAAGTTTAGTTCTTTTATATACTGCGGCTTTGTCAGCCTCAGCATTCGCAAACTCAAACTCACCGTGGAGGGAAATTTACGCATTAATGACGGCACATTTAGCAACTGCGGAGTCGGTCATGGTGTATGTACCTGAGTTTGTATCACCTCCGAGAGAAGCCGCGGAAGTGCTGATAAGAGGCGTAGGAAGCGTAACGGCCGTGCCTTGGGATAAGTTCATACCAGCTATGACATGGTGGTTCTTCATGTTTGCATTCTTCGCAGGTGTAAGCGTAGGTTTGGCTAGTATCTTCCGACGAGAGTGGATAGATGTTGAAATGCTTCCATATCCTCAAGTAACAGTAGCATATAGTGCGATCACTGGAGCAAGAGAAGTTAGCAATCCTAAATGGACTGGAAGAGTGGCATTCATCCTGGGCTTCATGATCGGGCTTGGCTTAGAGCTTATCAGAGCTAGCATCTTATTCTTCCCATGGCTTCCAGACATATATTCAATACGTACAAATACATGTGGCGGTCCAGTTACCCATTGGCTGTCTTTTCCAGGTATGACATGGCACTATGGATTCTCAAAGCTCTCACCGCTATATGTACTTCTTTTTCTAGCACCGTTGCACTCACTATTCAGTATTATATTCTGGGGTATTGTCTACGAACTCGCAAGTGCAACCGCCTATGCTTTAGGATACTATACTGGATATACTGACATAGGTTTTTGTGGAAAGACTTGGTGTCCAAGTAACACTCCACAGGCAGAGCCTCCACTCGCATTCGCGAGTTTAATTGCTGGTATTATGTTAGGGGCATTCATCACTACGATCTTCCGCGAAAGAAATCACATAATTATGACGCTAAAGATGGCTTTTGGAGCTGTTAAAGATCCAAAAATTGAAGCTGAAGAACCAATGTCCTATCGATCTGCATGGCTAATGTTTATTGCATCATTCGTACTTCTAGTCATCCTCTTCACATCGACCGGTATGAGTGTTTGGGCATCGTTTGTAATAACACTTACCGGAGTAGTAGTCTGGTTCACAACAAGTCAACTATGGGCAAGAGTAGGAGGTTCAAATGAACCTGGATACAACTTCGGACCATTCTTCGCAAAAATGCTCCTCTGGCCTCCCACAGCATATGCGTTGCCAGTCACATCCGCAGATACTAGTCTAGCTCAATTCTTCATATACGAGCCTGTTTCACACTGTCCCAGCAACCCTTGGTGTAGCACTTTCTACGCAGCTGTAGGACCCTATAAAATGGCTAAAATGATGAATGTACATCCTAGAAGTGTAGTTAAAGTGTCATTCGTATCTCTAATAGTTGCAATATTCGTCGCCTGCATAATGATGATACTGCTTCCAGCCGTATATGGAAAAGGAGTAACAGGTTGCATTTGGGCAGGCAATATTGAATTTAGAATTTATGATATGTGGCATAGGCCAGCCCCTCGTCCAATAATTGAGATAGCTCCATGGATAGTTGGCGGCTTCACCTTCATGGTCGTTATGAGCATCTTACATGCTAGACTGCTATGGATGCCAGACCCACTTATGAGTATAATCGCCTGGGATTGGGTTGGAAGTTTAATGGGTGCTTATTCGGCCGCATTAGTCGCCGGAATCGTAAAATGGCTTATACTGAGGATAGGAGGAAGTAGATTATATGAAGAAAAGGGCGTGCCATTCGCCGGTGGATTTATGTTAGGAGTAGCATTAAATGCATTAATAGCAGGCATTGGAGCATTCATAGCATATCCACGATAAACACATAGTGCTGCAAACCCTCTATTTTTATTTTTAGTCTTCCAATTTACATTGGAGGTGCCGTCCGTTTCGATAACGATTCAGCCTAATACGGGTATTTGCGAAGGCTTTGTAGACGGTAAGGGTGATCGTAGACGTAGGTCTATAGTCTTAGCCCTTGTCAGGGTTAGAATGGATGGTGGGGGTTTTACGTTGAGTTGGACCTGTAGCCTAGCGGAGTACTGTCACAACGAAATGCTTCTACGCTAAGTCTAGAGTATGAGATTAATATTGGAAAGGTTAAAAGAAGTTGATCATTCATAAGGCTACCAAGGTTAAAACTATGTAAGCGGTTAAATATAGAAAATAAAGCTAATCAGTATTAGAGCTGGGAGTGGGGTGAAATGGGAAAGTGGAGGGTTGTCCAAGAAGGGTGGATAGACCTTTTCCCAGAGGGGCTTCCATGTCCACGATGCGGTGAGAGGCTCTCGATCATACCTGCATACAATCTCAAAGATCCTGAAGTCTTATTCGTGGTTACCTGTGAAGTCTGTCGCAAGTATAATGGTTTTGTTATCAAGACTGGGCTAGACTTGGACGACCTCAAGAAATTCACTAAGTACCACAAAGAAACGATCACAGAATATGTGGAAATTGTAGGCTTTAGAGAAGAGGATTTACATATTGAGGTCGAAGAAGACAATTAAAGGCATCCACTTCATGATCGACGAAATAATGAAGGCGAGAATAGCTGGAAGATCCCTCTACGAGTTTACATGAATAGTTACCCTTAGATGATAGACCTATTCTAATGCTTCCGCCAGCAGGTGCTACGCGTTTGGTAGTACTGTCTAGAGGAGTCAAGTCTAGGTGGCTGCAGTTGACGCGCCTCTATTCGCTTTTAATTATCTTGTATTTTCCACTTCATCTAGCGGTATTTTCTTGGAAGTGTCTCTATGGCTTTTTCCATTAGCTCCTTCTCTGACATATCTGGTTTGCTGAAGTATTCCTGTCACATGTCGTCATCCATTATTAGGATATAGGATGTTTGAGGATGTGTTCTAATTTAAGTCACAGTTTTCGCCTTCCTGCAAGATATAGTAATGTGAGGGTAAGTGCTACCGTCAACCCGACGAAGACGTATAATATGTACCTATTTCTTTCGACTTCCCCCTCAAGCTCCGCCTCTAAACGGCTGATCCTCTCATATTCTTTCCTCAGCTCATTGAAGTCTGCCACAACCTCCTCATACTGCTTCTGCAGTTCACCATACTCCGTCATAAGCTCCTCATAGTCCGCCTTTAGCTCCTCATAGGACCTGTCTCTCACGTAGACCAGCGGAAAGCTGTACCGCCCCTGCATGCTGTCGTTAGACGATAGGTCGGTTGCATCTATTTTCAGGACTCCATGAGTCATCCCTGGCATGATATAATAGGGTAGCGTATACTCAAGCTGCGACTTTCGAGTCGAACCCTTTGGGATGTAGAGGTTAGATACCAACGTTATGTTTCCAACACAATCAAAATCCACGGTATACCAACCATTCACGTTCCTGTTGAACGCCCCATAGATGTATAAGACAACCTGCCGAACGTAAACATCAACCTCCATCGTTTTTAGTTCAACCTCTATGGTTATCGTGTTGCTTGGAAAGCCTGAGAAGGCCTCTACTGTTATACATAGGCGATTGATGAAGTCGACCATACAGTATCCGATAGACGCGATAGATATCTCTGTTGTGATTATTTCTAGTGCGGATACGAGGAATGTAGACATAGCAATACTAAGAGATAAAGAAGATGGTAGAAAACTTGTTGAGAGACTCAAATCTTAAATTTTCTAAATTGTTGCTCAAGATAAGCTTTCATCAACACTCTAAACCGCTCAGGCATTCTTTCACGAATTTCCTCATCTATCCCTTCTACCAAAATGCTTTTTGGATTTTTACGTCTCATAGTTTGCTACCGTTCTGATTTTGATGAACCTAAACTCGATGTTTCTGATGTTCTTCAGTCTTTTACTTAACTCAATTAATGATTCTACATCAAACAAAGCGTAAACAGCATCATTATGCATCCAAAGCCTAAATCCATCAGTAAGCTTTGGTTCAAAGATCCCGTTTCAGATTCTTACGTGATAGCTGATACTGGGGAGCTTTTGTTAGAGACTGGGCAAATAGAGGATTTAATTAAGGCTTATCCTATAAAACTACCTGAAGCTAAGGATGAAGTAAATGGCTGAAAATAAAAAAAGTGAAAGCTATGCCAGCTTCCGATGAAGTCAAGAAATCCAAGCACGGACCAAGGCTAATCCTTAGAGTCATCGTCATTATCGTAGCGGTAATTACTTTGTTCATTCCAATGATACCCGTAGAAGTAACATATACCGAAGTAAAACCTTATGAACGCTTAGCGACATACAAAGTGGTTTCAGCCACTTTAACACCAGGATGGGATTTTGAGAGGGGAGTCTATCATACTTTTGAGGTGACAATTAAAAATACAGATAAATATGGTGGGACATTTACAGTAACCTTTTACCTTTATGATGTGAATGGATTGTATGGAACTGAAACTGAAAGTGAATACATCGCAGCTGGTGCTACTAAAACTTTAAAAGCGGAATTCGATACAAAACTTGGTCAGGACATTAGGGGTGAGTACTCGGTCTCAGCTCCCACTGCAATCGATCAAAGGATCGTTACTAAACATAAGACCGTTTATAAATCAATAATCGAAATATTAATTTACGGTACTGAGGGAACATGAATAACTTATGCTTTTTTATTCATTCTTATGAATTCAAGATTTCCATCTTAAAATTCCATTTGTAACCAGAATATTCAAAATAGAGAAAACTCAATGAAAGTGATCTAACTTGTTCTAAAACTATGTTTCACCTAAAGGAAGACAAAAATTTAATATATTTTATTTACCCAATATAAGTTTGCAATTCCGCATAAATGGCTCTCATAGCCTGAGTCGGACCGGAAAACTCAAGCGATTTCCTCGTAGTCGTAATCTTTATTATACCCTTTTTAGTTATGATTCCTTTCTCTTGGTAACTTATTCCTTCAATTTCTCCTATACTTTCAGTGATTATTTTATCTGTTAAATATAAGTCCAGTACGTTTATACCATATTAGCCTCCTATCAGTAATGCAGAACTCATAAGTGGTTGGGTTGGCGGAGTAAAGACTTCGCCAAGGGGTGTATATTTTGGATGGTTTGGAAGAGAGGATTGAGTTTTACTGCCAACTCTATGAGAAAGTGTATAGGAAGGTTTTGGAGAGGAATTCTGGAGACGTTCTAGCAGTGGTCTTGAAGGTTTTCGAGTAAGTGGCTATCCCAAAACAAAAGCAACTGCAAACACCGAAAGCGTAAAGCCTCCATATAGCTCTTTAAAGTAAAAATGCCAAAGGGGTTAAATTTAGCCTCTTTGGCTTATTTTTCTACTTTAAGTTTGGCGAAGCTGTTCAATCATAGGTATATCTGGGGATCTTGGGTTAGC
>Ga0209080_1000809_pt1 | contig 18310 bp, 18 predicted proteins | sample JNZ110809AmetaG_FD_184123 | JGI IMG/M metagenome (GOLD analysis project Ga0209080, IMG submission 184123) | Hot spring microbial communities from Jinze hot spring, China to study Microbial Dark Matter (Phase II) - JNZ 110809A (SPAdes) (version 3) ...
TATGACTGTTGCCCCAGCTGCCCATATTACGCCGAGTATATGCATGCCGCTAAAGAGGGTAGGCGCCTCGATAAGCCATGCAAATATGCTGCTAAATGTGGGGGCATAGCAGTTCCACTACCAATCCCATCATTAATGTTTAGGAACCTAGCGAGATTATGGTCAGCATTCTCTGGAATAAGCCTCGATGTTTGGGGTGCAGCACGCTGGGCTGAAAGCGCCATAGCCATAGCTGGATTCCCAAAGCCCGGAATAAGAACAATACGCGTATACGAGCACCCAACAACAAATAAGTGGATAGCTGGCTTCATGGGAACAGTTAGGTTTGCAGTGAAAGAAGATTTGTATAAAGAGAAGTATGCTAAAATAGCAGCCGCACTACTAAAAATGGCTGAGATGACAAACGTTGGCGTAAGAAGGACAGCAGGTCTAGGAATGATAAAATATATAGTTCCGAAAAGTGAACCTAGTTCACTGCAATCTCAATAATGAAATTTTTACCTTAGAAGAGCTTTAAAAGATGTTTAAGGAAAGTGTAAAGGGGCGAAGTGGCAAGTTTATCATCTAATTTTTCATGCTTTAGATCATCGTGAGCAGCTTACTGTTAAACAGTTATTATATTTTTACTTTTAACTCTCTCAGTAGCTTCCCTGAGCTCCTCCGAAAGGATTAGAATTTCTTCTGCGGGATCCATTATTTGAAAGGTGATTTTAGCTGACAATATATATATTGGAAAACATATTATTTTGTTGAATTATTATGTCAATACCCGTTCATTTTATTGTCGGGGTTTCTCGTGAAATTTATAAGCGGGTCTTTAACTCTTTGCTCGGCGAGTCTGTTTGTGAAGCTTCTTTATTCTTCTTATATAGGAGATTGGGCAGAGATCCATTTGAGGTGCTTTGGGATGATCCTAAAACCTTTTACCGTGAGCTGGAGAGGATTTTTAAGGTTGGCGCTAAGGTTTTAATTAAACTCTTAGTGTCGAGGATTAATAGTGAGTTTGGCTTAAACATGGACCCTGAACACTTCCTTGAGCTTATGCAGCGTGGTGACCAGATCTCAGTTGAGAAAATACGTTTATTCCTAAAAAGAGTAGCTGAATTATATGAGGGTAAGGATGAGACCTACAATAAGGCTAGCATATTACAGCCTTCTTAACTGACTAAATCTATTTTCTCAATTATTTTTCGGCTTAACTCTACTGGATCTGTCCCATCAACCAGCTTTACATCGTAAGCTACCGCTAGCTCCCTTTCATCCACACCTAATATTTCCTCTTCAGGTATTATTAGGAGTTTTTGTTGGGCTTTTACATCCATGGCTTTTAAGTATAGGGATATGAGTGCGGCTTTTACATCGCCGTTTTCAGGCAGCATATCTCCCACAATTACCTCCCCATTTTCTCTCGAATCTCTCCTTTTCAGCGCTAGATCGAATCTCTGGTTTAAGCCCGACACACCCTTTATTGTCGCGGGCATCTCTAATAATAATCCTTTCTCTCTAACCATTGAGCCCAGTATTCTTGGCATTTCCTTCAATGCCTTCTTAAACTTTATTTCTACAAGCCTTACTGCGGAATTAATTGCTTTAAACCATAATTCCATGAAGATGGCCTTTAATATTTGTGTAAAGCTAATGGAATTTGACCATAAGCCCTGTATTTGAGTAGCGTGTTCGCTTATATAGCTGGGTGGAAAGCAGCAGAGTATGCCCTCATCAGCGTCTGTAAACATTAAGCTTATCCCAGCATATCTAATATCTATGTGCCTAACCTCGGCAAAATTTAGTATGCTTGACATATCCTTAAGATCAACGAATTCTTCATTGAGATAAGTCATCAACCTTATTTTTACTCCGCGTGCGCTAGCCTTTTTTAAGATCTGGATAAAGTCCCTTGTTATATAGGGCTCCTTTAATTCCCTAATGCATAGTAGAACCTCGCTTTTGGCTCTATCCAGCGTCTCAGCAAAATGCGTATAATATTCCTCTATGTTGTTAAATGTAAGCGTCCGCTCTATTCTCCTTCCAGTCCTCAGATGTTGGAGCACTGTAAATATGTCTTGGGAGTTGCGCCAAATCATGTCGAAGAAGGCTTTCGCTGAATGCACATAGTGTGGGGAATCTGTCCAAAAGCCTGATTCACTTTCGTTATCCAAGCTTATTGAATCGTTCACAGTTAAGGATGTGAAGACCGATTTTTCGTCGACTATAAGGATGCGGGTCTTTAATTGCATTTCAGAGTGTTTTATCAGGGCGTGTTTTGCATAATCTTCTAACACTGTTGCTGTCTTCTCATCTGTTATGTTCGTGAGAATATTTACTTTAATGCCCTTAGATTTCATTTTTCTAAGGGTTTTATCAAAACCATGAAGTGATAAGCATATTAGGTCGCTTGGAGTTGTTAGTAAACAGACCTCACGTTCACAGTTTTCCAGCATCTGCATCATAACAGCATATATATTTCTTCTTCCGCTATGAATCCTAAATTTTGTTTCAACAATATATTCCTGCTGCTGGTTGGAGATTTTGGAAAGAGCTTCTAAAACCGTAGCATACTTGCTCTCCATCTCCGATATCCTGCTTTTAGCCATCGATAATAGTGTGTTAAGGGCTATGTGCGCTGGCACTGCAGAGAACTTCATTGGTCTGCCGGGTAGAACACTTATTAACCCTAGATTTTCCATCCTCTTAAGATTGCGGTAGACATTCATCCGATTCGTTTTTAGAGCTTTTGAGAGCTCTCTTATGCTGCTGGCTCCCGCCTTAATTAGATAGAGAAATATTTGGGCTTGGGTCTTAGTTAAACCGTATGTTTGAAGCATGTTTAAGATCTCTTCCATAAACATGTTTTTAGCCTCTATATCAATGTAACGAACAAATGTTACATATAAACATTATTATAATGCTATTCCATTACATACAATGTGAGATTGTTGGGAGGAGATTTTATGATGAAAGCTCTCTTAGAGTTTTTGAGCTCAGGAAAAAGGAGGAGTAGACTGGAAATCTACATGGATGTCTTAAGGATAATTGGGTCTGGTGTTAATAAGCCTACAAGAATTATGTTTGCTGCAAACTTATCTTGGAGGGCACTTAAGGAGATAATCGCGGATCTTGAGAGAAGTGGGCTCATAGAATGTAAGAATGTAAAAGATCATACACGAATATTTATAACAGATAAGGGCAGGCTAGTTCTGAGAAACCTTGAGGCTATATCGGCCGAGCTCGTAATGCTTAATGCCGCTCCATCTATGCAATTTAAACAATTGGCCAATAGAAGAATGTTAAACGAGTATGGCAAATATTGATGGAGCGGCTTAAATAAGATTGTTGGTACCGAAGCTAATGCCAATAATCTGAATGAAAATTAATTATATAAAACTCTAAATATAAACACTTATAAATAATTATTATAATGTGTTAACATCACATTTTTGTGTGTGGTGTAATTATTATGAACCGTTTTTCTACCGGGAGCGCTGTGCTTGACTCAGTTCTTAATGGTGGTTTCCCAGTTGGCAGCCTAGTGACGGTTACCGGTCCTCCGGGTACTGGTAAGACCATTTTTGCTGCCAGCTGGATTTATAATGGCGTTGAGAAGCTTGGCTTAAACGGCTTATACGTGAGCTTTGTTGAGGGTCACAAGAGCTTCATTGAGAATATGTGTGGTTTGGGCTTAGATTTTGAAAAGCTTGAGCGCATGGGAAAGTTTAGGTTTCTGGAGATGGCTACGCTCAAGGAGGCTGGCGTCCCAGCTATTATTGAGCAGATTTTAGGTGAAATTGCCGATATTGGGGCAAATATGCTTGTCATAGACTCTTTCTCAGCGATATCGCAGGTTATAGAGAAGCCATATGACACGCGCATACTAGTCCATACGGTTCTGAGTAAGATTGTTAGGGAGATGGGCTGCACAACAATGATAATAATTGAGAAGATGACTGCTGAGGAAACCTATGAGCCAGCCGAGTTCTTATCAGACTTCATAATCCATCTCTATAGGACTGAGGTTGATGGAGCGCTCCTAAGATGCCTAAAGATACTTAAGGCCCGCGGAACAGAAATACGCCAGCCGCAATTAGCCTTCACATTAAAGGGCGGCTTCAAAGTTTTCAGGCCGCTGATCATGGGTGGGCTCCCAGAGCCAACAAAAAGGTTTAAGCTCGTCATGCATGGTAAGGACTATTATTCTTCCGGCATCAGAGACTTAGACGCTATAGTTGGCGCAATGTTTAGGCGCGGATGCTATAACCTCTTAGAATTTGAGAGGAATGTGACGCTAACGCCTGAGCGACTCTTCAGAGCGACAGTCTCAAATGTTCTGAATCAGGGAGGATGCGTCATTATTCTTCCGCCTCAGGGTTTAAGCGCCTTAACAGTTTGGAGGTCCCTAGAGCCGTTTGTCCATGAGGATACTTTAAAGCGCAACCTCAAGATTGTTGACTTTAAAGCCGCTACTGTTGAGGCGGTTGAGCCATACGTAATATTGTTTGAGGGCAGGTCTTTGAAAGAGGATATGATATGCTTCTGGAGTGCTGCCTCGGAGTTTAGGCGGCAGAGTGGTAGACCAGTCTTCTCCGTTGTCGGCTTCGACACACTAGAATATATCTACTGCAAAGACGAGATACTAAAGATTTTAGGCAAAGACCTAGCGAATATAAGGAACTTTGGTGATGTAAGGCTGAATATTATTAGGCCTGAGTACGCCATAGCCAGCCACCTAAGCTCCTTAGCCGACACACACCTAATCATTAGAGAGATATACGGCGCAATATTCCTACAAGGAGTAAAGCCAAAAACACCACTACTAAACATCGAACTACATACAGATGAAGAGGGATCAGAAATTAAATTAACACCAGTACTATAACCATTTCAAGAGTTCGGCAAAAGCATAAATAACATTCACTATAATGTCCGTTGAGATTATCTAAGGCCTATCTCAAGGGAGAGCCGAGACGAGACTCTGCTGGATTATGAGGTTTGAGCAGGCCTTAGGTCTGGGGTATTTCTTTGAAGTGTGGATAGATACCCGTGCGGGCGAGGTCCTGGGAGAGCTGCAATGCTGCTGGCAACCCAGATAACTTTTGCTGCGTATCCATTAATGAGAGTTATTTGGATTTATGGAGGGCTAAGCTAACAGGTTCTCTGTCATAGAGAGGATATTGTCAATTGTTGCATCAGGTGTGAGGTTCAGATCGCCATGATAGTTTTCTATAACCTCTTTCAGCAAATCATTTATTTTCTCCAACCTCTCCATACACTTCTTCAACCTTGTTAATGTTTTCCCCGGTTCATCGTTAGCTAAGTCTACGGAGAAAGATCCAATATTTGCAAATATTGTATGCCACTTTAAATGCTTATGTGCTCCTGTGACCTCATATAATATGACTGCGGTTCGCCCAAGCGTTCTAGAACTATACTCAGCCGTTTTTAATATGATTCTTACAGTATCTTCTCCTGTGGAGTTATATTCAACTGCGTAAATCAGCATATTAATATTATCAGTTAACGTAATTAGGCTTGTCAGAGAGAGCTCCATTAGGTTTTCCAGCAAAACCCTTCTCTCTTCCATAAACCTATAATTCTGGTAGACTATTATGGAGGCAAGAGCCATTATGATCAGTAGAAGCGCTGAAAAATCCACTTTTCGCCTAAGATGCATTATACTAGTCCTCCTAAGAAAAATAGAACCAAGCATAATATATATTTCCCTAGCAGGTATAGAAATCTTCTTAATGCCAATAATGGATGTATTATAGAGATTCCCCAAGAGACGCTAAAGCCCCCAAATATATCCGAGGTATGGAACACAATTCATGATAATTCATCAAATAGATAAGAGTCTTCTGAGAGGGAGATAAAAGCCACCCAAGATAATATTGCCCTTTTTCTTCTTCTCTCCTCCCTCCTCCTAATAATCTTATTTCACAGAAAATCCATTCATCCAATCTACAACTTTCCCTTACCACGCAAGAAATTTTGGTTCTTCTACTATTAGAATGGATCTAACTATGAATGTTCTCGCTGTAATTGTTGCGCTATGAAAAAGGTTTTCGGCTTGTGGCGAATGTTCTCAAAGGTTTTAAATAGAAAAAGGTTGGGTAATAGTTAGTGTTAGAGGATGTTTTTATGGGCTCGGAGAGGGTTCAGGCTATTATAGAGAAGCTTAAGGCTAGACACTCTAGTGAGGAAGTGAGGTATAGTGGTTGTTATCCGATGTGTCATGGTGGTGGCTGTGTATTAAAATTGCGAATGAAGGATGGAAAAATTGTATGCATTGAGCCCGACGACCTCTATAATAGAGGCATTGCCAGGGAGGACGAGGTTCTTAAAGAAATAGATTTTGTTAAGCAAAGGCTGCAGCGTCGTCCATGCGAGGTTGCCTATGCCTGGCCTGAATTAATAAATCATTCACAGCGCATCTTGTATCCGCTTAAAAGGGTTGATTGGTCCCCCGAGAACCCAAATCCACAGAATAGGGGTAAGAGCGGCTTCGTGAGGATTTCATGGGATGAGGCGATTAGCCTAATTGCTTCAGAGATAAAGAAATGTGTGGAAGCTGGAGAAAAATATTCTATAGTTGTGGGTTACCCAGACACTTATTTCCTAGACAACCTTCTCGGCTGGCTTGATTGTGGTGTTCAGGGGTGGGGATGGTGCTCTTTTGACCCTGAGAGACAGGCCATGCACTTAATGTATGGTATGGCGATGGGCGAATATGCTGTTCCACCCGAGGCACGGGCGTTACCCGAGACGGAGAGGTATCCCACCCCGGTCGAATGGGGGAGCGCAGTAGACATGTTACTAAACAGTAAACTTATAATCCTATGGGGAGCAACCCCGGACGTCCAGCATTATGGCCCAGGCCACAATACAGCGTATCTCATACGACTCGCCCGGGAGAAGGGGACACCAGTTATAGCTATAGACCCAAGGTATAGTGCAACCGCCGAAACTTTATGTGACCAGTGGATCCCCATTAAGCCTGGTACAGATGTTGCTATGATGTGTGCTATGGCGTACGTGCTGTTTAAGGAGGATTTATACAATCATGAATTTGTTGAGAAGTGGGTGGAGCCTAAGGGCTTTGAGATGTGGCGGAAATATATTATGGGTGAACCAAGGGGTGAGGATAACCCTTATGGAGATGGTGTTCCGAAATCCCCTGAATGGGCTGAGAAAATATGTGGCGTCCCAGCTGAGACAATTTACGAGCTCACGAGACTATATGCCAAGTCTAAGCCAACTTTCCTCTGGAAGAACTGGAGTGTAGCTAGGAAGAGTCGCGGTGAGAATGCTGCCAGAGCCATGATAATACTTCAGTCCATGATGGGATACGTAGCCATGCCGGGTGGATCAGCCATAGCAAATCCCTGGTGCAGATTTAGAATTGAACCCTTCCACTTCTTTTACACCTTATACGAGAAGCGGGCTGAGAGGGCGATTAAAGAGCCAAATATAAATCCGAGAATGTATAGGAGCACAAGGTTTGGCCAAATGCTGTATCTTCTCAAAAAGGTTGAGAAGGGGGAGCTGAGTGTTGAGGAGTTTAGGAGGATAATCGGCTGGAATTGTAGTCCATCACATCCAAATCCGAACCCAAAAATACTTCTTCACGGAAATTATGGTTTTAGACCCACAACCAACGCCCTCGTCACGGCGCCCTACGCAACAAACCATGTTATAGAGGCTTTGAGTAGGCTTAGGCTTGTTGTTAGCCTAGCTTCATATATGACCCCAACAGCCAGGTTCTCCGATATAATACTTCCAGTCTTAGATCAATTCGAGGATGTACAGGTTTTATGTATTAATGAGACATTACAATACTTCCCACGCCTAGTCCCACCGAGGGGCGAGGCTAAGCATCACATGTGGATTTATGGGAAGATAGCGAGGGCTTTGGGCATTGGGCCGGATAAGTTCCTCCCAATCTACGTGAGCGATGAGAGCTGGGACAATGATATAGAAGATTTCTTCGCAATGTGTTATGAGCAGATGAGGGATATGCTGGAGAAGGGTATAATATATTATGGCGGTAACCTAGACAAACCCCTACCATCCTTCGAGGAAATCAAAAAGAACCCAATAGTTAATTTAGACGAATATTTTGATAGGCCCCTACAACCGTGTTATAGCGTCTTTGTTAAGGGCAAACGCTTCTCCACAAAGTCTGGAAAGATAGAGTTCGTATGTGATTTTATGTTAGATGAAAGGGAGAGGGGAAAGATGCATTTTGATCATAATGGGAGGTGGATAGGCTGGGTTCCTAACGATTGGAGGGATCAAACAGCCCATCCCACATATCAGCCCTGCGTGAGGGGTATGGAAGACCCGTTGATCAAAGAGTACCCATTAATGTTACTTACATCCCACTCAAGATACAGAATACATTCATATGGATGGCAAAGCCAGTATCTGAGGGAAAATTATAGGCATAGCATATGGATTAACGTAGCTGATGCGAAAAGGAGGGGAATAAACGATGGGGATTTATGTCTCGTCTACAATGATGTTGGTAAAGTTGTAATCCCGGCATACGTAACCTCGAGGATATCGCCAGGAGTCGTCATTATACACCATGGAGCATGGTATGACCCCGATGACGAAGGCGTGGATTGGGGAGGGTGCCCAGCAGTTCTCTTATACGACGATAAGAGCCCACCATGCCCACCGACAGCAACTGGCTGTGTGGAGGTAAAAAAGTATGATGGCCCGATTAAAAAACCCGTCCAGAAATTCATAAGAGTATAGGGGTGATTTGATGACCCAACATGGTTTCTTTTACGATCAGAGCAGATGTATAGGTTGTAAAACATGCTCAATAGCATGTAAAACTTGGAATGGAATCCCGCCGGGGCCAATAAAATACATGAGGGTTTTTGAGTGGGAGGAGGGGGTGTGGCCACAGGTGAGACTGAACTTTCTTGCAATACCATGCTACCACTGTGAGAAGCCTGTCTGCGCCGAAGCCTGCCCAGCGAGGGCGATAATAAAGGAGGAGAAGTATGGGGCGGTTCTAATAGATGATGAATTCTGCAACCCTGCTGTCGTGAATTGTAATAGGGCGTGTTGGGAAGCTTGCCCTTACGGGTCTATAGTGTTTGCCAGCGACAGCCCGAATGAAAAGGCTCAAAAATGCACTATGTGCATAGAGAGACTTGAAGAGGGCTTACTACCAATATGCGTTGCCAGCTGCCCAATGAGAGCCCTGGACTTCGGGCCCATGGATAAACTGATTGAAAAGTATAGTAAGAAGTTTAAGGTGACTCAGCAGCTTAAGGGGATGCCGGAGCCTGACATGGTTAAACCCGCCGTGATAATTAAAGAGCGTGACCCCCACAGGGAGATAGTTCCATACCCAGTTAAAAAAGTCTATGAATTGTGGAGGCAGCGTGGGCCTTACGCAGCTCCGGATCTACCACCGGTCTTTAATTCGGAGCTTGACCTGAAGCCCGAGGGGGTGAAGGTTGGGAGAGATAGATTAGTGCTTAAGCCGAGGAGTGTTGAGGAACTAATGTACTATACAATGAATGACGAATAGAAATTCTCAAGAGCTCCTTCCAAACTTTTCAATCCATTTTGGTAGAGCCTCGGGGTTCACTATATTTACCGGAATCTCCCCACGAAGAGCCTTTAATACGTTCTCAGTAGCTAACTTGACACCTTCAACCTCCACGCCAACACCCTCATTAAAGTCTGAGCAGTGCGGGCTGAGTATAACATTCTCCAATTCCACAAGTGGATTCTCCATGCTCAGCGGTTCGTGTTCAAACACGTCTAGAGCCGCCCCCGCTATCACTCCCTCCTTAAGGGCCTTAATTAAAGCATTCTCATCAATTATAGCTCCCCTGGCCGTGTTCACTAAGTAGGCTGTCTTCTTCATCATTCTAAGCTCGCGTTCACCTATCATATGGTATGTTTCTGGAGTTAAAGCTGCGAGAACGAGAACCACATCAGACTCCCTAAGCAGAACATCTAAGTTAACGGGCTCCACATTCGCTTGCCTAAAAATTTCCTCCGGAACATAGGGGTCATAGGCTATACGCTTTACATGCCATGGCTCTAGAATCCTATTAACTTCCCTTGCAATCCTCCCGAAGCCTATAAAACCGACAGTAATCCCCCGAACATAGGTGCCCTTAACCTCCCTAGGCCGCCAAACCCCCCTCCTCGTGAGTTTATCCCTTAAGGGTATTTTCTTAAGGAGGGAAAGCATTAAAGCCAAGGTGTTTTCAGCGACACCTACAATGGTAGTCTCAAGGGGGGCGTTTGTAACGAGGACCCCGCGCCTCGTGGCGGCATCTAGATCTACATCATCAACCCCAACAGTATACTTTGCAATTATCCGGAGGTTTGGAGCGCACTTAAGAATTTCCTCATCTATGCGCACCTTTTTACTCTGGACTCCCATAAAAGCGTCAGCTCCTTTACCTAGCTCTATAAGCTCCTCCCTCGTTGGGACGGTTAAATGATCGGCAATTACAACTTCACAGTTCTCTCTCCTAAGTTTCTCATAACATTCATCAGCAACACTCCTATCCCAACCAAAATCATATGGTGAAAAAACAAAAACTTTCCATTTTCTTTCAGTCATATTTGATCACCTCAAAAATACTAATGTATGTTAAATTTTTCTTTAATATCTAATATCTATACTTTATAGGCTGCTAAATTCACTAATTTTTAAGTATACTGCCGACCCTGCTTTGTACTCTTCCAGCAAATCCAAATCCGCGCTAAAACGTTTAGATTTGTTAAGATCGCAACGATGATGAGTGTCATAAAGATCTGGTTTAATAGACCTCCAACCATTATCACGAAAAGGCGGACATCTCTGTTTGCGGCATAACCTGAGAAACCTCTATTAAACGTTAATTTTAAATCAGATGCTGCGCGTGCTCTACTATAGCTTACGAGGAGTGAGCCAAACAATGCTGTAAGTCCCACAAGAATACTAGTGGTATTTCCCAATCCAGCATTAATGACAGCGCCTATCATACCTGCCAGAATGGCTGCATCGGCATAGCGGTCCAGCATAGCGTCTAAGAAGCCGCCAAATGGTGAGGTTCTAAAAGTGAGTTTAGCCAGATCCCCATCAACTCCATCTAATATTGAGGCGATTTGGGATAGGATGCCGCCGAGGGCTGGGTAACATAAGTAAAAGGCTAGGCCTGAAGCCAATGCAGTAAAAAAGCTCAAAAGTGATATATGATTTGGAGTGATGCTTGGATATCTGGCTAAGAACCTGGCCACTGGACGGGAGAATTTCCGATTTATATACCGTGAAACTATTCCATCCCACTCTACTGGCATCCAGTAAACCTCATCAAAAGAGAGTTAATAAATTCAATATCTTGGGGCGTATCGATGTCAAACCACAAATAGCCGGATATGTTAAACCCTAAGACTGGTCTAACATTTAGCGTTAGATATTTTATACAATCCGTCACTGTTAAATTGGTTTTCACACCCTCTAAGAAATGAATAACCCTGAAAATAGTGTTATCGAGTATAAATAGTCCAGTATCGATAGCGTTCCACACGGGAATATTCTTCCCAATATCTATTACATAACCACTATCATTGAGCAGGACCCTAGTCGCATCTTTGATTTGGGGCGGGTAGCAGGGTTTTCTATCTACACATAGTAGTGGGTAGTACCCCGCATTATTTAAGACAAACTCTATTATCTGCTCATCAAAATAATGATCCCCCATTAAGAGGAGGAATGGTTTATCCGAAGGTATCTTTTTCTCAGCCGCCTTTAGAGAGGTAGCATTTTCAAGTGCATAATGTCGATTATAACAGTACTGAATTTTCACGCCAAATTTGTCTCCGTCTCCTAGATGCTCCTTAATTAAGCGCCCAAGATGCCCAATGACTATGATTATATTCTTCACACCGGCTTTTCGAAGAGCCTGAATTGTATACTCTATTATTGGCCTACTTAATATCTTGGCCAGCGGCTTTGGAGTATGCTTTGAGTGAGGAAAGAAGCGGGTCCCCCTACCAGCAGCCAGTATCACTGCATACATCGCCTAACGCTCTCTCTTCCCATCTATGAACTCCTCAACCCATTGTCTCGCCATTGAATCTGGAACCTGGACTGGCGGGTGCTTAAATGCATAGGCTGATATACTTATTAGCGGACCCGCTATACCTCTATTTAATGCTAACTTAACGGCCCTAATAACGTCTATGACAACACCAGCGCTATTTGGGGAATCCTCAACCTCAAGTCTCACTGTTAATGTTACTGGCTGATTCCCAAAATTCCTCCCCTTAACATAAATGTAGCACACTTTCTTGTCCTTGAGAAATGGGACGTAGTCTGATGGGCCAATTTTAGTTGGCACTTCATAGGGAACTAGGCTTGTTACAGCTTCAGTTTTACTTACACGCTTCGTCTTCAACCTCTCCTCAAGGGTCATGTTTAGAAAGTCTGTGTTGCCGCCAATATTCAGCTGGTAAGTTTCATCAATTGCCACACCCCTCTCAACAAATAGGTTCACGATAGCCCTATGCAAAATGGTTGCTCCAAGCTGACTCTTAACGTCGTCGCCAGCAATAGGCAACCCGGCTGCTTCAAACCTAGCAGCCCATTCTTTATCACTTGCAATAAACTCTGGAATACAGTTAACGAATGCACACCCAGCTTTAAGCGCAGCTTCAGCATAGTGGCGTGTAGCATGGTAACTACCGACTGGCAGAAAGTTTATTAGCATATCCGCGTCCACTTCCTTAAGCACCGAGGCGACATCTACTGGCTCATACTCATCCTCGGAATACGTCTTAAAGGTCTCCCTCATGTGTGGCGCAACGCCGTCAAGGATCGGTCCTGGAAGAACCTTAACGCCCAGTTTAGGCATCGATTCAACAAACCTTGCACAGCAGTTTGGCTCGGTAAATATCGCCTCGCTTAAGTCCTTTCCAATCTTGAGCCTATTAACGTCGAAAGCAGCCACAAACTTTATGTCTCTAATATGATAGCCGCCGAAGTTTACATGCATTAACCCCGGAACAAAATCATCATCCTTGGCATCCTTATAATATTCTATACCCTGAACTAACGCTGACGCACAATTTCCAATCCCCGCAATAGCAACTTTGATGACCATCCAGTCACCCTTTGGTAAGACTAAAAGCTTGGATGTAATGTACTATTCTTTAAGTCTAAAGAAGTATAAAAATATTTTCAAAGAGAAGAGCTGATGAAGATCGAATTTTATATAAGTGGCAACTATTTGGTTATGTTTTTGAAGACTTCATTTGGTTATAAGGGATAGCTTATGGTTGTAGTAGAGTTAAATTGGGAGAATTGGAATGATGAGGTTCTCCGCTCACCAATTTTAACATTAGTCTATTTTTGGCATGAGCGCTGCCCCTGGTACCGTAGGTTTACCCCGATATTTGAGAGATTGGCAGCCGAATATAATGAAAGGGTTAAGTTTGCTAAATAAATGTTTTGGAGTCTGAAGGCAATAGTGAGCTGGCGGAAGATTTTGGCGTTATGGAAACGCCCACGTTGATCTTCTTCTGCGAGGGAAGGCCGCTAATGCATTTAGTTGGCTTTATGCCTGAAGTTGATCTGAGAAGGGCTATTAACGATATGTTAAGCAGGGCACCGATCATGCTTAACACAAACCTAAAAAGTATATTATCTAGCATCCTCCAGTCATTCCTATTATTCGCTATATTTCTGAAAGGATATCTTTTAAAGGTGGTAACAAAATTAATAATTGTTGTGGGATTTTTATGGGTAAACGAGTTCTTGTGATTTATGACAGCCGAACTGGGAATACTGAAAAGCTGGCTCAGGCTGTGGCTAATGGTGCACGTAAGGTTCCCGGGGTCGAAGTTGTGCTGAAAAGAGTGAGGGAAGTAACTCCAGATGATGTGTCCTCAGCGGATGCTTATGCTTTCGGCTCACCCTCCCACTTCGGTATAATGTCCGGAGAAATATTAACGATGTTCACAAACCTGTACCCTCACAGACACATATTAGCAGGCAAACCAGCATGCGTATTTACTACTGGCTCCGGAGGCCAAGTTACAGCTCTCGAGAACATAGAAAGGATCCTGGGGGTCTTCAACCCTAAATGGATAAAACCGGGATTAGCCGTTGAGGGGGCGCCAAAAGAAAAAGATTTAGAATTAGCGGAGAAACTAGGTGAGAAACTGGCTAAGGTTGCTCTCCAAACAACATGATGAATGTAGCATTAAGCTCCTTTTTCCTTTTTTCCAGATTTAAGATTAGAGACTGAGAGGAAGACTATATATTTTTAAAAACAAAATTTTTGAAACAATTCCCTTGAAATATTACAATAAATTTTAAAAATTTATTTTATTCAACACAGATTTACATGATCATAGCATCACAAATTTGTCGGAGAGGGCTGTAAGACGATATCTGCATTCAGATACCTCTCAAGGAAAAAGGGCTGATGTTTAGCTGCGCCAAATGTTCTATTCAAGTTTTGTGCTCTGTCTAACGCGCTCCCTGTAGCGGAGCATGAAGTCCTCAATAACATGCTTTAAATGATCTTTGTTCCCAAAGATCATTCTCTTGTTTTACCTGCTTTCCCGAAGTCTCATACTTATAGGATTCAGCACAATGCACACAACAGAAAGCCATTTCCTTACCATTGATTACCTCTCTATGTCCACCCTCGTAAACTTTGCAGCCGCAATTTGCACAGACTTCTAGGCTTGGCTCAATAGCCACAGAGATAAGAGCTGAAAAACGTCTAAACAAATTCCTACAAAGTTTTTCTTCATCTGTTAACTCAAACTTTTCTTTTCTTGGCTCCCACTAGTTTAAGTGAATGTTTCATTAAACCCTTCTCTTCAAGCTGCTTGAGAAATGGATATACTAGACTTGGGCTTATTTCCTTCCCTATTCGTCTTTTAAATTTGCTGATGATGTTATATCCATGAGTTGGGCCTTCATATAAAATTGTAAGTATGTAAAAACGGGATGAGTCAGATAATAATTCATCTATTTCTACTATTAGAGACATATTTTTGACTTGGAGATAAGCATAAGTGAGGTTATAGCTGATAAATTTGTTAAGATAGTGCCAGTCTCAACAAGACCCTATGGAAGATTATATGGCTGAAAAAGGCTGATGGATGGTGTCTTCATTGAAGTATGACGCTATATTGGTGCTCGATTTTGGCGGTCAATACTGCCATCTAATAGCTAGGAGGATTAGAGAGAATAGAGTTTACTCTGAGATAGTTCCATGCGATATTACTCCTGAAGAAATACTTAGGCTTAATGAAAGGCTGAATATTAAGGGCTTAATTCTTTCGGGTGGACCATTAAGCGTATATAAAGCTGATGCTCCAAAGCTTAACTCTATCTTAGGTATGGGTTTACCAGTTTTAGGCATATGTTATGGGCATCAGCTTTTAGCATATATGGCCGGAGGAGTTGTTAAACCAGCTGATCGGGGCGAATATGGCGTGACATACGTGACCCTCATTAAGCCAGTAGGCATCTTAAAGGGATTAAGCTTAAAGGAGAAGGTTTGGATGAACCATAGTGACGCGGTTTACAGCCTTCCAGAAGAGTATGAGATACTTGCTTACACCGAGAACTGCCCAGTAGCGGCATTTAAGCATAAAAGTAAGCCTATTTTTGGGGTTCAATGGCACCCAGAAGTTACGCACACCGAGAACGGTATACTAATATTGAGAAACTTCATCTTTGATATTTGCGGCTGCCAGCAAAACTGGAGAATGGGCGACTTCATTAAGAGGGCTATAGAAGAGGTGAAAGCTTCCGTTGGGAATGGGAGGGCTATTATTGCTTTAAGCGGCGGTATAGATTCGAGCACTGCAGCCGTATTAGCTATGAAGGCTATTGGGGAGCGTCTAACAGCGGTCTTCGTAGATCATGGCTTCATGAGGGAGGGTGAACCAGAGTTCATTAGAGAAGTATTCGGAAAAATGGGCATGAACCTTATAGTTGTAGAGGCTAGAGAGAGATTTTATAATAGGTTGAAGGGCATTACTGATCCAGAGCTTAAAAGGAAGATAATCGGTGAAGAATTTATTAGGGTTTTCGAGGAGGTTGCCGAGAAAGTTGGCGCAGAATATTTGATTCAGGGCACAATATATCCGGATAGAATAGAGTCCGGTTTCAGAAGGTTCTCCGATAAAATAAAGAGTCACCATAATGTAGCAGGTCTTCCCTTAAATATAAAATTTAAGGGGATAGTTGAGCCGCTTAAAGATTTATATAAGGATGAGGTTAGGGAGGTTGCTAGAAGACTGGGTTTACCTAAAGAAATAGTTTTCAGACAGCCTTTCCCAGGGCCCGGTTTAGCAGTAAGAATAGTCGGCGAGATTACGCCGGAAAAAGTTGAGATCCTCCGTAAAGCAGATAAGATTGTTAGGGAGGAGATAGAGTCCGCGGGTCTACAAAGCAGGCTATGGCAATATTTCGCAGTCCTAACTAATACATTTACAACTGGCATTAAGGGCGACGCTCGAGCCTACGGATATGTAGTCGCCGTAAGAATCGTTGAGAGTAAAGAAGCCATGACTGCGAGCTTCGCTAAAATCCCATATGAAATCTTAGAGAGAATATCGACAAGAATAACCAATGAGATACCGGAAGTCATAAGAGTTGTTTACGATATAACAAATAAACCACCATCAACCATAGAGTGGGAATAAAATGCTATTTTATTCCCTACATGCTCGGTGAGAGCTGACGTCGCTTGAGCTTTAAGGTGGTTATAGTGCCGAGGGCTGTGATAATAAATTATGGTGTTGGAAATCTTTTCAGCATAAAACGCTCTCTGGAAAGAGCAGGATTTAACGTGACAATATCTTCAGATAAGCGGGGCCTTAGCAGTATAGATGCAATTGTTCTTCCAGGCGTCGGCAACTTTGGGGCCGGAGCTGAAAACATAAAGAGGATTAGAAACAACTTGCTGGAGCTGATTGAGGAAGGCATACCGGTCCTAGGCGTCTGCCTAGGCATGCAGCTACTTTTTGAGGAAAGTGAAGAAAGCTCTGGGGCAGGGTTAAGCGTTTTAAGCGGTAAAGTCATTAAATTGCCTAGCAGCGTTAGGATCCCACATATGGGCTGGAACACTCTAAAAGATATTAAGTCAAGTGATATTTTAGATGGTATAAGTGAAGAAGATCATTTTTACTTTGCTCATAGCTATTACGCTGTCCCAGCGAACAAGGATATAATTGTTGCAAAAACAGAGTATGGCGTTAAATTCGCATCTGTTATAGCGCAGAAAAATATTTTTGGAGTACAATTTCATCCAGAAAAGTCTGGGAAGCCAGGTGAGCAGTTAATTAAAAATTTCTTGAAGATTGTCAAAGGCTAAACCATCAGAAGTGAAAGAACATGCTATGCTCTAAAAGAAAAGTGGATATAATATAACTCTATGTTGATTAGTGGTTTGGAGACCCTCTAGCATCGCGGCCAAGAAACTTGAAGTATAGCTGTCAGAATGTATCAAAAATTTAGGAGAATCGAATAATAGCCGAATATAAGGAAGTGAAATGGGAAGCACAATTTCTTTGTTGACCGAAAATAAAATAAATCTTTCAAATTATCTCTAAAGCTATACCGTTCAAGTCGTTTTCACAATGTATGGCAGTTCGCTATAAATTAAGTTCTTCAAAGCCTGACTGGCACCCCCCTCTCGTATAGAAGGCGCTTAACAACTGGTATGGGGTACTTGCTGTAGTGGAATACTGATGCCGCGAGGGCTGCATCAGCTTTACCAATGGTGAAGGCCTCTAGAAAGTGCTCGGGTTTACCGGCTCCACCGCTCGCTATAATGGGTATGTTGACGCGCTCAGCGACGCTTCTGGTAAGTTCAATGTCATATCCGCTCTCGGTCCCATCCCTATCCATGGATGTCAATAATATTTCTCCGGCACCCAGCTCAGCCCCTCTAACAGCCCACTCGAGAGCGTCTATGCCAGTCGGCTTCCTCCCACCATAAATGTAAACCTCAAACCAGCATGGCCCCTCAGCAGTATCCACAATAACTCTATCCGACCTCCTCTCATATCTCCTCTTAGCGTCTATTGCTAAGACAACACACTGTGAGCCGAACACCTCAGCCAATTCTCTAATGAGCTCTGGCCTCTCTACAGCCGCTGTGTTAATTGACACTTTATCAGCCCCATTACATAAAATTAAGCTTGCATCATCAACGCTTCTTATTCCACCGCCAACAGTAAACGGTATATTTATTTCGGCTGCAACGGCCCTAACAACATCCTTAAGTATGCTTCTTTTTTCAGCTGAGGCCGTTATATC
>Ga0209080_1000813_pt1 | contig 18095 bp, 15 predicted proteins | sample JNZ110809AmetaG_FD_184123 | JGI IMG/M metagenome (GOLD analysis project Ga0209080, IMG submission 184123) | Hot spring microbial communities from Jinze hot spring, China to study Microbial Dark Matter (Phase II) - JNZ 110809A (SPAdes) (version 3) ...
TAGCTCACGGTTAAGGAATCACCACTGTTCCAGGATTACCTCCTCTAATTATTTCAAGTAGTGCAGTGGGATTAGTATACTTAGTGACATATATGGTGATACGCGATCTTTCTGCAACGATGGCGCTGACTTCATCAATTAACTGATATTCCCCCGGCAGACTCCTAGTCTTAATGAACTCCTTAAGCTCCTTAAGCTTCACTTCTTTAAGAGGTCTTGCGCTAGCATCTATAGTTGGATCACTAGTGTAAATGTAGTTGACAGTAGTAAAGTACACTACCATTGATGACCCAAGAGCTTCTGCAGCTTCGAGAGCTGTAGCTATAGTTGATTGACCAGGCATAACGCCTCCCATAACTGTTATAGGTTTTTGATAATATATAGCTCTGAGCTCCTCAAGATCCTTAGGTATAGTGGTATTGGAGAAAGGCTGTAGTAAGTGTGTTAGTATGTATGCATTAATTCTAGTTACAAAGATCCCTACTGAGTCAAGTATATATAGAGATCTCACTCCAATTCTCTCAGCTAACTCTATGTAATCTCTACAAAGCTTTCCTCCGCCAGTTACTATAACTAACCTACGGCCGCCCTCAACTACTTCCTTAAAGACCTTTATATATGAAGAAAACAACTCTCTATCCCCTTCATCAAATAGTTTTCCAGTAAGCTTTACTACAATTACTTCACTCACTTATTACACCCGAGAACTTTGTAGTTAGGTTAGTAGTAGTTAAGAATGTTAATGGTTTATTTATTTTAGTTTATCTAAGTGACTCACTACGCTACTCCGATAGCTAGCTAATTTATCTGGATAGTCACTAGCTATAGCATCAACCCCCCTCTTAATTAGCTCAGCTGCAGTATTCAATTCATTTACAGTCCATGCAACTACTGTGAGGTCTAGTCTATGGGCTAATTTAATTGCTTTTTCAGTCGCTAAACCGTATTTAGGCAAAACTATTTCGGCACCTAAGCTCTTTGCATCAATTATTCTGCCAGGAGGCTTGCTGTATATTAAGCCAGTCGCAATCCTTGGCTCCATTTCCTTAACAATCTTGAGGGCTTCATCGAAGAAGCTTATTATTGCAACTTCGCTGAGAGCTCCCTTCATTAAAACTAATTCTACTACTTTACTAGTTGTGTCAGGTTCCTTTACTTCGATCAATAGGTATTTATTAAGCTTCTTCACTAAATCTATTACTTCACTTAATTCAGCTACCTCCTCTCCCATAACTTTCAAGTTCTCTTTAATCCACCTGTAGCTTACATCCCTAGGCTTAATTGAAACACCTGAAACCCTTGAGAAGTCCTCGTCGTGGAGCAGTATTAGGAATCCATCGCTTGTAGACCTTACATCTACTTCAACCACGTCTGCTCCATTATTATAAGCGTATAATATACTTGAAACAGTGTTCTCAGGCTTTACTCCAGCAGCACCACGGTGGCCGACTATTGAGAAAGGCCTTTTACGTAACTCTTTAATAATATCCATGAATTTCCCCATCAATTACACTGCTTTTAAGCAACGCCTCTAATTAACTCTAACAAAATATTTAAACGAAGTGCATAGAAGTAAGCATTCTTAGGCTAATTGCTTCATAAATGTTTTTTAGCCACTATATGTATTTACGATTGACGTAACATGGTGCAATAATGTGGAAAAATTTATTTGGGGAATAGAGAGCTTAGATAAGCTTATTGGAGACGCTATAGTACCGGGTTCTCTAGTTGTTATAGCTGGACATCCAGGTGCTGGCAAGACTATTCTTGCCTCAACAATATGTTATGCAAATACTTTAAGGGGGCATAAATGCCTCTACATATCATTTCAAGAGAGTAAGGGTAAGTTATTTAGAGTAATGAAGAGACTTGGAATAGATCTAGGGAGCGTTGAAGAAAAGGGATTTTTAAAATTTGTTAACCTTCCCCTAATACTTATGCCAGAGGAGTTCTTATCTGAAATTAAGAAGATTATTGAGCAGAACGAACATAGGGTAGTAATCATTGATTCAATTAATCCACTTCTAAAGACTGTTGAAAGTGATGTAGCTAAAAGAGCTATTCTACAGAACTTTCTATACGCTTTACCAAGCATTATTAATGGCTTAACAATACTATTAGCAGAATTACCTGTAGGAAAGGAAACCATTTGGCTAGGTGGATTAGAGTTCGTAGCAGACTCTGTAATAATAATGCGACATAGAATTGAGAGAAATATGTTGGTTAGATTAATGGAGATAAGAAAGACTAGAAATGCACCAATATTAGTTGCTCAAATACCTTTCTCAATAATTGAAGGAAGAGGAATAGAGGCGTGGCCACCTCCAATAATTGAAGAAGTTCCTTCTGTAAGAGAGGAAGAAGAGCTAAAGCTGCCGTGCAAAGCTCTTTCAACAGCATTTAGCCACCTCCACTGTGGACACGTTATTTACATAACTTATCCAGCTGATGCGAGGCCGTGGTTTATCCCTGTGATCTTCTTGGGTCTAGCGATAAGGAACGATTTAAAGATATTGATAATAAGCTACAAATACTCACCTCAGGAAATGGTGCAACTCATTAAGAGATCCTTAATGAAGTTGGGCGTAAAGAATGTTGACAAACTCATATCTAAGTACTTTAAGCTAGTTGGGGTAAATCCATTTTCTATGAGCATACAACAACTCTTAGTACATGAAGTAAACTTAGTTAAGGAAATTAAGCCTAGCGTCGTTGTATTTCATGGAGTGGAAGTACCGTTCTCAGCTAGTGAAATCGCAGAATATATGCCACACTTATTTAACCAACTCAATTACTTAAAGAAGGAGCGGGCATTAATAGCACGCATGGGGTCATATTTAGATGAAAAAGTTCACGCTGTAAACGCAAGCATATCTGATGTAGTTATTAAAATAGATCTCATTAAAGCAAATAATGGAAGCCTCAGCTACAACGCCTATTTATGGAGGAGGGGTGAGGAGCCACTGTTAATTAACGCTAGTGAAATTAATGAATGCTTAAATGAAGTAAAGGAACTTGCAAATTGTTTAGAGTTGGACTAAATGCTAAGCGTTGAAGAATTGAGGAAGGCTGTAAGAAGCTACATACGGCTAAAGTCGCCTGGATTATATGACACCCTGGACTATGTGTGTAAACAATACTTAGGGGAGAGCTTACTGACAGTATTGTTTAGCAATCCAAGTAGAGTGCTTCACGCTCTTTTTCAACACTATAAAAGCTTAGATACCGCTTATTTCATTATGGAGTACTTATTGATTAGGCCAATATTGTTGAATTTAAATAAGCTTGATGTTGAGCTAAATCTTCTGGAGCTGATGTCTAAAGGTTCTGCAGGTGACGAAGAATTTAAACGCATCTTAAGAGAGCTTGGAGTAAAGGACATTTAACCACTGCTTCAATAATGGGAGGAGCATTATTGCAGTGCTTATAGTAAGAATTAATAATGGTGTGGGGATCCCCATCAATGCCTCCCTTAGCACCCTTACAGGGCCTTTAGTAATTGCTAAAGCCATAGTTAAGCTGCAGCCTATGAGGAGTGATGCAAGCGCGGAATAGCTCTTAGCTTTACTTGGCTTAGAGTATACACCAAGCAATGTTATTGGAGCTAGAGGAATTAACATAACTGATGAGAGGACGGATAAGTCAACTATGAATGCTGGCCTATAGTATGCAATTAAAGCAGCGGCAACCGTCAGGAACGCTATGGACATTATTGTAACTGCTTTAGAGACTCTTTGGTTGGGTGCACTAACCATTCTCTCATAGAGATCTCTAGTTATTGAACTAGTCACTGTAAGAATTATTGAGTTAGCTGTAGATATTGCAGCAGCTATAATGCTTGTATAAACTACTGAAGCTAGCAGTGGGTGTGCTAACTTAAGGAACATTGGTGTAACGCTATCCCTATCTCTAACTAATGCCTGCTCTACTGTAGGGTCTAGAGCTATTGAAGCATATGCTCTAAACAGTAGCCCTAATGACACAGTTGCTAACGTGTATATAAAACCATAGAGAGCAAAGTACTCTACCATGATTTTATACGATTTCTCGTCTTTAGGCATGTATATTCTCTGAACTACGTGAGGGTTCGTAATCGCGAAAAATATCCAGGGAACAGACATGCTTATAAAGAACTCCGGGCTCCAAGTTAAGTCCAATAAGTTGCCGCTACTGCTGTTCACTAAGCTGTCTACTACTTTAGCTAAACTTATGTATTTTGATGGCAGGAGAAACGCCGTTGTCCACACTATTAAGACAATAACTGATGAGATCATTAGCATCCCTTGGTAAGCATCTGTTGTAGCTACACTCCAAATACCTGCTAAGACGATCCACGCGATCAATATGGTTGAAGCAATAGCGACTCCAACTCCATAGCTTAATCCAAGGGATGAAGTAACTTCACTTATACCCTTTAGTTGAGCAGCAGTATATGGAATTAGCGAAATCATGTAGGTTAACGCTACATAAGTTCCAAGAGGCCTCCAAGCATATAGATCTGAGAGCATTTCAGATGGAGTAATCCATTTCCTCTCTCTAGCAAGCCTCCACATCCTTGGCCCAACTAGAGTTAGAAAGCCTATTGTTGCTACCAAGTATATTAGCTCAAAGCCTAGTGAAGCTATTCCAGTTGCATAAGAATATCCCACTAATCCAAGCATCATGAATGCGCTATATGTAGTGGCTGCATAAGTCATTGAAGCTAAAAATCCCCCAAGCCTGTATCCTGCTACAAAATAGTCAGCAGTAGTTTTTACTCCAAGTTTTCTAGATAGCAGTGCTATAACTGTTCCAAAAACTATGTATAGTGCAAACACTATTAGGAATACTAAGTGTGGCTCCATTTAAGCCTCCCTAAATCCTTCTTGAGAACAGTTAAGCTAAAGACTATCCAGAGCAAAGCTGAAAAAATCCAGAACAAAAGTATTACTAACCATCCCCAATGCCTAAGTAAAGCATAAGGTAGTAGCCCGTAGAGTACTATGATTAAAGCAAACATTATTGCGTAAGACTTTCTCAAAGCCCGCACCCGTGGACAACCATCTTCTAAATTGATGCATGAAGGGTATAAGAGCCTTCTACAATGCTTTGCACTAAGCAATTATAAGAGATCGCGTAAATGAGTGAGCACACGCTCATTTAATAGAGCTGCTTACTTAAGTATCCTCCCTGACGCTTACTTCAGTACTTTTCAACTAGCTCTAAAAGTAACTTCAGCTATTTTACATAGCTTTCTGCATTTAAAGCTATGGCTTCTATTTATCGTATCCTTACTTAGATCCCTTTTTAACCATGGGGAAGGGTATTACTTCCTTTATACTAGTTTTTCCCGTAAATAGCATTATTAACCTGTCAACGCCTATGCCTATGCCTCCAGCTGGAGGCATTCCTACGCAAAGCGCTTCAACAAAGTCGTAGTCAGCCTCTTGAGCCTCTATATCTCCTAACTTACGTCTCTCCTCCTGGTCTCTAAAGGCTGCATATTGTTCATATGGATTGTTCTGTTCAGTATAACCATTAGCTATCTCCATTCCTCCAACAAATAACTCAAACCTCTCTACAAGCCTTGGATCGGCTCTATGCGGCTTAGCTAGAGGTGATGAGCCTCTCGGATAATCTATTACGAACACTGGCTTAACTAAGCTCTTCTCAATGTAGTGTTCAAATAATTTGACTAACGCTATATCCCTACTATATCCGCCTCTAAGAACTACTTGTTTCTCCCTCAATAACTTAACTAAGTGTTCGTCTGGCGTAGTCTCAGGATCTATTTCTAAATGCTTCCTTAAAAGCTCTAGGAGCTTCACCCTAGGATAGGGGGGTTTTAGATCTAGTTCTATGTACAGCCTTGGCTCTCCAATAGCTTTATATAAGTACTTAACTGGATCCCTTCTTAATTCATTTAAATCATTTTTAGATACATCTCGCTTTTTCTTAAACCCACTATAGCTCCACAAAGTGTACTCAAGTAGTTCTGTAACGACTTCATCATCCATTTCATCAATTATGCTTCTTCCACACTTCTCAATGTCTATTGGGTATCTTATTATGGAGCTCCCAACGAGCCTAGTAGCTATTGAATAGAGGAGTTCTTCAGCTAGCTTCATCATGTCTTCGTAATCGGCGTACGCTATGTAAGCCTCCATCATTGTGAACTCTGGGTGATGAGTTACATCAATGTCTTCGTTTCTAAATACTTTAGCTACTTCAAATACCTTATTGAATCCCCCTACTAACAACCTCTTTAAGTAAAGCTCTGGCGCTATTCTCAAGTACCATTCTTCACTGAGAGCATTTACATATGTCTTGAATGGGTTGGCTGCTGCACCACCATATATTGGTTGTATTATAGGAGTATCGGCTTCGTAAAAACCCTGCTGGTACATCCATAGCCTAATCTCCTTCAATACGTTGAACCTGGCCTTCAGTACTTCAAAGGACTCTTTGTTAAGCACTAAGTCCAAGTACCTCTTCCTATACCTCAACTCAGGATCTTCTATACCTATCCATGTGTGTTGAAGCGCCATGAGGCTCTTTGCTAAAAGCCTATATTGAGAGACGTTTATTGACAACTCCCCCCTCTTAGTTCTAAACAACTTGCCTTTAGCCCATAGTATATCTCCACGTCTTACGTTATCAGTGAACCATTCGTAGTTCTCCTTAAGTGTGTCTTTAGTTAGATAAAGTTGAATTCTATAACCTTCATTAACTAAGTCCACGAATGCCAGTGCTCCATGTATTCTTAGAGCCATCACTCTACCAGCAACTCTTACTTCATGCTCCCACTTTACTTCAGGCGTATTTTCACTAATGACTTCAGCTATACTATCTAAATTAGAGTACTTTTCATCCCCAGAAACATAGGGGAATAAGCAATACTTAGAAGACTCAGCCACATAAGACTCAATGCATTGACTTAACTCACTTAAATTCATTGATTCACACCTTATCAAGTAGCATTAATGTAATTAAGAAATCCCTAAATATAAATTGATTACTTGAGCTTAAAGACTACATAAAGTATCAGAGGCATTGAGGAAGGTTATCTTTTACGAATAGTGTGTTATCATTAATACAGCCGGGATTTTATTTTTAAGAGAACTATAGTAGAATGTTGCGTGATTTAAAATCCTTGATAAAAGGGGGCAACAATGTGTAAGAACGTGAATTCATTAGTTATAATGCACTTACGTACTTAATAGAAGTAGCATTACATTAGTTGAAGTCATGTTTTTAAACACAAAGAGGTATTCTTAAGTGGTGTAGCTAGTGTGAGGTACTCTGAAATAGCTGAATTAGTTGAACTCATTACAAGCGTGCCAACGTATACCATTGTTGGTGTGTCATGTAGTAAACTGCTTTACTTAAGTGATGTAGCTGGAGGGCTAAATCTGTGGAGCATGGATCTAGCTAGTGGTGGAAGAGAGAGATTAACTGATGAAGTAATTCACAGTGTTGCTAAACCTAGAGAAACATCCTCCATCATAGTATATACTTCAGATGTATCTACTGGTAGAGAGCTCCAAAAGGTGTTTTACGTAGATGTAGTTACTCGTAGAAAAGGATTGCTAGCCGATATGGAGCCCATGAGAGTAATTGGAATAGCTCATGATGGTGAAACTATAGCATTCTCTGGTGCCAGTAAAAACGATGCATCAATATACTTGATCAGAAGAGGGAGTCTTGAAAAAGTTTTTACATTTTCTAAGGGCAGAGCGTTTGTAACTGATATCTTCAAGGGCACGGTAGTTGGATTTGGAACATTATTAGATGATCCTAGGACTTACGAATTATTTATCTTCGATATAGGGACAGGAGAGTTTAAGGTGTATACGCCTAGAAACGGGGCCATCAATAAAAACCCAGTGATTAAAGATAGAAGGGTTTTATTTGAAACTAACTATTTAGGTAAAAGCAGACTTGCAATCCTAGATTTAGACACAAGTGAACTAAATACAATTGCCTTCACGTACTCAGACTACGTGAAGTATGATCCTGTAGAACACTTAATGTACGACTGGCTAGAGGATGAAAGAGTATGGGTTGTTGGGAAAAAGAATGGAAGAGTAGAGATGTTCATTGATGGGAAAGCTCTTGGGTTACCGCCTGGATACGTTAACGGAGCATGCGTTCATGGTGGTAAAGCATATTTGAGTATATCCAGTTTAAGGAGTCCATGGAGGGTTCTTGAAGCTGATCTAGTAACAGGATCCCTCAGAGTTCTTATAGACAACGATTTACCGGAGAAGCTCTCCATAGGATTAGGCGATGTAGTGTTTGCTAAGTATAAGTCATTTGATGATCTTGAGGTGCCTGCCTATATAGTTGAGAGTAGAGTCGCTACTAAACCTGGGCCTACTGTAGTCTACGTACATGGAGGTCCTTGGTGGGAAGTGCCGGATATGTGGTCTCCCTTTATAGCCGGCTTAGTAGCATCAGGATTCCACGTGATAGCTCCTAACTTTAGAGGCTCAACGGGTTATGGGGAAGAGTTTAGAGCTTTAGACATAGGGGATCCAGGTGGCGGAGATCTGGAGGACATAGTTTATGCAGCATACTATGCTAAGGCCATTGGATTAGCGGACAGAGTCGCGATTACAGGCTATAGCTACGGCGGTTTCATGACTTTTTTAGCAACTGTCAAGAAGCCTAATGTATGGATCTGTGGTGTCGCTGGAGCTGGAATAACTGACTGGGAGTTAATGCGTGAATTAAGTGATGCATACTTCAAACACTTCATAGATATACTATTTGCTGGCAGAAAGGAGTTATTTAAGGATAGATCTGCAATAAATTTCGTTGAGAACCTTAAAGTACCTTTATGCATAATACATCCCCAAAACGACTCTAGGACTCCACTACTACCTATATTAAATTACTTGACTAAACTATGGGAACTTGGAAAGGCATTTGAAGTACACATACTGCCTGGAATAGGACATGCATTATTAAGGCAAGAGGATGTAGCTAAGGTACTCCTTTACACCATTGGCTTTCTCAGAAAAGATGTCTACTCTTAATGTGCAGCTCCATTCCCAGATAGTGGAGTTTTTTATAACTAACACCCAGCAACTACTAGCTTATAGTTTTCTGATTTTAATATAAGACGTTATGTAGTGTTTAAAGAAATTAATAAAACTTAAATACCTACGTCTAGCACTATATTGTGGAGTATATGTGGGATAGATCTATGATGAAATACATTATAATGTCAAGTGCTATATTTTCTGCTCTACTGGTTGTATTGACATTCACTTCAATACTCTATATGCCTATAGTCAATTCACAGCAGGAGTCAATATATGGTAATGTATTTGATTACATACGTAGGGAGCCGTGGATGGTTCCTGGAGGAACCTTGAGGATACCTATGATGGGGGAGGCTGGCACACTTAACCCTCTCACATTCACTACTTCGTGGGAGTTCATGATCATAGACATAGTATATGATACTCTAGTGACTCTAACTCCTGATCTAAAGTTTGTTGGGAGGCTTGCTAAGAGCTGGGAGTTACTGCCTGATGGGAAGACTTGGGTTTTCCACCTCTTTGAGAATGCCACATGGCATGACGGCAGGCCCGTAACTGCTGAGGACGCTGCATTTACATATAATCTGCTAGCTGCAATAGGTAATAAGACTAGATGGGCTGGAGTTGCAATCTTGATAGATAAGGCTGAAGTAGTGGATGCTTATACTGTTAAAATTTACCTGAAAAACCCGTATGCGCCGTTCATGCTCAGGATAGCTAACAGAATATATATATTGCCGAAGCACGTCTGGTCTAATATAAGTGATGTATTGACGTATAAGAATGAGAATCCACTGGGCTCAGGCCCATTTATCTTCGTTGAACACGTACCTCAGCAGTACTATAAGGTAAAAGTCAACAAAAACTATCATCTCGGAAGACCGTTAGTTGACGAAGTGATTTACCCAATAATATCTGATCCAGATGCTATGTTGCTGGCCTTCTCTAAGGGCGAAATAGATTCAGTCACTTGGAGCATTCCATATGCAAGCATAGATAGAGTTAAATCAATACCTGCTGCTAGAATACATGAAGTAACAGAAACTGGAGCTAGGTTCATGTACTTCAACTGTCAGAGATATCCCATGAATGAAACTCTCTTTAGACAGGCTGTGCATTACTTAATAAATATAACAGAAGTAGTTGACATAGTGTACCTTGGTTATGCTTTACCAGGATCTGTGGGTAGACTACCATCAATCTTAGAACCATGGGCTAACCCCAATTTACCACCTAAAGAAAGCCTCTATACATTCAGTCTAGATGAGGCTAAAAAACTTCTTGACAGGATGGGTTTAAGAGATGTAGATGGAGATGGCTGGAGGGAAACGCCGTGGGGAAGCAAACTGAAGCTAATTATATACTCTCCAAATTACGACCCTCTAAGAGTTAGGTGGGCTGACATTATATCCTCGAACTTGCAGGGCGTTGGAATAAGCATTGAACACCAGCCTCTTGAATGGACTACCTTAGTCACTAAACTCGACACTGGAGACTTCGATATGTTAGTAATAGGCGGTATAGGTGATCTAGATCCGGACATACTATACGATCTCTTCCACACCAATGGTGGATGGAACAGTGGGAAGTGCTCCTTCCCAGATCTTGATGTACTTCTCGAGGAGCAAAGATATACTACTGATGTAAATGAAAGAGTGTCAATTGTGTGGCAAATACAAGAGAAGCTAGCTGAATACGTCCCTCTATTAAATGCAGTACACCAAAAGTTCCTCTTCGCATACAGAGTTGATAATTTCAATGGCTGGATGCTGGGTCCCTTTACTTCGCCAGACAACTTCTTTAGTTACATGAACCTATATAACGTTAAGTTAGTTCAAACTCCAACAACTCCTACAACGCCAGCTACTACCCCCACTACGCCTATCACCACACCAACAGCGCCGGAGACTTCTGTAGCTCAGGTAGGCCTTGAGTATGTGTGGATAGCAGTAGGGGCTGCTATAGCAGTAGTGGCAGTAGTATTAATCTACATACTTAGAAGAAGGTGAATGCATATAGCTCTAGGAAGGTATTTAATTAGAAAGTTTTTTAGCAGATTTTTAGTATTCATGGCGATTCTAACAATAACTTTCATCATTCCTAGGCTCATGCCTGGAGGGGCCTTCGCTTACTTAATCGAGAATCCTAATATTTCACCAGAGTTTAGGGAGGCCCTCATAAGGCAGTTTGGCTTAGATAAACCTATTCTAGAACAATACGTGCTCTTCCTCCGCGAGTTTTTTCTAAGCGGTAATCTCGGCATATCTTTTTACTATAGAAAGCCAGTAATGAGCGTGATATTGGACGCCTTGCCCTGGACGATCTTATTAGTAACGGGTTCAACTATAGTTTCAGTTATCTTAGGAATGCTTGCAGGTTTAGCTGCTGCTGCCAAGAGAGCGAGCGTGCTTGATAGAGCTTTCTTCAACGTCTCCATGTTCTTCAGATCCATGCCGGCCTTCTGGCTGGCACTAGTGTTACTCATATTCTTTAGTTACTACTTAGATCTTTTCCCTCTCTACGGCGCGTACACTTATGGGAGAACTTATGAATCTTTCTTCGAGTACATAGCTGACGTAGCTTATCATCTAGCGCTTCCCTTCATGACACTCACTGTATTAACTACATCTGCATACCTAGTTCTTTCCAGGAATTTAGCGATCGATGTATTAACTGAGGACTTTATTATAACTGCTAAGGCTAAAGGGCTACCGGAGAGAACTATACTTTATAGACATACTTTAAGGCCTATTCTCACTCCTCTTATGACTATGACAGCAATAGAGCTAGGTTACTCCATAGGAGGAGCTTTAATGATTGAGACCGTGTTCTCTCTCCCAGGGGTTGGTAAACTTATGTACGATGCAATATTAATGACGGACTACCCAGTGCTTTTAGGCATAGTCATTATGACGTCTGCAGTAACCTTAGTGTTAGTTACATTAGTTGAGATCTTTGCTGCAATAATAGATCCCAGGGTGATGTTAACTTGAGTGAGTCGGGAATACGCCGATTCCTAAACCCGCTCCTCAGAAGTAAGACTGGCATTATTGGTCTCATACTCATTGCAATACCTTTAGCCATGGCTTTCTTCCCTCAGTACATAGCTCCTTACGATCCATATAAAAGAGTTGCAAGACCGTTTCAACAACCATCGATGGCGCACCCTCTTGGAACCAACGATATAGGGCAGGATATTTTAAGCGAACTCATATACGGCGCCAGGATATCCCTGTTCGTTGGTATAGTAGCAGCCTTAGCTACAGTTGCTCTAGGCAGTTTGGTTGGACTTATAGCAGGATACTTTGGCGGACTCGTCGACGAAGCTTTCATGAGCGTTACAGACACAATGCTCTTAATCCCCATTCTGCCTTTCATGATATTGTTCTCCACGTTCATGGGTAGAGGATATATTAATATAGTGATTGTTATAACGATATTTGCTTGGCCAGGAATAGCCAGATATGTAAGAGCTCAAGTAGTTACACTCAAGACTCAGCCATATGTTGAAGCTGCAAGAGCTGTAGGAGCAGGTGCTACTAGGATAATCTTTAAGCACCTATTACCTCAGATAGCTCCAACATTAGCTGCTCTCGTTATGCTGAGAGCTTGTGCATCAATGATAGCTGAAGCTGCACTAAGTTTTCTAGGCTTCGGAGACCCGATCCAGAAGTCGTGGGGAACCATGATATATTGGGCCAGGAGATCTGGTGCAATAACATCTGGAGCTTGGTGGTGGATAACGGCTCCAGGCTTTATGATAACCATGACTGTCCTTGGGTTTGCACATATAGGTTACGTACTAGAAGAATACTATAACCCACGACTTAGAAAATCCTAGTTTTTCTTAGTGAAGTTATTGCATGTCTTATGCTTAATAGATCAAGAACTCATTTAACCTTATTACGCTCTGGAGAAGATTCTTAATAACTCAAACATCGTCATATCCTTGGGTTTAACACGCTTACACAATGTACAGGAATGGAAGTATTCGCCAACGCGCCTAATTTCGTGGAGTGGGAATAGTTTTCGCACGATTCACCTCTTAGCAAAGGGTCTCCTAGCTATATTAAGAAGATCGCTCTTTATCTTTTTTCATAGCCTGTCATACCTCATCTAGAAGGCTTTTTCTCTAACTGAGGATTTTAATCGAAAGCCCTCTAGGGTGGATAAGATCAAAAGAACATTGTTGTTGAAGAGAAGATCTTCTTTAAATGCAGTTGTGTTTTGAATTATAGATTATTTTGATCATGCTTGGTTTTTAGAAGAGCCTTTGCCTATTGTTACTTTAAGAGCGGGGCCTACTTTTTCTATAATTAATCCTCTAATGTTTGGACAATAAATCCAGGCGGATGTAAATGGTGTTAGCAATATGTTTAGAATGCTTTCCTCCCCTTCCTCTATGCTTACATATAGTTCGCTGACTTCATACTCACCTATATTCACTATGTTTACATTAATTACTCCATCTTCGCTGACTTCAAATCTTAGATCTGCGTTTTCAACTAACGCCTCCTTAACAGAGTTCTCTTTGACTTCAATGACTCTAGGTTTTTTAACTTCTTTAGGACCCTTATTTGAAGCTATTTTTAGAAGACCTCCTTCCTCTACTACGTTGGGTAACCCTATGCAGTTTACTTCAACTTCTTGCTTAACGCCTGCTATGCGTATGCTTGCGCTGTGGAAGCCAGTTAAATACACATGGTTTACTATATACAGCCTCCCACTAACTATGACCTTATTGTCTTTTACTTCAACTCTAACTTTTAAGTCAGTATATTTGCTGGGCAAAGACTGATTGATTGAACTCAACGCAATTCCCTAACTATGGTCTAGGATTAAACGAGTATTTATTTGTAATTGAATAACTCTCCTAATATTGATTAAATGATCTTTAGTTCTAGGGCCTCCAACAGATCTCTAGTTATGTAAGTAGGCTTAATTTTTGCACTAGCTAGCTCACGTTCACTAGTGACTCCAGTGAGCACTAGCAGAGTGTCTACGCCATACCTATGTCCCATTGGTACATCTGTATGTAAGCTATCTCCAATCACTAAAATTTCTTCTTTCTTCAGCTTATATTTACTTAAGATTATTTCTAAAACCCATGTATTGGGTTTGCCAGCCACAAAGTCAGGTCCTCTACCTACAACTGTCTTAATGAAGTTAACTACTGCTCCAGCGCCAGGCTCTAAGTGATCTCCAACTGGATACGTTGGATCTTCATTTGTAGCTATGAATGTTGCTCCATTCATTATGTAATTCGCCGCTTTAGACAACTTGTGGTAAGTCAAGTACTTGTCTATGCCTACAACAACGTAGTCTACTTTAGGACCTTCAGAGACTACAGGTATTCCGCGAGCTATGAGCTCTTCATATATTCCTGCTTCACCTATAACAAAAGTTCTCCCCACTCCTCGTTTCTCTATGTAAATTGCTGCTAGTACAGAACTAGTGTAAATGTCACTTATTTCGCTATTTACTCCAACTGCCTTAATTTTATCTAAGCACTCTGCTCTAGTTAGTGAAGAGTTGTTAGTCATAAACACGATCTTGTACTTCTCCTGGAGCTCTCTTAAAGCCTTGATGTTCTTAGCTACGTAAATCCCCCCTCTCCAAATAACTCCATCCATGTCAACTAATAGAAGGCTATACTGAGCCATTTAAACTAACCCCCAGACTACTCCAGGTTTCATATTAGCTAACGCCGTTCTTCATTAATGCCTACTAATGGAATGCTTTATAAATACTCCTCTACCTTCCGCAAAGAAGGAGGCTGTAATGATTATTAGAGGGTTCTTCTAAAGCGTTGAAACATAAGAAGAGTTCCTGAAAACCTTTAAGCTATCTATAAGGTCAATAAGGAACATTAATTAAAAGCTGAATCTTTCGGCTTTCTCCCTAACTCTTACTACTAGCTCAGAGAGATTCTTAGCAAATAGGTAGAGTCCTCTGGCTTCAGCTACAGCCTCTGCACAATTCATAGTGCTCGCGCTCTCCAGCCTTAATAGCCTCGCATACAAGCGGCCTACTTTACTGTATATGCATAGCATAAGTGGTACTTCACTAAGGATCACTATCAATAGTTGTCCATCTTGTTTTTCACATAGAATCCTATCGTAATGCTTCTTAAGAAGTTCAACGAGGGCCTCGCAAGACAAAGCACTCACCTCCAAGAATTAGAACGCCATTTTATAGGAAAAATTTAAGCCTGAGGTACATTAATCCCTTAGGGGGCCGTCGTCTAGCTTGGTAGGATGCGGGCCTGGGGAGCTGTTCCCCAATAGCCTAGAGCGCCCGTGGCCCGGGGTTCAAATCCCCGCGGCCCCACTAAACTTCTCTCTCGACATCACGCTATCTTTTCATGTCTCCTTACTCACTATGGAATACGCGTCCTTAAGCTTCAATGAAGGAGAGATCTATAATAATTTATAGCTCTAAAAGCTAATCTTGTGAGATATATGTGAGAGCATAGAGGCTTAAGATAAGCTATGAGTGGCTCCAGGAGATCTGCGTTAAAGTACTATAGATTGCTATTCCATTTACCATCGTTAAAGCTCTTAATAGCTCTCAACGCATTGCTCTACTTAGCTATATATTCCTCGCTAAACTCCATGTATCGTTTAAATTCGCTGATCTTACTTAGCATGGTTTACTTAATGGAATGCATTATATTGCGTAAGACTGGTAATGCTTTATCTAAGGTTTCAAGGCTCCTCAGCTTAATTCTATTTTCAAATATCTATATACTATTTTACATACTTATCAACAAGTTGTTTTCTAGAGAAGCGTCGTTAATTGAGCTGTTAGTGTTAGCGTCTCTATTCCCTATTCCAATTATAGTAGGGTTTATAGGAATCAATAAGCATTCAATAGCTATATCAATGGCTTTATTCATAGCGCCTGCAGCGATAGTTACAGTTATTGAAGGAGTTGTTGAAGCATTTAACAAAGCGCTAATCCCATACATTATTGGAATAACAATAATGGCATTAATAGCTCTACAGAGAGTTAATGGCGTTAGCGCAATAGAACTAGGGTCAAGTTATTTAAGAACATGGGTTATGCATGACAGGAGCATAGAGAGAGTCTTTAGAAAGAAGAGCTGCAGAAGCAGAGTTAAAGCACGCATAATTAATGGAGGATCTTTATTAATGATATATCCAGATATACACTTCGGCCCATTTAGAGACATTGGCAGCAGCGACTTCCCCCAAGTCATTTGGGGAAAGGCTAGTGAAAGGGGTTTAAAGGCATTAGTACTGCATGGGATGGGGAGCCATGAGAGAAACATAGTGTCTAAAGATGAATCCCTCAAGTATGCTGAAGAAATTCTTGAGAGCGTTAAGGATGGTGAGGAAATACTTATCGGAAGACCCTTCACGCTTTCATTAAAGGATTGGAGTGCTATAGTTATACCATTTAATAAGGTAGCCGTAGCATTTATAAGTAGGATAGGGGGCATAGATGACCTGCCCTATGAACTACAGCTCTATGTAAATGAAGTAACTAGCAAGAGAGGTTGCCAAGAAGTAATACTTATAGATTCACACAATGAAGAGCTTTCAAAAAACTTGGAGTTCTACGATGTTAAAGGACTTGTGGAGTCAATAGTTGAAAGGTTAATTTCAATTAAGGAGTTCTTTGAGGAGGCGTATGTATCCATAGTTGACTCCAAAGTAGAGAATACTCCAGGAGTTCTTGGAAACATAGTTTTTACCTCAATGAATGTAGGTGGAGAGCTTCTGGGAATACTTTATGTACCCGGGAATAATATGGCTGGAGGTGTTCGAGAATCCCTTGAGAAAGTAATTAGGGCTAGCGGCTATAACCACGTTGTAGTAATGACTAATGATGATCATGTGGCTACAGGGATAGTTCCAGGTGATGTCTATACACCAGTAATCCTTACATCCGAGTTAATGAACGCTGTAAAAGAACTCGCTTCTAAGGCCATGGAAAAGCACAGTAAAGTCAGCTTTAAGTTAAGCAAAGTTGAAGATGAACTAGAGCTGTTCTGCGACTTTGTAAATGAAGTTGAGGAATTTGTACAAAGAGCTGTCCCACTAATAATTCTACTGCTTTTAATATACTATATAGCTATACCATTGGTTATTGCTATTTAACAAGTCACAGACATGTTGGCAACGAGAGGCTTTACAGTTGTGGAACATAGCTCTAAGAGCTTTAAAACAGATGGAGCTCGAGGACTACTCCGGAAAACTTAAGGATGGAGCCACGTAAGAGAGGTTTATTAGGAGAAGTTTTGTGAAGATATAGTGAGCCGCCGTAGTATAGCCCGGTACAGTATGCGGGCCTGTCGAATGCGCTAAGCCGCCGTCCCCCTACGTACTCCCCCTAATTCTTATTAGCCTTAGTCTACCATACCTTCTCTCAGTTACTAAGCCCCTTATTTCAAGTTCTCTCAACTTCTTATTTATTGTTCTAAAGCTAAGTCCGGTTAGCTTTACTATGCTTGTTATGTTTAACTCACCGTGTTTAGACAGTGTTTCTAGTATGACTTTACACGTTTCATTTAGCTCACTCAACTTAATTCTCCACGCTTCTTCGCCACTAGATCCTCAATGAGTTTTTCAAGAGCATCTAAAGGCCCATACTTTATGCTAAGTAAAGTAGTTCTCCCCCTTCGGCCTTTCCCGCTTGGCTTAGCATCAATTATTGATGCTCTCTTTAGGTTCATTGCGTATTCGTATACTTGAGTATGTCTCCTAGGTTGTTCTCCAACGCTTTCGCACAGAGTTACGTACTCTGTTTCAGCATCCCCCATAGATACATACGACATCTTAGTTCTCCTCAACAACCTGACTATAGCCCATAGTAGAAGCAACTCGTGCAGAGGTAAATAGTATATAGCGTCGGATACATTTATTATGTCTGGGCTGAGAGCTGTAACAGCTTTTCTAACGTGCTCTACAGATACCTTGAGGCTCCCCTCTTTATCAGCTATTTCTCCAGCCAGCATTAGTAGTTCTAGGGCGAATCTAGCGTTACCTCTTCCACCTCTATCATACCCCTCTAGTTCAGCAATATATTTTATTGCATCTT
>Ga0209080_1000814_pt1 | contig 18077 bp, 18 predicted proteins | sample JNZ110809AmetaG_FD_184123 | JGI IMG/M metagenome (GOLD analysis project Ga0209080, IMG submission 184123) | Hot spring microbial communities from Jinze hot spring, China to study Microbial Dark Matter (Phase II) - JNZ 110809A (SPAdes) (version 3) ...
CTTTGTCTGGGCAATGGCAGCAATGATGCAAACTGACGGTTTGCATCACACAGAGCCAAAATTGACATGCAAGCCGTCCGAGGGGGCGATTGAGATGAAGTTGGGGTTGGTGACTTACAACTTAGCAAGGGACTGGGATTTGGAGACGCTCATCCGCGTCTGTGAGACCGTTGGACTTGACGGTGTTGAGTTGCGGACAACGCATAAACATGGAGTTGAACCCTCGCTTTCGCCACAAGAGCGCGAAAAAGTCCGCAAGCGGTTTGAGCAAACGCGAGTGAAACTCGTTGGCTTGGGGTCGGTATGTGAGTTCCATTCACCCGACCTGAACGAAGTCAAGCGCAACATTGAAGAGGCAAAAAGGTTCGTTGTCCTAGCCCACGATATTGGCGCAATTGGTGTGAAGGTGCGCCCAAACGATTTGCCACCTGAAGTGCCGAAGGAAAAAACTATCCGACAAATTGGAGAAGCACTACAGGAGGTTGGAGAATTCGCCAAAGGTTACGGCGTTGAAATTTGGCTTGAAGTTCACGGTCGCGGCACAAGCAACCTTGAAGTCATCAAGGCAATCATGGAAGTTGCCAACCACCCGCAAGTTTGGGTTTGCTGGAACTCAAACCGCGAGGATGTCGTGAACGGCTCTGTCAAGCCCACTTTTCTGCTGGTTCAAGATTGGATTCGCCATGTCCACATCACCGACTTGTGGCGCGATGACTACCCTTGGCGGGAACTATTCACTTTGCTCCGTCAAGCAAATTACGAACGGTTCACGATGATTGAGTTGCCTTACGCAATGAGCACTGTGGATGATGCCGTGAAACTGCTTCGCTACTATAGGGCGCTGTGGCGCGAGTTGGTTTCCCCTTCCGTTGATGGTCGGTCACAACATTGATGACGACAAAGTGTCAAAATTTGTGAGGGCGAGGGGGCAAGCCACCGCGCTCTGGTTCAGGGGAGGTGTCTTTTGTGCACGCACATCGGGTTTGCATCGCGGTATTGACAGTTGTAAGCCTTTTGAGCCTTTCGCGGGGGCAAGCCCCAACATGGCAGTGGCACATCGTTCAAAAAGGCGAAACCTTGTATGGTTTGGCGAGGGAGTATCAAACGACGGTCGCTAAACTTGTCCAATTGAATGGATGGAAATCTGCACGCCCGTTGAAAGTTGGCGAGAGGATTAAAGTGCCAATTCAAAAGCCGGCGACCGACTCACAAAAACCCACAACGCCGCCTGAGCAACGGATTGAGCAAAAAACAGTTCAAAGAAAAGCCCTTCCTTCCCTACCCCCATCCCGCTTGCAGGTCGTTCAAGTTCAAGTCGGGAAAGCCACTGTCTTGACAATTCGTAATTTGAGGTCGGTGAGCGTTGCGAACCCAGAGGTCGCCGATGTCCAAATTTTGAGCCCTGACCATTTGGGAGTTTTGGGCAAGAGCGTCGGTTCCACGACCCTAATCATCATCGCTGACGGTCGCACATTCACCCTTGATGTTCAAGTTGTCCCTGAACCGTTCTTGAGAGAGCGCCTGTTGGCTTTGATTGGAATCCCGACAGTGCAAGTGGAGATTGTCAAGGGGGCAATCGTCCTCTCGGGAACTGTCCCAACACAGCAGGACAAGGAAAGAATTGCTGCCCTCGCTCGGCTTTTCGCAGCAACCGTCATAGATTTGCTGAGGGTTGAAGAAGCCAAGCCCATTCCTGTTGTTGAGGAAAAAGAGGTCAAGCCAACCTTGCCTTCGCCAGAGGAGATTGAGCGTGGCATAGGCATAGAGGGTGTTAAGGTGAGGGTCATTGGTGACAGCATTGTGCTGGAGGGTGTGGTGAAATCGCCGGAGGACGCTTTGCGGGCTGAGAAGATTGCAGTCCTGCTGGCACCGAAAGTCGTCAACCTGCTTCAAGTTCGCCCAATGACCGCAGAGGAAATTCAAGCCTTGATTTCAATCCCGACAGTGAAAGTTCGGTCAACCCCAGAAGCCATCGTCGTGGAGGGCGAAGTTTCCTCAGCGGAGGAATTGCAAAGACTCAACGAAATTCTCGCTCAAGTTCGTGGCAAGGTTGTCAATTGGGTCAAGGTCGCTGCGCCTCCACCGGCACCGCCTCAACCGAGTTTCGCTGAAAGGGTGAAAGAAGCCATCGGCATTCCCACCATTGAAGTCAAGGGAGACGAAAAGGGATTGGTGCTGATGGGAACAGTGCCGACTCAAGCGGACAAGGAACGAGCGCTTCGCATCGCCCGCTTTATGCTGGGGTTGCCGCCTGTGCCCACTCCAACTCCCGCACCTTCGGGCGCATTGACCATTTCTCCCATCGGCGTTGGGACAACGGTTACAGGAATAAGCCCGACTGGTGCTAACCCCGCTGCCCCAACTCAGCCACAGCCTCAAATTCTTGACCTCATTGAAGTCAAGGGCGGAAAGCAAATCCGAGTTGAGTTGCAAGTCGTTGAAATCAACCGAACTGCACTGCGAAACTTGGGGATTGAATACCCTGCGCTAAGTCAACCTGACCCGCTTCAAGCACCCGGGATTGTTTTCGGACAAATTGAAAACCCGACAACTGGGGGCGTAACCGGATTTGCCCAACGGACTCCCATAAAAGCGGTCTTGCAAGCGATGGAAAGGAAAGACCTCGCCCGGACTTTGTCGGCACCCAGCGCTGTCGTCCTGAGCGGGCAAGAAGCGAGGTTCAATGTGGGTGGTGAAATTCCCATCCCGATTGCCACCGTAGCCCCGGGGGTCGGCACGACGACGGCTGTGGAGTTTCGTCCATTCGGTTTGGTTCTCAGCGTTATCCCAACTGTTGAGCCGAACGGGAAAATTGAGTTGAAAGTCAGCACAGAAGTGAGCGAACTTGACACAACCATCGCCGTCAACATTGGCGGTGCGCTTATTCCCGGAACGAGGATCCGCAAAGCGAGCACCCAAGTTGAGTTGGCTTCGGGCGAAACTTTGGTCATGAGCGGGCTGGTGCAGCGAGTCCATCAAGAGATCGTCAACCGAGTTCCTTTCTTGAGCAAAATCCCGATCTTGGGCGAATTGTTCACGAGCCGAAAGTTCCAGCAGGGGGAAACTGAATTGGCAATCCTTGTTACGCCCATCTTGATTGAGCCTTCGGAGTGAACGAAAGTCAACCGAGGTTAAGTTAATGGCTCAACCCAAACGGCAGTTCCGTAAGCGAGGATTTCGGCGGCGTTAGCCATAACGCTGCTCGTCGTGTATCGGACATTGACAATGGCGTTCGCTCCGAGTTTCTCCGCTTCTTCAACCATCCGCCTTTCCGCTTCAGCCCTCGCTTCGGAAAGCATCTCAGTGTATTCCTTGATTTCGCCACCGACAATTTGCCTCAACCCAGCCAAAATGTCTTTGCCGATATGTTTCGCCCTGACAGTGCTTCCCTTGACAATCCCCAAAACCTTGACAATCCGGTGTCCCGGCACCTCAGGTAATGTCACCACGATCATCGCTCATACCCCCTTAACACAGTTGTCAACCCAATTGTAGCAGCAATTTCGCTAACCCCACAAGCGCAGCAAACAAAGCAAAAACTCCACCAAAGTAAATGCAAGCGAAAGGGACAATGCCAAACTTGAGGGCGAGAAGCAAATAGCCGGGTGGAACCGTAGCACTTTCTCGGACACCGTTTCGGATTTCGTTCGCCACAGTCACTGCGTCAACAATGCCGTAAATCCAAGGCACGAAGAGCCAACCCGTCAGGAAAATGACTAACCCCTTCTGCCAATCGCCATTGTAAACTTGTCCCATTCCGGGGACGAGGAGAGCAAACAAGAACGCAAGGAAGGGGCTTTGCTCGTGATGATTGGCGGCGCAGGCTTCACAGTAAGGCTTCGTGTTGACTCGCTTTAGGCAAACTTCGCAAATGGGTTTAGCGCAATCGGTGCACCTTGCGACTGCCGGTGTTTGAGGGTGCAAATAACACACTTCCTCACCCATCTACCATGACCTCGCAGTTTGAGTTGGCAAAAGTGTTATTCGTCTGTCACTTCATTGCCTCGGCAAAATTGCGATGACCAATCCTTCCTTGCCGTCGGCAACCGGGGCAACGAGGAGAATGGGTTGAGATGTATCTGGTGCTTCGCCCTCAAGTTCAACGGGTTGACCTTTAATCTGCCCTCTCAGCGAGAGTTTCCAACCGTTCGTTCGCTTCTCCGCTCTTAACTTCAAGTCAACCTCGTTACCCTTGACGGAGACATCTTGAGTTGATGGGTTCCATAGCGTTTCACCGATTTTATGGGCGCAAGGGTAACCGCTGAGTTTCACCAGTTCGGCTCGGTCTTTCGGCAGGTTCTCTTGAGAGGCACATATTGCTGAGTGGGTGCGATAGACTTCAACTTGCCACTGAGTTTGTGTTGGGTTTGAAGGTGCAGGCGAGGTGCTTCCACTTGGTTTGTCAAGTTCCGCTATAAGGTCACGGATGCGGGATTGCTGGACCCCACTTGTAGCCAAACTGGGAGCACTGACGATCAGGATGTTGCCCATTCCAGAAAACTGTCCGTCCGGAACGACCCTCGCTTCGTTCAGCAACTTTGCTACCTCTTCAGCCGACCTGTGCTTGAGCCTAAAGACCAGAACCCCCGGTTGAAGCATTGGGCTGTGCCAAATTTGAGGAACTCCGTAAGTGACTGATGGGTCAAAGGGGAAATAGTAGGGCGAAATGATGAAAGGCGTTGGTCGGATTGGGCGAATGTATGGGCGACCAATAATGACCACATTCGTCCTCAACGGTTCGCACCAAACAACTGTCCAATTGCCGCTGCGAAATTGAACGAGGAAGTAACCGCTTGGAGCAATTATCGTGGGGCGTGACGAAATGATCGGTCGGGAAGAGATGATTGCGCCGGGGAGAACGAAACCCACCGTTCCGGGAACAACGATGACATTGCCAGTTGTGGGACTACCAATGGAGAAAGGCGGCACCAAGATTATGAAACGAGTGGGGTCAGGGTCAGCGAGAGCAACGGTTGAACCAACCAGCAACAACACGAGAGGCAAGCACCGCCACAATCTCATGGCTAATCACCGCCTTTTTGAGCGATTAGTCCACTGCCAACTTGCTCCGCTATCAAGTTTGACGCAAAAAGTTCGCCATGTGTCATTCCACTAAGCCGATTGCCACTTCCTCGGCAGCAGGTGGGGGCTCTTTTGCGGTAATGGTCACTTCAGGGTTTCCGTGCAACTCAACTCGCCAAGCAATGACCATGCTGTCCTTGAGTTTAGCGTTACCTTCAAAATGCAATCGTGCTCGTGGCGCGTAAATGGCACCTGTGACTTGGAAGTCGGAATTGCCGGAAAACCAAAGTGGTTGGGTGTTACTTGAGGGTTGGAAGATTGCGATGTCTTCATAAGTTCCGCTTGTAGGTGCTGACAATCTCAACCCCCCGTTGCCTTGAACTTCAATCCGTCCAACCTCGTTGTAAATCAACACACCGTCACCGCGAACGCGGGCGTTGCCGCTGACTAACAACCCACCCCGCAGGATGTAAATGCCGGGTTGCAAAGTCACTTGTGCATTGCCTTCAACGCGAATTGTTCCCGTGTATATCCCCGGCTGCAAAACGACTGTATCGTTTCCGCCAATTGTCCGTCCCGGGTAAACTGGCAAACCTGCAGTGGACGGAGGGGGAAGGTGAGCCAATGGGTCAGGAGCAGGGGACTGACCTGTCAACGGTGTGGGGGTGATGGAAGCGTTGCCTTGCAAGCGGTAGTTGCCCACAATTGAAATTTGCTGAGCGACAAGGGATGCATTGCCCTGAGCGAAAAGTGCATCGTCAGCCTTTGAGTTGATTAAAACTGACCCACCCGGAATCCGAAGCCTCGCGTTACCTTGAAGCCACAAAGCGTTTCCTCCGTTCGGGTCAAGAATGACAAGCCCTCGCGGGACTGCTGGTCGGCTTCCTATCGCCGTCGCTTTCGCACAAACTCGGATTTGCTTGATTCCGAGAACGCGGGCGAAAAACAACGCCACATTCCTGCAAGCCTTGACATTTATCAAGTTCGGGTTCGGCGATGGGTCGCCTGTTCGTTGGTAGGGTGTGGTTATTTGAACCAAGTCGTTGCCAATTTGGTAACAAGTGGTTGTCGGTTGCAAATTGGGCTCATTTGGAGGGCAACTTACCGTTTGAGGTGTTGGAGGCGAGATGCGGAAATTTTCCCCGTAGTTTCTGGCGTAATTTTCGGCGGCTTTTTGCTTGGCGATGGCAGCGGAAGGCAACTCCTGAGCGCCCGCCAACGCAGCAGCGTCAACGAAGTTTTGCAGTTGATGGCGCACAAAGTAAACGAAACCCCAATCTACTGCTAAGGCTGCGACTGCCATCAATGCGAAAATCGCAAAGGCTACCAAAAGCAAAGAGGAGCCGAGAACCCTCGTTCGCTTCATTTTCGTTCACCAACCCTTTCCGCAACTGCTTCTTTTATGCCATAGTTTGCCGTTAGTTTCCGTGACCGAAGACACATTCGCAAGCCATGCCTTGTGACCGATTAGGATTTGACTGCTCTAAAACTCATGGTGGCAAAATTTTTGCGGTAGTAATTTTGATTGAAACAAGGAGGCAAAATCATGAGCGCGACAGACAAGGAATCACTGAAGTTGGACTGGCTCTACCAAGAGATAATCCTTGACCACTACAAGCGACCGAGAAATTTCGGCACCCTTGACAATGCCGATGCGGTTGCTGAGGAGGAAAACCCTTACTGCGGTGACCACATTGTGGTGCACATAAAGACGGATGGCGAGAAAATCGCCGATATACGCTTCTCGGGCAAAGGATGTGCTATTAGTCAAGCGTCCGCTTCAATGATGACAGAGAAGGTCAAAGGCATGAAACTTGAAGAAGCGCTAAGGTTTGCTGAAGATTTCCGAAAGATGATGAGAGGCGAAAAACCTTTTCCGCCTGAAGGCGAATTGGAAGACTTGGACGCGCTTAGGGGCGTTTGTGAGTTTCCCGTCCGCATCAAGTGCGCGACTTTGGCTTGGGATTTGCTTCAGCGTTCGCTCGCTCAAATTCTCGCACCGAAGGATGGAGGCGAGTCAAAGTGAAGTGCGAAGATTTGCTAAAAGCCCTCTCCGATTACATTGACGGCGAAATTGACCCAAGCATTTGCGAGGAGTTTGAAAAGCATTTGAGAGATTGTGAGCCGTGCAAAATCGTCGTGGACACCGTTCGCAAAACGATTTTGCTCTACAAAGGCACTGAGGTTTACAAACTGCCTTATGAACTCAAGGAGCGAATCCACAAATTGCTCCGTGAGAAGTGGAAGGAGAAGTTTCCCGCCGCCGAGTGTTAGAGTTCGCTGGCAGTGAATTCCCAAAGGGGAGGTGGCTGGAATGGGCGCAGGAAGCGTTCAGGTCACTTATGACGCCTCTCAAGACCGATGGCAAATTCGTTCCCCTTTGTTCACCCTCACCCTTGGGGCGACGGAACGACGGCAGTTGGCTATTCTCTCTTGGCGGAACGAACAAACCAGAACTGAGTGGGTTAAAGCGCCTGTCCCATTTTTCGGGTTTGGGACAACACTTGACGATACCCCAATCACTTCACTCATTCCACAGAACGACGGAGGCGCATTTGTTCTGACCGACGCGCAGCATAAGAGGCAGGGAGCATTGACAGAATTGAGGTTTCGCCTTAAGCACCAAAGGTTGAATGTCGTCGCTATTGTGTGGCTGAAAGCGTTTGATGATACGAGCGTGTTGGAGACAGGTTTCGCTTTGCGCAACGAAGGGACGGAGACGGTGAAAATCAACGGTCTGGATTCACTCGTCTTGACAGTTCACCCCAATAGCCCGCTAAATCTCCTGACCCTGACAGGTGGTCGCTACGACGATAAGTTCCCGCCGAGCAGTTTCGTTTTGACGGAACAACCGCTCACCGACGGGTCAGTTCACACGATTTTTTGCGGCGACGAAGGTCGTTCGTCAGCGAAAGATATCGCTTGGTTCGCTTTGGGTTTGAAATCCGAAAGCGATGAAATCACTGAAGGCATTGTCGGCGGATTGGAGTGGAGCGGACGGTGGAGGGGAGTGGTTCAGAGGCAAGGCAATGCAGTAACGGTAAGGATGGGAGCAACCGAAATTGTCCATCAACTTGCTCCAAGTTCTGAAATCTGTTCACCTTCGGCATTTTTGTTACTCTTCACCGGCGATTGGGACGAAGCGGGTTGGCAGTTGCATCAATGGCAGGAGAAATTTTTGTGTCCGACCGCACCGTCAAATTTCCCTTGGGTTCAGTTCAACTCTTGGTTTGGCTGGACAACCAACATTGATGAGGCAACGATGCTGCGGGAAATTGACATCGCAGCGGATTTGGGCTGTGAAGTTTTCGTCGTTGATGCAGGTTGGTATGAAGGTTGCGGCACCGGCGATTTCGGGCACGGTTTGGGAAATTGGGTTGAACATCGGGGCAAGTTCCCAAGCGGCTTAAAGGCATTATCGGATTATGTCCACCGCAAAGGGATGAAGTTCGGGCTTTGGGTTGAACCCGAACGAATTGACCTTGAAACTGAGTTGGCAAAGCAACATCCAGATTGGTTAGCAAAGCGGGGCGGGAGAGTAATTGGCGGAGGACGGTATGCCCATCTGTGTTTTGGCAACCCCCAAGTGGTTGAATGGTTCAAGGAACGATTGGCTAAAGTCATCGCCGATTACGGCGTTGATTGGCTCAAATGGGATTACAACATCGCCTACGGGTTGGGCTGCAACGACCCAACTCACGGACATCAGGAAGGCGACGGCACTTACGCCCACACGCTCGGGGTTTACGCCGTCAAGGAATTTCTGCGTCAGAAGTTCCCCCATCTGGTCATTGAAGGTTGCGCAAGTGGTGGCAACCGAATTGATTTTGGCATCTTGCGCCATGTCCACACATATTGGCTCAGTGATTTCACCCACAGAGCGGCTAATGTCCGCTTCCACTTGACAGGTGCTTGGTTCGCTTTGCCGCCTCGCTATTTGAACACATGGGTCGTGCACGAAGGCACAACTATCGCTGAATTCCGCAGCCGCATGGGAGGCGCATTTGGAATTTCGCCACGACTTGCCGAATGGGACGAAGCAACGAGGGAACGGGCGAAAAAATGCATCGCCGAATACAAGCGGCTGAGACCGTTTGTGATGAAGCGGAGGTTCTTGTTGACACCGCAAGCAAAGTCGCTTCAGGATTGGACGGTTTGGCAATTTCACGATCCCGAAAGCGACAGCGGCGCTATTTTGGCTTTCAGGGAACAATCGCCTAATGAACACATGCCAATTCGCTTGAAAGGACTTGACCCGAAAAAGCGCTATGAACTTCAGAACGAAGACACTGGCGAAACAACTTTATTGACTGGCGAAAAATTGATGAGCGAAGGTGTTGAGATCGCCATTCCTGAAGTTGGTGGCAGCGCACTGTTGTGGATAAGGACGCGATGAAAGATGATAAGTTAAGGTTTAAGCCCGATGACCCAAATTGGACAAGGAATAATGCGTCGGTAAACTTCTAAATCACGCTTCACTTTGCTCAGATGGGGCAAGTTTTTGCCACGAACACTGTCGTCGTAAACGATTTCCACCGCTACATCAATCACTTCCAGATTGTAAGCCAGTAGGAATTTCAGAAAATCGTTGTAGCAGTCAGCGGGGTCAGTAAGTTGAATTTCCACAGCAACTCTTTCTTTCTTCAAGTCAAACCGAAGGTGAGCATGGTTAGGAGTGACAGGTTGCTGGCGCTGCCAACCTTTGCTCACAAAGATTTGCTCAAGCACTTGTGATGGTGTGGGACGAATGCCTCGTCCTAAAGGCACATTTAATTGGGCAATAGCGTCATCAATTTCAACCAACAATTGTGGAAAGTGCTGGCGCAAAATCGTTTTTGCGAACTTGAAGTCATACTCGCTGTATTTCGCCATTTGCCTTCATTCCTTTCGCGTCCGATACCATGCCTGCGGGTCAGTTGTGTGTTGGTCGTAGTCAATGGAGTTCCAATAAGGCGGGCTGGTGACAACCAAGTCAACACAACCATCTGTCAGTTCGTCCATGTGTTCACACGACTTTTGATAAATGACCACCAAAGTGCCCCCCAACCTCCTTGTGATGAAGTTCGTCCGAAATTAACCATTAAGCAATTATGACATCTGCAGTAGGGTGCGCATTAGCCTTAAGCAATGGGGAGCAACTCAATTGGAATTGAGCAACTCGGAGATGGTGACAAATTTGTAGCCGCGCCTTTGCAAGCCTTCAATGATTAGCGGCAGCGCCTTCACATCTTTCCAACGCGACGGAATGCGACCATCATGCATCAAGATGATGGCACAAGGGTGAACGAGTTTTAGCACACGCTGTGCCATCGCCTGCGGTGTCGGGGCATCTTTGTGGTCAGCGCTGACAGTCCAAAAGACAAGGGTGTAGCCTTCAACTTGCGCAAGTGTGAGCACTTTGTAATTCAGGAAACCTTTCGGCGGTCGGAAAAACTTTGGACGAACCCCAGTGACCCGCTCTATGGCTGCAGAGCACTTTTCAATCTCCAGCCTAACTTCGTCCCAGTTTTCTTTCGGCAAGTTGCTTGGGTGCGAGTAAGTGTGGTTGCCAACTTCGTGCCCTTCAGAAACAATTCGCTGAGCAAGTTGCGGAAACCGTTCAACCCGCTTGCCAATCAAAAAGAAGGTCGCCTTGACATTATACCTTCGCAGGATGTCCAGAATTTTCGGCGTGTAAACGGGGTGTGGTCCGTCATCAAAAGTCAATGCAACGACTTTCGGCAAGGTTTTTTCCCGGGCGAAAATTTCGTATGCGGCTATGCCACAGAGTATCAGGGCAATTGCCAAACTTATGGTCACCGATACGCGCAAACTTCTTCACCTCACTTTCAACGGCGATGCTCGCTTACTTCACAAGAGCGCAAATTTGCCTCATTTTGTTCCCGCCCCAAAAAGGCATCTAACAGCATTTTGTCAAGTCATGTTTTTTTCGGACAATCGCCCCCGCAAACCGCATTACAATTTTCGGACGAACGGAGAACTTTCGTCAAAGGAGGCGAAGATGAAAAATGGCGCTCAAATGGGGTATTGTGGGTGTGGCAGGAATTGGCACTTCTCACGCAAAAGCCTTGAAGGACATGGAAGGCGTGGAGTTGTATGCCGCTTGCGATGTCGTCCCTGAAGCGCTGGATAATTTCTGCGAGCAATTCGGTGTCCCCTATCGCTTCACTGACTATGGAGAATTCCTGAAAAGCGATGTTGAAGCCGTTTCAATTTGCACTCCCCACTTCCTGCACGCTGAGCAGGTGATCGCTGCACTGGAGGCGGGTAAGCATGTTTTGTGCGAAAAGCCTTTAGCCATCTCCGTTTCAGAGACCGACGCAATCGTCGCTGCCGCACAAAAGGCGAAAGGAAAATCGGGGGTTGTTTTCCAGCACCGACTTGACCCACCTGTTCAGGCTGTCAAGAAAGTGTTACCCGAACTTGGCGAGTTAGTTCGTGGCTTCTACGAGTGTCACCACTTCCGCACAATGACTTATTACCGACAAGGCAAATGGCGCGGAACTTGGTGGGGAGAAGGTGGAGGTGTGCTGATCAACCAAGCCATTCATGACCTTGATGTGCTGGTCTTCTTGCTGGATTTACCGAAGCGGCTAACTTCTCGCTTGAGCAATTGGGGTCACAACGGGATTGAAGTTGAAGATTTAGCGACGGCGGTGTTTGAATGGGACAACGGTGCTCACTTCGTCGTCCACATCTCAAGCGTCGTCAGCGCTTTGCCATCAAGGTTGGAAATTACGGGCAACAACGCAACTATCATTCAGGAAGGTCGTAGCGTTCGCTTGGGGCGCTACACCACACCACTTCGCCAGTTCCTTGAAGAAAGCCCAGAGGTTTGGGGTAGCCCAAAGGCAGTTTGGGAAGACATCCCCGTGGACATGTCTATCCCTCACGGTCACAAAGATGCCGTCCAGCAATTTGCGAAAGCAATCCTGACTGGGGGTGAGCCCCTTGTTTCTATCCCCGAAGGGGCAAAGTCTGTGGAACTTGTCAATGCGATGATTTTGTCTCACTTCACCGGTGCTCCTGTGTCCATCCCAGTTGACCGCAGCGCTTACGATGCTTTGTTGTCAGAATTGAAGCAAGGCATCAAGCGGCTGAGGTGATGAACGATGGGGCGCCGAATCATCATCCGAGCGGGTTCGGTCGTCGCTGAAGCGGAGTTAAACGAGACCGAAACGGCTAAACGAATTTACGACGCTTTGCCCATTCGGTCCAAAGCCAATCGTTGGGGTGACGAAGTTTACTTCTCAATCCCCGTTGAATGTCCGCCGGAAAACCAACGCGAAGTTGTCAATTCAGGCGATTTGGGCTATTGGGTCCCGGGAAGCGCTTTTTGCATCTTCTTTGGTCCAACGCCTGCAAGCCGAAGCCCCGACGAAATCCGACCGGCAAGCCCTGTTAATGTTTTCGGGAAAATCCTCGGTGACCCTACTGTGTTCCGTGCTGTCCAAGACGGTGACAACATTCTCGTTGAACCAAGCCCGCAGCAAGAGTGAAACGAAAACGGTCCTTACACTGAACCGGCGTTGAAAGGTGACTGCCCTTTTTGGGGTGAAAGCAATGAGATTGTTCGTCGCAGCGCTAATGCTGTTGGCACTGAGCATAGCGGTTGTCAAAGGGCAGGGTTCGTCGGAAATTTCGTTAGCCACTTTGAAATCAGTTCGCCTTCCATTAGTCTCCAACGGACACCTGACCGGGTCTTCAATTTCCCTACAGGAACTGATTGACAAGCACCCTCGGATTATTTTGAACTTTGTCAGCGCCCGTTGCGAGCACTCACGCCAACAACTTGACAGCATAAGTGGCGTTTTGCAGGGCAAAATCAAGGATCGGAATCATGGTGCAAAATCTGCCCCTATCGCTGTTGTTTTTGTGGACAAAAGTTTGGCGAGAATTCACCGAGCACTAAAGAAGATCCCACCGACCATTTTGGTGGTTTGGGATAAAGGCGGCGAACTGTCCAAACTTTTGAAAGTGAAATTGACGCCGACCGTCGTTGTGCTTGACCGCGACGCTAAACTCAAGGGGATTTACGAAGGCTTTTTCGCGCCCACTGAAGCCTATCGGAACTTCTTTGCGAAATTGGTTGAAGCGGTTATCCGAGGTTCGCGACTTCCGCCTCGCCCAGTCCACCTGCAACTCAGCAGCGGTGAAGGAAATTGCACACCCGCCGGCTGAAAGCCGTTTCGCCCTTAAGCGTCCGTCGGACGCTTGAAGTCAAGACCTTTGGAGCAACTGTTTTAGCCGCTCAAGTTCCTCTGGTGGCATTTTGGTAGCGTGCTCGGAAGTTGGGAACTTGCCCTCTCGGACCTCTTGAGCGTAAGTTTCAACTGCGTGGCGAATTAATTCACCGACTTCAGCGTATCGCTTCGCGTGCCTCGGTGACCAACCGGGGAACATACCAATTAAATCGTGGAGCACCAAAATTTGACCGTCGCAATGAGGTCCCGCACCGATGCCGATGGTCGGGATTGACAATTTCTCCGTGATTATGGCAGCCAAGTCTTCGGGAACGAGTTCAAGGACAACGGCAAAACAACCTGCATCCTGCAGAGCGAGCGCCATATCAACCAACCTTTTCGCTTCGTCGCTTCGCCTTCCGCGAACCCTGATGCCTCCAAACTGGTGAATCCATTGGGGCGTAAAGCCAAGGTGCCCAACGACTGGAATTCCGACATCAACCAATGCCCGAACGACCTGAATAATTGGCGGCGTCCCGCCTTCCAACTTGACCGCCTCCGCCCCATCTTTGATGAACAAGCCCGCGTTTTCAATTGCTTGTGCCACACTGCTCTGGTAAGAGAGGAAAGGCATGTCGGCAACTAAAAGCGCGGTCTTGATTCCTCGCCTGACAGCGCGAAGGTGGTGGCGCATCTCATCCATCGTCACAGGTAAAGTGTTGTCGTAACCGAGCACGACATTGCCGACGCTATCGCCAACCAAAACCATGTCAACACCTGCTTCGTCAACCAGCAAAGCCGTCGGGTAGTCGTAAGCGGTCACGGCGACGATTTTCTCGCCAGCCTGTTTCTTTTCCAGAAAGGTTTGCACGCGAACTTTTTTCCTTTGAGCCGTCATTGCCCTTCACCTTCGCGAGGTTGAGTCCGCTTCAAGATTGGCTCCAATGCAGCAGCGATCTCGTCTTCAGTTTCACCTATAGTCACGCCCCTGAACAAGAACCAATGCTCAACATGTTCAACACTTTCGCCCGGCTGTAAAGTTGTCAACGGTCCAAGCGTCTCAAGTTCCAACATGTCGGCGTTGGTGAAAACCTCCGTTGAGCAGCCGAAGTCTGGATAAGTCGCGCCTTCAATGTGCTTGTATCGTTTCAGGAACAGCCTGTCGCCGTTTGAGTATGCAGCCCAGCCGTCAGGGTTGGCGATCCCAAGTTTTTGCGGGTTCGTGCGGTTGGGATCTTGACGCAGGATGATGAAACGCTTGCCGAAGGTCCAACGAGGGTCAGTCATGTCAGTGTAGTGCCACTGAACAATCGGTCTTGCAGGCAGCAACTTTTCCTCGTGAGGGATGAAAGGCGGTTGGGGCAAAATGGCTCGCCCACCTTTCGCCATCACTGACAAAGCCCAAGGCGCCAGTTCAATCGCCCAAAGGTTGTGGTTGGTGAGGATGTGGGTTACGGTGACTTGTGCCTCCGATGGGTGCATCTTGACAATGATGCGTTTTTGAACCCCTGTCCATTTTTCGGTCGGCTGGACAAGTTCAATGGTAAACTCGTCGTGAATTTGCACCTCAACGGGTTCGTTGTCTGGGTAGTAAGTTCGTGGTTTCGCTTCGGGTGCGTGCCATAGTCTGTGACCTCCGTAAATTCGCCACTCGTCGCCGCCGACTTTGCCCAATTGTTCGGGGAATTCAGCGAATTCATTTTCCCCGCCAACGAACCCGAACCGAATAATTCTTGGTCCCACATCCGAAGTCGCAATCGCCTCCACCAAGCCATTGCTGACTCGGTAGCAATTTTCCCAACCTCCATAAGCCACTCGCTCCACTGCCATCTCAAAATCGCCTCCTTTTCGTCCGAACCTTCCCTAAAATCGTAGCACAAGATTGACACCTTCAAGCCTTCAGTTTAGCGAGGGAAACCTTAAAGAACCGCTCCGCCCTGAACTGTCCCTCACTGCTTGAACCTTTGCCTATAAAGCCAAACCACTTCCTCAAGCAGGCGCTCTGAGGGCAAGTTTTCTGGCGGGTTACCGTCCCAAAGTAAATTGGCAACCTTCCTTGCAAGTTCGCTTGCAATTTGCCCTCGCAAATCCTGCGGCAACTGCGGAGCCCTCAGCAAAAAGTATCGGAGTGCTGAAATTTGTTCGTCGCTCAATCTCCCAATGTTGGCAACTGCTAAGGGTGTCAAGACCTCTAATTCCATCGGTTGCAGTTCTTCTTCGGGCAAAGGAGGTGCTGCAACTCGCCCCTCGCGAATGACGAGGGTTCCAGCAGCGTAATCTCCCAAGCGCCGAAATTGAGCGCTCAAAAGCATTACTGTGAACCCTACACCGCAAGTGCAAGGCATGTAGTCAATGAGACGCAAAGCGTTTCTGATGAGCGAAGCAGCCAAATCGGGAACCGTTCCGTCATTGCGTATGACTCGCAACCCGAGCAATTTCTTGCCAATTGTCTGCCCGCCCCACAGACCTTCAAGCAAACTGTGATAGGCGACGATGAGAAGGGGCAAAACGAAAGCATACAAAAGGAAAAATCGCCCCACAACATCCAATTCACCCAAGCCAAAGATTGTCCTGACAGGACCTGTGCCAGACAGTGATGTCAACACGGATGCAATTGGCAATGAGACAAGCGCAATAACTATCGTGTCCACCAACAAAGCAACTGCTCGCTCCAACGGGTTTGCCAACTCAAGTTCCAGAGGGACATTTTCGGGTGTAATTATTGTCCAAGTTCTCGGCACAAACTTTCACCTCACGATGCTGCCTCAGGTTGCCCAGCCTGTTTTGTCTCTGCCGATGTTTTCGCCAATTCCGAAAGTTTCTCAATCAAACCGTAAACCCCAACCGGCGTCGGCATCGCCAAGTGGGTTTCAGTTGGGACGAAGATGACAGTGCTTTTGCCTTCAAGGGTCATCTCATAGAGCATGTTCATGGAACGAAGTTGCAAAGCGATTGGGTCACGGGCGTAAGTTTGTGCCGCTTCAAGCATGAGTTGTGCCGCCAATTTCTCTGCTTCAGCGAGCCGAACTCGTGCCCTCTTTTCTCGCTCCGCTGCTGCTTCGCGAGCGATGGCAACTTCCAGTTGTGGGTCAACGATAACCTCGCGAACCTCAACCATCGGAACTTTGATGCCCCACTCATCCGTCATCGCATCAAGTGCTCGCTGAATTTCCTGAGCCAACCGTTCCCGCTCGCCCAAAAGTTGGTCAAGGGTGAATTTGCCGATCATGTCACGCAAGATGCTTTGAGCGCCAAGTTGCGTTGCCTTTTCGTAGTTTTGAACCTTCAGGACAGCGGCGCTTGGGTTGCGGACGAAGAAGTAAACCACCGCGTCAACTGTGACCGGAACATTGTCTTTTGAAAGCGACCTTTGCCTTGGGACATCGTAAGTTCGGACACGAAGGTCAACGCGGGCAGGTGTGGTTTCCAAAATCGGGACGATGAAAAACAAGCCGGGACCACGCATCCCAATGAATTTTCCCAATCGCAAAACAGCCACCCTCTCCCATTCAGCGGCAATTCGGATGCTCGCTGCTACAAAAATCGGGACAACGAGCGCGATGAAGCAGTAAATGACCCAAGCGGAAGCGCTCGTCATACCAAGTTGGTAGAAAAAGAAGCCCACCACGAGAAAGAGCAAGATGAGGAGGAGCCAGACGAGGAGTTGAACGCCAAACTCGTAACTCGTCACTGTTTGTCCCATTTCAAACACCCCCGCTAAAACACGCTTTCGCGATATGCACAGTGCAAAAAGGTGACACTGTCAAGGATAGCACACAAATGCGACGAGTGTGTTAACCTTTGTGACGACTTGAGAGTCTCGCTAACGGAAACCCAAAAATGTAGCGTCAACTTTTAGCCGACGCAAAAAACAGGTGGACGCAAGCACTGGGTGAAAACCTGACGCTACATTCTTGGGCATAAACTTTCCGCTTGCGCTTAGTTACGACATGACTGGTGGAGGTGAACGGAGATGGAGAGAAGGGCAGTCACAACTTCCGAAGCGCCGATCCCCAAGGCACCTTACTCTCAAGCCATCGTCGCTAACGGTTTCGTCTTTGTCTCAGGGCAAGTTGCCATTGACCCCAAAACCGGTGAACCAAAACATGGCTCGTTTGAGGACGAACTTAGATTGGCTTTGAGCAACATGAAAGCCATTCTGGAAGCGGCAGGTAGTTCCCTTGACAAAGTTGTCAAGGTCACCGTCTTCCTCGCTGACATGGGCAACTTTCCGAAACTCAACGAGATTTACCGTGAATTTTTCCCCGAACCGTTTCCTGCTCGCACAACCATTCAGGCTCAACCGCCGGGTGGCTTCCAAGTTGAGGTTGAATGCGTCGCGGCACTTTGAAAGGGGCGAACGGCAATGGGATGAAAGAAGTTGAACCTGTGGTGAAATTGCTTCAGGACTTAATTGCCATCCCAAGCGTCAACCCTTGCTTTCCGGACGGAAAGGGCGAAAAGGAAATTGCCGATTTCGTGGTTGATTATGCTCGGAAAGCGGGTTTGGAGGTTCATCGGCAACCCGTCTTTGAAGGTCGCGAAAATGTGCTTATCGGCGCCATTGGAAGCAGCGGTGAAACGGTTTTGCTTGAAACCCACATGGACACCGTCACGGCGGAAGGGATGGTCATTGAACCTTTCAATCCGCAAATCAAGGACGGCAAAGTTTTCGGGCGAGGCGCTTGCGATGCGAAAGCGAGTTTGGCTGCTATGTTGCAAGCGTTGGTGGAAGTCGCCCGGCACGGCTCTCCAAACCGAACTGTCTGGCTCGCCGCTGTCGTGGACGAAGAAAACGGCTTCAACGGTGTTCAGCAATTGATGTCAAGCGGCTTTAAAGCGGACTACGCAATAGTGGGCGAACCGACAAAT
>Ga0209080_1000817_pt1 | contig 18069 bp, 23 predicted proteins | sample JNZ110809AmetaG_FD_184123 | JGI IMG/M metagenome (GOLD analysis project Ga0209080, IMG submission 184123) | Hot spring microbial communities from Jinze hot spring, China to study Microbial Dark Matter (Phase II) - JNZ 110809A (SPAdes) (version 3) ...
CCCTGAGCCCCCTTCCCACGGTCTGCCGTAGGTCTCGGAAACCCAGGGTCATCAAAAGCTCTTTAAGAGCCTAGGGGTTTATAAGTCCTGCCCGTACTTAATCGCATTAAAAGCATTGAAAACCTTAGAGAAGCCTACAGACAAGAAACAGCTTCCCAACCCTACCACTTGATGAAGTATAAAACCGTTGGAGTGTTCATCATATTAGGTGAGTGGGATACCCCCTAGATACCCCCTGATAGGTATTATAGGGAAGACTAATGTCGGGAAGTCAACCTTCTTCTCAGCGGCAACACTACTTCAAGTTAGGATTGAGAACAGACCCTTCGTAACCATAGAGCCTAACGTAGGTGTGGGGTATGTTAGGACTAGATGCGCCCACACAACGTTTAACCTACCTAAATGTATGCCGCAGAACTCAACATGTTTGAGGGGTTTTAGGTACATACCGGTAAAGCTCATGGACGTTGCCGGCTTAGTTAAGGACGCACATAAAGGTAGGGGCCTCGGCAACCAATTCCTAGACGATTTAAGACAGGCTGACGTCCTACTACACATAGTAGACGTTTCTGGGAGTACTGACGAGGGTGGTAACTACGTAGGCATCGGTAAGCATGACCCCCTCCAGGACGTCCTAGTAATAGAGTCTGAGATAGATGAGTGGTTCTTCAGTATAGTATCTAAGGACTGGGTAAGAGTTAAGAGGTCTTTAGAAACCCTACCATATGATAAGGCTTTAGACCTACTTCACCAGAAGGTTTCAGGACTTTCTATTAGGAGGGATCATATTGTGAAATCCCTTAAGGCTGCAAAACTTGATGGAGGTAAGTTCAGTTCTTGGGGAGACGAAGAACTGAGGATTTTTAGCAGGTATTTAAGGATCGTATCTAAGCCCATAGTCATAGTAGCTAATAAGATGGACATCCCAGAATCTGAGGATAACTTAAAACGCCTTATGAGGGAATTACCCGGTAGGGTTATAATCCCAACAAGCTCTGAATATGAACTAGCTCTGAGGAAGGCTGCTAAGGCTGGTTTAATAGACTACCTACCAGGAGATTCTCAAATATCCATACTAAGGTCTGAGGCCTTAACACCTAAGCAGAAGGAAGCATTAAGAAATATTGAAGACTTTATTAAGAAGTTTGGAGGGACAGGCGTTCAGGAAGCATTAAACACTGCGGTGTTTAAGGTCTTAGACATGATTACTGTTTACCCAGTCGAAGATGTTAGCAGGCTAACGGATAGTAAGGGGAACATACTGCCAGATGCATACTTAATACCTAGAGGTTCGACAGCATTAGAGCTAGCAAACCTAATCCACACAGATCTAGGTAAGGGATTCCTATACGCCATACTTGCTAGGGATAGGAGGAGGGTTGGAAGTGATTACGTGTTAAGCGATGGTGACGTAGTTAAGGTGGTTTCAACCCTAGCACATGGCTAGCTACGTCACTCCATGCTGACTAATACGCCGTTGTGTTTAAGTATGCTCTTCGGAGGTACATCATCAGTAACCACCACGCCTGGGTAGATCCACGAGTAAGCACCTATTTTAACGCCTGGGAAAACAGATACGTTCACCCCAGTCCTAACGTAACCACCTATAAACGCACCTAACTTCTTCCTACCACTATCTTCAAGCACACCCTTAACCCTAACCTTAACAGTCTTTTCATCAAATCTTAAGTTAGCTAGGATTGTGCCAGCACCTAAGTTAACACCCTCACATACTACGGAATCCCCCACATATGATTGATGGGAGATGTGCGTATTCTCCATAATAATACTCTCCTTAACCTCTACGTTAAACCCTACCCTAGAGTTATCTAAGACTACTGTGTAGGGTCTTATATATGCGTTAGGACCTACTACAACGCCGCGTCCTATATATGAAGGTCCGACGATATAACTACCTGAAAGTATTTGAGAGCCCTCCCCAATAATTACCGGTCCCTTGATGACTGCACCACTCTCTACGTAACCATTAATTAACTGCTTATTAAGACTGCTTAACTCTAACTTATTAGCCTCTAATAAAGACCAAGGCCTACCTATATCCAACCATCCATCAACTACTAAGTAATTAAACTCGATTCCAGCATCAATCATTAACTGCATAGTCGTAGTTAACTCGTATTCACCTCTCTCTGACGGTTCAGTCCTCTCTAAAAATCTAACTAACCGCCCATCAAATCTGTATATCCCAGCGTTAACGTAGCTACTTAAATACTGCTTAGGCTTCTCAACTATTTTAACAACCCTACCATCACTAACTACTACCACGCCATACCTACTTGGATCTCCGACCTCAGCCACTGTTACGACGTTTCCGCAACACCTGATTAAATTGTTTAAGAAGTCAGCATCCCTGAAGTATATGTCAGCATATAATACTACGAAGTCATTAACACTTACGTAGGGGGCTGCCTTCATGACAGCATCAGCGGTACCTAAAGGTAAGCCCTGATCTACGTATACTAAGTCCAGACCTAACTTTTGAGCTACCTCATCAGCAAACTTTTTTATAACGTCACCCATATAGCTAACAACTACTACGACCTTCTTAATGCCGACCCTACTCAAACTTATTAAATGACGTTCTATTAACTTACTGCCTAATATTGGGACCAACGGCTTAGGCCTAGTATTAGTAATTGGCTCTAGGCCTACCCCCTTCCCACCAGCCAATAATATAGCTTCCGTAGCATCACACCAAGATCTAATAGTATGCAAGTACTAAAACGGTATCGCCTTCACACTATGATGCGGGCTTCTCAGCCACTATTACTGCCTTCTTAACGCCTTCAGGCGTCATGATGGAGAGTAGCTTCGACTTATATATCTCAACCTTACGTAGGGGGTATATCTTCTTAGCCTTCTGGAATATCTCAAGGGCTAGTGAGCCGAAGACCATTCCCTGAATAACTTCGTTAAGAGTCCTCTCACTAACGTAGCTAGTTATGATCTCCCTCATTAACTTCCTAATAAGGCGTTTCTGAGATGTTTTACACCTAAACGCTGTTAACGCAACACCAGTTATCCTTAAGCCGTAGCCATCCTTAGTGAATACATCAACGATTGCTGCTATCTTACTACTCTTCCTCCTAATTATGCTCTTCATGTAGTCCCTAGCGAGCTCATGTCCCTTAAATCTAGTATATACTACGTCACCTCTAACATCATAAGCCTGAAACTTAAGATGTATGTGGACCTGCGAGAAATCCCCAGTAATGTCGAATAACGTCGTCTCGAAAACCCTCCCAAGCAGTTTCCACGGCTTATCAGCCGGTGTAGTCGCTATTGTAATCCCTCCAAAAACATCAGGAGCTACGACACTATACCACTGCTTCATCTTCCACTTATCCTTAACTACAGACTTCGAAGACACTTAATCTAAACACCTTATATCCTACACAGTAGGAGTTTATAAGAATTATTAAAAACCGCTACGTAACCTACCCACAACCTAATTCTCAATGACTTCCTTAGAACTCCAATCTAAAGCGATTTACTGATATAGTAGCCTTCATACTTTGAAAACTACGTTCGCATACTAGAACGTATTGCTGTTAGGGCTAGGGAGACGTGGTCAACTATATCGTTAACGATGTTACATACTGTGTATAGTCTTGACGTGTCTTTAAACTCGGCGTTTAACTCGTAGGTTATTGAAGGACCTACGACGTCACCTCTCAATTCAATGTCCTCAGGTACTTCAACGTCGTCGGGTTTTAATGCCTTACGTACTGCCTCAGCTAGTAGTTCATTTCCAACATCTAGGTTGAGGGTTATGGTGAGTTTCAAGGACTTCTCAACTCCTTAAACCTTATTAAATTCCCCACCCTCTCATAACCCCCCTTAACTAATGATATAGCTATTTCTAAGGGAGTGTCTGATAATGATGTGTAGAATTCATTACCTACTTCGTAAACTATGACTGAGTTAGTAGGTATGAAGTACGATTTAAGTACCTTACAGATCGGTGTTAAAGGTACTAGCGAGTTTAGCCTAACCTTATATACGTTCTTCCTAATCGGTTGAATGCCTACATCCTTAACCTTATATATACTTGAGAAGAGGTCTTTAAGCATCCCCTCATACTTAAGCCTTATGAGTGGGGTGTAATTAGTGATAGCTATTGAAGCTACTAGGTAGTCAACGCCGTAGAGGTCCACTACACACATTAATGCGTATAGGAACTCGTACAGATCCTTAAAGAACCACTCCTGAACGATATAGTAGTTATCCCCTACTAAGTCGTTAGTAGAGACCCTCACCTGCGAATACGTAGCTAATCTACTGAGAACCTCCTTACTTAACTCAGCCTCACTTAAGTTTCTAACATCCCTACCCACGTCAACCCCGCTATACCCGGGCATGAAGAGATCTAAAGTCCTACTAAGAGCTCTATCAACCTCAACTAAAGAGTAATTAAATATCTTAAGACCGCTCACAACCTTCAGCAAGTTCAAATCACATAACTCCCTCACATAACTCCTAAACACTTCGTCTGGAGGAGGTGTCCTAAGCCTCGGGACATACTTACTCAGCATTGACGTAAGTACGTAGTACCTAACATCGTTAGTCACTATCATAACGTCCTCAAGAGCCTTTAGCACCGTATGAGAGTAGTACGGAGTGTTAATAACGTAATTACTGCCCAACCTACGTACCTCGTACCGCTCACCCCTAACGACAGCGACACCCTCCCTCAACTCTTTGAATTGAATGCCGAAAGATATTGTGGGGATGTCCTCAGCTAGGACGTCCTGCCCCACATCCAGTACTGTTAGATATTCATACCTAACATCACTCTGCAGTAAGTACTTAATAACCACACCAGAAGCTACGACAGCATCGATGTCATAGGTAGATATTATCCTAACCTTCCTACCCCCCTTCTTAGCATCACTTACTAACTTAAGTATCGGATTCTCCGAACCGCTAAACGTATTAATAGTACTTGCCAACGTCAAAGGAACATCGTCTAAAAACGTTATGATATTAAAGCATTTATACTTTACTAGTAGGTTGCTAGCGTAGAGTATGCTCATAAACGAGCTCGTAGTTTATCCAACTATGTCCACCTACCTTCTAAATATGTCTGCCAATCATTCCACTCCCACCCCAAGGTCTTTGCAGGCCTTCTGAACTGATTGTAACCTGCATCACCACTCAGAGTTAGTGAAACTACCAGACTCGCTACAGAGTTGAAGACTTCTAAAGAAACCTTAAAATAGACCTTACCCTATAGAACAGCTGAGCTACCCTTACGCACATACCACAATTAATTAAGATGGATATACAGAGTGCTAATACTGAGAAGTAGTTCAATCTGATATTAACTCACGTAGAGTTTATGTAGTATTCATGTAGGGCCACTTAAGCTTAAAAACGTTTATGGATATATCAAAAGGATGTGACATGCCGTTAAGTAAGAATGATATGGTTTTAGTGGATTATGTGGTGAGAGTTAAGGAGACCGGAGAGGTCATTGAGGTAACTAATGAGGAAAAGGCTAAGGAGTTTAAGGTCTACGACCCCAGTAAGACTTACGAGCCGTTGCTAGTGATAGTGGGTGAGGGTAGGGTCATAAGAGGCTTTGAGGAGGCTTTGGAGGGCTCTGAGGTCAATGTTGATGTAGAAGTCGACATACCTCCTGAGAAAGCCTACGGTGTTAGAGACCCTAATAAGGTTAGGACGTTCTCCCTACGTGATTTTGCTAGGGCGAACATTAGGCCTGAGGTAGGTAAGGTGGTTGAGATTGGCGGTCAGTTAGGTACTATAAGGAGTGTGAGTGGGGGTAGGGTGGTGGTTGATTTTAACCACCCACTCGCAGGTAAGACCCTAACCTACAGTTTTAAGGTAGTTAAGAAGTTAGAAGATGGTGTTGAGAAGGTTAAATACCTAGTTAAGAGGTATGTTAAAGGTATTAAGGTCGATGATATTAGGGTGGAACTCAACCAAGATAGGGTCGTGGTGGAACTACCTAAGACTTCATACCTAAGTGAGAATATTCAAATAGCTAAGAAGTTAGCCTCAGACGACATACTTAGGTACTTAGACGTTAGTGAGGTTGTATTCGTAGAGAGGTATTCGAAGGAGGGTAGTAAGTGAGTGAGATTAGGCAGCCGGAAATCAACATCGGTGTTGTCGGACACGTAGACCACGGTAAGACCACCTTAACCCAGGCCTTAACAGGTATTTGGACGTCTAGACATTCTGAAGAGCTTAAGAGGGCTATGACAATTAAGCTAGGATACGCTATAGGTAACTTATACGTATGTCCCCAACTACCCGAACCTGATAGATATTCAACCGAGCCTAAGCATGAGGACTGCCTCCTAAGGCGTAGGATATCATATGTTGATGCGCCAGGCCATGAGGTACTCATGGCTACAATGCTTTCCGGTGCTTCTTTAATGGACGGCGCTATCCTAGTAATTGCTGCTAACGAACAATGCCCGCAACCGCAGACTAGGGAGCACTTCGCCGCATTAGGCATTATAGGTGTTAAGAACATAGTCGTAGTTCAGAATAAGGTAGATGTCGTCAGTAAGGAGAAGGCTTTAGAGAACTACAAGCAGATTAAGGAATTCCTTAAAGATACGTGGGCTGAGTCATCCCCGATAATACCTGTAAGCGCTTTGAATAAAATTAACATAGACGCCCTACTCATGGCTATTGATAAGTATATACCGGTACCAGAACGTGACCTAACGTCCCCACCCCTCATGTTCATAGCTAGGTCATTTGAGGTCAATAGGCCTGGAACACCCCCTGAAGAACTCGTAGGAGGGGTTATAGGTGGTTCACTCATCAGAGGTGTTTTAAGAGTTGGTGATGAAATTGAGATCAGACCCGGCATTAGGGTTGAGAAAGGTGGTAAGGTATTCTACGAAGAACTAATATCTGAAGTAGTGAGTATTAAGTTCGGTGAGGATGAGTTCAGCGAAGCACGTCCAGGTGGTTTAGTAGCTATAGGCACTAAGTTAGACCCCTCACTCACTAAGGCGGATAAGCTAGTTGGGAACGTATGCGGTAAAGCTGGTACGTTACCGGAGCCTACCTACAGCCTACGCGTAGAGTACAACCTCCTTGAAAGGGTTTTAGGTACTAAGGAGTTAATAAAGGTTGAGAAACTCAAACCCAATGAAGTCATAATGATTACTTCTGGAACCGCCGTCACATTAGCTGACATAGTCAAACTTTCTAAGGACTCCATGGAGATTAAGTGTAGGAGACCTCTAGTTGCTTGGGACGGTATGCGCGTAGCTATAAGCAGGCAGGTCCTCGGCAGGTGGAGGTTAATCGGGTGGGGCTTCATAAGGTTTTAATGGGATGAGGCCTTAGGTAGTGGTTTGTAAGGTCTTACTAGATAGTAGTGTCCTACTCCAAGTATATGAAGGTATAGACGTAATTGACTTAATATCCGATGAGTTGGGTTGGTGTGACTACTACGTCTTAGACGCAATTATTAACGAGCTCTCTAAGATCTCATTAAGTAGTAAGAGTTTAAAGGGGGGAGCAGCTAGGCTGGCTTTAGAGTACGTAAGAAGACGTGGTGTTAAAGTAATTAATACTGGAGCGCCTAACACATCAGGTGATGAGTCCATACTACTGTTTTTTAAGAGGGATCCCAAACTTAGGGAAGAGTTCATAGTAGCTACTAACGACGACATGCTTAAGAGGGAGCTACTCCGACTGCATGTCAAGGTAATTACCTGGTGGTCAAGTAAGTTTAAGTACGTAGTCCTCGGAGCTTGATGACGTGTGAGTTAGGAAGCGCTCTAATCCCTTCCTACCCTCAGGTGTGGGAATTTCTATGGGTTTAAAGATATGTTCCCCTAAGTGGGGTAAGATATGGTAAGAGTTAAATCTTATCGTATGGATATGTATTTAAGTCTTAGACTGGAAGTATAGGGTGTGGTTAGATGTTCAGACTGTGTAGGATTAAGGATGTTGTTAGGATACCTCCGGATAGGTTTGGAGAGCCGTTAGAGAGTGTTGCTAAGGATGAGTTGAGGAAACGCTATGAGGGTAAGGTAGATAGTTCCTTGGGGTTAGTGATAGCTGTTGTTAATGTAGACGTAAGTGCTGAGGGCTTCATACTCCAGGGTGATGGTGCTACCTACCACAGAGTCGTTGCAGATATCCTCACTTACTACCCCCTACTAAATGAAGTGACGTTAGGTGAGGTCGTAGACGTTAAGAAGATAGGTATGTACGTTAATATAGGCCCTATAGACGCTTTTATCCACATATCCCAGATACTAGATGATAAGGTAATGTATGATGAACTTCAAGACCTGTTAATAGGTGAGGAGACTAAGAAGGCCTTCAGGAAAGGTGACGTAGTACGTGGTAGGATAGTCAGCGTCAGTATTAACGCCCCCACATCGATTAGGGTTGCGATGACTTTAAGACAACCCTACCTAGGTAAGGTAGAGGGTGAGTGAGTAAATGTCCTCTGAAAGGTCTAGGAAGCCCTTTAAAGCGTGTACTAAGTGTAAATTCCTAGTAAATCATGAAGAGCAGAAATGCCCTAACTGCGGGTCAGACACCTTCACTGATGAGTGGTCAGGTGTTGCGATAATCTTAGACCCAACACACTCAGAGATAGCTAAACTCTTAGGTATAACCAAACCAGGTAAATACGCCCTACGTATCAGGTAGTCAATACTGATTAACGTAACTAATAAGATTTAAATTAACCTAATCTTATTTCTGGAGGATAGGTCTGTAGGTGTGTCATGATGTCTAAGAGGAAGGCTATTAAAATAGACGACCAAACATACTTAGAAGTTATTAGCGAGAGGCTTAATAGAGTTGTAAGGAGGTATGAGTTAACTGGGATAATCCACCATGTAGGGCGTGGAACACCTTCACGTGCTGAAGTACGTGAAGTACTTTCTAAGACGTTTAACAAACCTGTTGAGAACATATACGTGAGGAGCATAATTACTGAGTACGGTGTTAACAGGTCCTTAATTAAGGCTAATATCTATGACGACGTTGAGAGGGCTAAAGCTTTTGAACCAGAACACATCATTAAAAGGCATAGTGGTTAAGGTGGTTTTATGGCTGAGAGGTATAAGCTCTACGAATTTGATTACTCTACAGGTAAGATAGTTCTTAAGAATAAGAAATGCCCTAGATGTGGGTCGGTGATGGCATTCCATAAGAGCCCAGTGAGTAGGTGGCATTGCGGGAAGTGCAACTACGTAGAATTTACTACACCGAAACGTTAATTATAAGGTAATGATAAACCCATGATCGTATTAGGCATTGAGTCTACAGCGCATACGTTCGGAGTAGGAATTGTTGAGGATAGACCTCCCTACATAAGAGCTGATAAGAGGGTTAACTACACACCATCTAAGGGTGGGATACACCCAAGGGAGGCCTCACTATTCTTCATGAGTAACGCCGGTAAGGTATTAAGAGATGCGCTTACAGAGCTTGGACTAACGATTAAGGATGTTGACGGCATTGCAGTAGCTCTAGGTCCTGGATTAGGTCCCTGCCTAAGGGTAGGAGCCACAGTCGCCCGTGCACTAGCCTCATACTTTAAGAAGCCTCTAATTCCGGTCAACCATGCAGTAGCCCATATAGAGATAGGTAGGTTGCTAACAGGCTTTAAAGACCCCTTAATAGTCTACCTCTCAGGAGGTAATACCATGATTCTCGCGTTCTCCGATGGTAGGTATAGGGTTTTCGGGGAGACTTTAGACATAGCCCTAGGTAACTTCATGGACACCTTCGTCAGGGAGGTAGGCCTAGCCCCTCCTTACGTAGTCGGAGGTATTCATAAGTTAGACTCATGCGCTGAGGATGGAACAAACTTCATAGACCTACCATACGTTGTTAAAGGTCAAGACGTCTCCTTCTCAGGCTTACTCACAGCTGCTTTAAGAGCCTTTAAGGAGGGGAGGTATAGCTTGGGAGATATATGCTACTCCGTTAGGGAGGTTGCCTACAGCTCTATAGCTGAAGTAGTCGAACGCGGCCTAGCCCATACGAAGAAGAAGGAATTACTAGTTGTTGGCGGTGTAGCTGCTAGTAAGGCACTACGCACAAAGTTCGAAGTTATTAGTAATTTAAGAGGTGTTAAATTAGGTGTTGTAGACCCCCACTACGCTGTTGATAACGGTGTTATGATTGCTTGGACTGGTCTACTAATGCTTAAGCATGGAATGACGGTAGAGCCTGAGAAGGCGTACGTGAAGCAGAGGTGGAGGCCTGACGGTGTTGATATTCCATGGATGAGTTAACACTTATAGCGTCTGGTGCTGAGGCAAATCTATATAGGGGCAAGTTCCTCGGATATGATGTAGTAGTTAAGTATAGAGTGCCTAAAGCCTATAGAGACCCTAATTTCGACCGATCAGTACGTAGGGAGAGGACCTTAACTGAGGCTAGGGTGATGTTCACAGCTATGAAGTGCGGTGTCAGAGTACCTGCAGTCCTCTACGTAGACGTTGATAACGCCTTAATAGTTATGGAGTACGTGAACGGTAGGTTGCTACGAGATACCCTTCCAACATCTGATGAGGGGTTTAGAAGGAAGTATTTAGAACTTCTAGGCAGTTATGTCGGTAGGTTACACTTAAATAACATCACACATGGAGATCTAACAACGTCTAACGTCATGGTGACATATGAGGGTCTTCTATACCTAATAGATTTCGGGCTTTCTAGAATTTCATATGAGTTGGAGGATAAGGCAGTTGATATCCACCTACTGATTAGGTCTTTCGAGAGTACTCACTACAACCTAACTAAGGAGTTGGTAAAGCATTTTTTAAGGGGTTACACATCCGTAGTCGGCATTGGAGTAGTTGAGGCCGTAATGAGTAAGGTTAGAGAGATAAGGCTTAGGGGGAGGTACGTTGAGGAAAGGAGGTTGAAGGGTGTTGAGGAGAGCAGTACACGTAGCCACGACTAACGTCGGTAAGCTCAACGAGTTAAGGCTATTAGCAGCTAACTACGGCCTTGAGTTAATCCCAGTTGAAGTACCTAAGATTGAAGTACAGTGTGATGATTTAGAATTCATAGCATTATATGCAGCCTTAACAGCTTCCGCATATGTTAATAAGGCTTTAATGGTGGAGGACTCAGGTCTATTCATCAAAGCTTTAAACGGATTTCCAGGGAGTATGAGTTCCTACGTATATAAGAAGTTAGGGGTTAGCGGAATACTTAAGTTGATGGAGGGCGTCAAGTATAGGGAGGCTTACTTTAAGTCTGTAATTGCGTACTCAGACCCCGTATACGGTGTTAAAGTGTTTTCAGGGGTGGTTTACGGGGACATATCTGACAGTGCTAGAGGTTCCGGCGGCTTCGGCTTCGACCCAATATTCATACCTAAGGGGCATGTTAAGACCTTTGCAGAGATGAGTGTGGAGGAGAAGAATAGGCTGTCTCATAGGGGTTTAGCGTTTAGGAAGTTTGCAGAATGGTTTAACAAACATTTTTAAGCGGCTTACCTAATTAACTACATTAGGTCGGGATAGATGAATAGGGGTAAGGAGAAAGGCTCATCACATGGGACCAGACCTGCTGCGTTAGTAGCCCCTAAGTGGTTGCAGTTCACCCCAGAAGAGGTAGAGTTATTAATAGTTGAACTTGCTAAGAAGGGTTACCCCCCATCAATGATTGGCGTCATCCTCAGAGACCAGTATGGCATACCTCTAGTAAAGTCCGTTTTAAACGTTAAGCTAACCGAAGTTCTGAGGAAGTATGGCATAACGCTATCAATCCCTGAAGACCTATACAACCTTATTAAAAGAGCAGTTAATCTAAGGAAGCACCTCGAAGCACATCCTAAGGATACTCACAGCCAGAGAGGGCTCATCGAGATTGAATCTAAGATCCATAGACTCGTAAAGTACTATAAATCCGTCGGTAAGTTACCCCCTGACTGGAAGTACCAGCCATCAACTGCTGAAATCCTTGTGAGCCAACCCCTTGTAAGGGTCCCTGAAACAACTCAATAGTCTTCTTAAAGGAAAGGAAATTAATACTGAGGAACCCTTCCAAATAACCCCTCAGTAAATAACCACCTACTACTAATCTGCACACATTTCCATAGATTTGCGGCTACGTTTAAGGTCTGGAGTTTTAATAGAATGCTCAGAAAATCCTTACCTATATCCAAGGCTATTTAGATATCTGAGTCCTAGGCCGCGTACCAATTACTGAGACTCTGAATGGGTTATTAGGGGTTCCTTGAACGCTTATCTCAGCATTTGTCAGTATTTTAACGACTTCTATAACTGTTTGTGTGTGAGTTGTTAGTGAGGAACCACTTACTTCTGACCTTCCATCGGCTAACGCTAGATACGGGATTATATTATCACTCATATGTGCGTCTAAGGCTGTTTTAGTACTTAGTTCTGCTAATAGCTTCTTAGCTGCCTCCAGCCCTACTTCCTCAGCCCTCTTACCCCTAGCCCCTAGGGCGTCAGCCCCTATCACGGCGCCGTTATCCGTATATGCCCATAACACTATACCTGAACCAGGTCCTAAGTGCGGGTCGTTTTCTGGGTCGTAGTATTCGACCTCAATGTCTATAGGGACCTTAGGTAGGGAGTTGCGTAGTACTTCCTCAGCAGTCCTTGCCTGCCTCTCAGCTACGTGTTTAGGCAGTCTGACACAGTGTGAGATCCCCTTAATCCCTACTAACTCCCCCCTCTCCACCAAGTTAATCGGCTTTAATTCTACTGGTGTGTTAGTAACTTTAACGTGGGCTATCCCCCCACCAAGTGGGTAGTGCCCCCTCCTTAACACCTTAATACTTACCTCAGCCCCTAATAGTCTGAGGTAGTAGAGTATTACGTTTTTTAAGTAGTCTATGGGAGGACTCCAAGGTACGTCCGTACCGCCAACTATTTCCACCTCAGTCTCCCCGGGAGTGAAGAGTAGTATTGGAAGTAATGTTTGGAGGACTAACGTTACTGAGCCAGCCGTACCTATGTCGAAGGAGTACTTCCCCGGTGTGAGCTTTCTGGGAATATAGGTAATTTCAGTTGACTTCAGGTAGAGCCCCTCTACTGACGCCTTAGTTATCTCTGCAGCCGCTTTAACAGCAGTAATGTGCTGGTTTTGAAGTCCTGGGTTCTTCCTCTTAGCCCTTATGTTTACTACTTTAATAGGTTTCATCAAGATCGATGATAATGCTATAGAAGTCCTTAGTATCTGTCCCCCACCCTCACCTAACGAGCCGTCTATCACTACATACTCCACTAATCTACACCTACTACCTGCTTAAGCCTCTCAACACCTTTAATCTCATCTATGAATTCGACGACCGACTTAGGGAGTAGGTCCCTCCAGCTGGCGTCGTCTGAGAGCATTAACCTCCTTATCCTAGTAGAAGAGTATATACCCCTATTATACGGTGGCGGTATTAGGACTTCATAACCCGCTTCTTTAAAGAGTCTTACGACTAATGGGTTTCTAGCAACTCCGTATTTAAACTTAGGTACGTACATGGAGAGGTAGTTTACCCATACCGAGTTCATGAGGATGTCTGGGACTGGTATTATGTAGATGCGGTTTAAGTCTAAGCCTGCTTCCTTAAGGGCTAGCTTAACCATTACTACCCTCTCACCAGCTGTGAATGGGTTGACAACTGTATGGCTTTCCTGAGCCGTACCGATCACCACTATCACCTCATCCACCTTCTCTAAAGCCCACCTAATCACGCTTACATGCCCGTAATGTATTGGTTGGAACCTACCTGCATATACAGCCCTTACAACACCTTCCCAATACGTATTAGATCACCTTCACCTACCCCAAGTGCTTTAGATGCGTTACCCTTAAAAACACCTACTTCAGCCAGTCCTAAACTATCTTCATATACTGCCACACAACCCTCACATACTTCAGCAAAAGTACTAACTACTCTGGCCTTAAACTCACCACCCTCACATTTAATGATTACCTCATCACCGTGTTTAACACCTAGCAGTTTTGAAATACTACTCAGTGTTTGGCTGAGGATTACGTTCCCAAAGCTATCTACGTAGAATGCCTCCGCAACTACGTATCCCCCCTCAATGACCGGATCTTTAGGCGGTATTTCAATCCTTACTAGTTCATCCATCGGTAACGGCTTACCTAAGCTATTTACCGCAGTTTTAAGGCTGATTAAAGCTGCCGTAGGGGCGAAGACATCCCTACCGTGGAAGGTCTTAGACACCTCCCACATCCTAACCCTCTCAACATCTATCTCATAAGCTGATTCTAAACCATCTTCAAGTGATGCTGGTAGGAGTAAGCCGTTATTAGGCCCTACGAATACGTAGTTCTTACTTACTAGTATTACCCCTTTTCTAGACGTCCCTACCTCAGGGTCTACAACTGCTAGGAACGTCGTACCCTTCCTAAAGTATTTATAACTAGTTTTCAGTATGAGGGCTCCGACATCTACCCTGTACTTAGGTACTTCATGAGTTATGTCTATGATCTTCGCATCCGGGTTTATACGGTTTATGACTGCCTTCACCATCCCTACATACGGGTCTGATAATCCGAAGTCTGAGAGGAATGCTATTACACTACTCCCCACACCTACTCACCTCTGCTAGCATTTCTGCATACGATTTACTCATGACTTCGTACTCCACCCCCAACCCCTCAAGCAGTTTTCTAAGTTCTCCATCCACCGCGCTACTGACCTCACCCCCTATCAATTCCACCTCAACGTAGTCTCCCAATCCTAGAACACTATCTAAGAATATCTTAAACATCCCTAGTAAGTACACTTCCCTAGTCTTAACCACTCTTAACATCTTAAACTTAAGGTTTTTCAGAAGGTCTACCAGGTCTTCAGGTCTTTCTATCTTAATGTTCACCTCATCTCTAATCCTAAATGTCTGCAACGTCTTCTTAGGCCCCTTAACTGTTAGCTCACCCTCTCTAACCCCGCCAGACTCCCTTATCCTCACCCTGAAGACTAGGTCTCTATGCTCGGCTGGGACGCAGTTCCTTAAGTCTACGTAGTAGTCTTCCTCTACGTAGGTACCTAAGTACTTACCACCTAATCTAACTATGTTTGACCTAGCAGTACTTAAGTCTTTAACCCTGATCTTGACTTCGTACTCCTCACGCATTAAGACTACCTTTCCAATCTATAAGCATGGGATTAAGCTTTAATTCTTTAAGTCTGTAGGTGTTTTCGTATGAGTAGACTGTTAGCACTATCATTAGTTGCTGTGTTGAGTATATCATCAGCATCAGTTATAATTAAATTAGCTAGTGCTCCAGCACTAGCGTTAGCCTTCTGGAGGCTTGCTATATCCACTCTAATCATATCTGCGATGTTCCCTAAGGCGTTGAACCTTAGATGTGTTAGTGGGTTAAACGTTCTTTACGTCTTGGTTGGTGGGTCTTCATTAGGCCTTCACTTCATTACGTGGATCGAGTCTTTGAGTTACGTACCCATAGCAGTAAGCGTTACTTTAGTTACTACTCACCCAGTATTTACTGCCCTCCTATCATACCTCCTACTTGGAGAGCGTTTGAAGTGGCGTCAGTATGTAGGGGTTTTACTCTGCGTGTTAGGTGTGTTGATCATGTCGTTTTCAGGCGGTCTACCCCTACATTCATCTCTTGGTGTGGTACTCGCATTAGCCGGCTCTGCTACGGCGTCACTCTACTTCCTAGTTGGTAGGTATTTAAGGCGGTCCTGCAGTCTCGCAGAATATGTAGTCCCTACGTACCTAACCGCTACGTTCATCACCTTCGCAGCGTCTACGCTATCAGGTGTTAACCTAGTTAACTACCCACTCACCACTTGGTTGTTCATGATTTTACTAGCCCTAGGGCCTATGTTGGGTGGGCATACAGTTCTTAACTACCTGCTTAGGTATATGAAGGCAACTGCTGTGTCTACTCTAGCTGCGTGTGAGCCTATAGGCGCTACGTTGTTAGGTGTTCTACTAGTTGGTGAGGTACCGGACGTACAGATGGTCTTAGGTATGCTTATTACTTTATTAGGTGTCTACGCTGTCTTAATTCATGAGGGATGAGTCGTTGGCTGGATGTCTATGCAGTCTCTTAACGATTTAATTAATTTATTCTCTATTGATGTTAGCATGCGTGCTAAAGCACTTGCTAGTAGGTACGGGTTTAAGGAGTATATGGTTGAAAGGTATTATAGGATGTTCGGCGATTGGGAGGTTGTTGAGGACTTACTTAGGTCTTTTGGGGGGCCCCTCCATAGAGTGGTTAGGTGTAATACCCTTAAGGTCAGTGATTGTGGGTATTTAATCAGGCGGCTAGGTGATTTAGGTTACTCTCTAAGCGTTATTGATTGGTGTGGTTATGCGTTTAAGGTCTTAAGCAGTGGCTCAGTTTCTTTAGGCGCGACCCACGAATTCTTAGTTGGTATGTACTACCTTCATAGAGGTCCTGCCACCCTACTCCCACCCATCATACTTCAGCCTAAGACTTCCGACAGAGTTTTAGACCTCGCAGCAGGTCCTGGTGGGAAGACAACCCACTTATCCCAGCTCATGCGGAATGAGGGTGTGGTAGTTGCTGTTGACATCGATAGGGATAGGGTTAGGGCTTTAAGGAGTAATTTAGAACGTTTAGGTATTTTTAACGTTGTTGTAGTGAGGGCTGACGGTAGGATCATCCCTAAGGTATTCGGTGAGGGTTACTTTGATAGGGTATTGCTTGACGCACCGTGTACTGGTGAGGGTTTAATTCAGATCGATAGTTCTAGGAGGTTTAGGACTGAGGTTGCTGACTTAGCTAGGGCTGCATTACTACAGTATGAGTTGTTGGTCACGTCTTTAAGGTGTGTTCGTAGCGGTGGCTACGTAGTATATTCGACGTGTAGTATTGCTCCTGAGGAGGACGAATTCGTAGTTAATTCAGTTATTAATGAGTTTGAAGGTGTTGAAGTCGTAGATGTTCCGAGACTCTTAAACTTTACTCCAGGGATTACGGAGTTCCACAGGCTTAGATTTTCCGACGAGTTAAGGAAGTGTGTTAGGGTGTTCCCACATATACACGGTATGGAGGGATTCTTCATATGCCTTCTAAGGAAGTTGTAAGGTGTTTCGAATGCCCTGAAGACATCGGTGGTAGGATTCGTTCTGAGCTACAGTTATTATTTCAGGTAGATGTTGTAGGACTTTTAAACCCATATAGTAGGTTATTACTCTGCACTGCATTATTTACTGAGGCTTACTTAATTAGTGATGAGTTATTAAACACTATTAAGAAGTTATGGAGTGCTGGTAGGAACCCCTACTCAGCCGGTATTTACCTAGGTAGGTTGAGGAAACGTAAGCCATACCTAATACCATCAACGATTCTGGCCAGCGCAGTCTTCAGTAGGTTGGGACGGTATGTAAACTCCGTAGTAGTATCTGACAGCGGCTTAAAACCATTCCTCTACGGTAGAGATGTGCTTAAAACATCTGTGATTAAGGCATACCCAACAATAGTGAAGGGCAGCCCAACATTCGTATTAGGTATTGACGGCTACGTCTACGGCGTTGGGATAGCTACAACAAACGGCGAAGACATAGGAAGACTGGATGAATCAGAAGTAGTTGTTAAGAACGTATTCGACGTAGGGTGGTATTTAAGAGGGGGTACACAACCTAAGGAGAAGAAATTCAAGGTATAACATAACGCCACGCATAGGCCTCTTTAACACCCACACCAACCCGCCAGACCTGCCGGCGTCGGGCTATTGGGAGCGGCAGGCTGAATCCCTCGGGAAAACCCTCGGGACTTACACCCCCGCCCCATCAAACCCGTCTTCTACGGGTGCCCTCCTCCCGGTAACCCGGGAACGGCCGCCTCTTTTCGGGGGGGAGTTCCCGCTTAGATGCTTTCAGCGGTTACTCCCTACGGCGTGGCTGCCCGGCTTGCTCTGTCGAACAGCCGGTCGACTAGAGGCCGCGGCGTCCCGTTCCTCTCGTACTGAGGACGCCTTCCCCTCAGGCGGCCCGCACCTCCCGTGGGTAGAGTCCGACCTGTCTCACGACGGTCTAAACCCAGCTCACGTTCCCCTTTAATGGGCGGGCAGCCCCA
>Ga0209080_1000821_pt1 | contig 17995 bp, 17 predicted proteins | sample JNZ110809AmetaG_FD_184123 | JGI IMG/M metagenome (GOLD analysis project Ga0209080, IMG submission 184123) | Hot spring microbial communities from Jinze hot spring, China to study Microbial Dark Matter (Phase II) - JNZ 110809A (SPAdes) (version 3) ...
GCTTTAAGCCGGTACCCTAGAGTGCTTACGCCTTCTAAAGGTGGAAGTTAAGCTTCCCATAAAAGTCCTTTATGTACTTCTCAGCCGTCAAGTAACGGAACCAACTCGATGAGTAGTAAAGCTTGGGACCCACGATACCTGTGAAGGACGAGGTATTTCAGCTGATAAGCCGAACATTTAAAGCCTTACAAGTTGAGCTAGCTTAGGGGGTTGACGCGTTTGAAGGTGGACGTAAGGCCCCACTTCTTTAAGCTCCTCCATCCTAGGCCGGTAGTCCTCGTATGCTCAGTAAGTAGGGAGGGAAAACCGAACGTAATGACGTGCTCCTGGATAACCCCTGTAAGCGAGGAGCCACCCTTAATCGCTCTAGCTCTATGGAGGAAGGGTTATACGCGCATCTTAATTGAGGAGGTTAAGGAGTTTACGGTTAACGTACCCCAGTCAGCCCTGGTTAAGCATGTTTGGATCGCTGGAACTAAAAGCGGCAAGAAGGTTGATAAGATATCCTTGACCGGGTTAAAGCTAATGCCAGCTAAAAAGGTTAAACCGCCGGTGGTTGAGGACTGCATAGGGCATTTGGAGTGCCGCTTAACCTCCTACATGAAGGTAGGCGAATGCATCCTTTACGTAGGCGAGGTGGTCGAAGCTTACGCTGAGGAGGGACTCTTTAAAGGAGGGATTTGGAGTGAGGAGGCGAACGTGTTGTTACATAGTGGCGGCGATTTGTTCGCTACACCTAAAGCTAGCTTTAAAGTGGGGTTAGAGCGACCTTGAAAAACTACAAGATTGAGATTTCGATCGGCTCCTTCCTTAAGGCAATAGGGGAGATAACACTTGAAGAAAACCCTAAGACAGCTCAAGCGGTAGTTTCAGCCTTACCGTTTGAAAGTACAGTTGAAAGGTGGGGCGACGAAGTTTACTTCGTCATACCGGTACGCGTTGAAGCTGAAAACGCGAGGATTAACGTTAAGGTGGGTGAAATAGCCTACTGACCCGAAGAGCCATCGTTATGCATATTTTTCGGGCCTACGCCGGTAAGCCCGTCTCCAAGCGATATAAGGGCTTATAGCCCCGTTAGTGTGATAGGCCGCTTATTAAGCAACCCGTTAGAGTTTAAAAGGGTTAGAGGCGGGGAAAAGGTAAGGGTTAAGCTTCTAAAAGCTTAAAGCCTTTAAGCTTCGCCGCCCCATGAACTGGATGGTTGAACGGCATCTTGCAACCTATAAGGTTGAATGGATTAAGGTATTAAAAGCCTTAAAGGCTTAGCTTTTCGATAGGCGAACGCGGAGGAGGCACGTAGCGATAACCGTTGAAGTAAGCTGCTTCACCTTAGTTTCTAAGGGCTCCTCTTTACGCATCGTTTATTAATATGAATGACGAGTATCATCGATGTGGAGGTGCCCACGGTAATGCGTGTAGGATTGGATTACGAGCTTGATCTTTTAGCTAGGCTTGTAGGGGTTAATACTGACGCTACGGTTAAAACCGGGTATTTGGATTGCGCTAGGATCATAGTTAATGAGGCTAAGAGGCTAGGGTTAGAGGTTGAAGTTTATGACTCTAAGGATTTAGCCGGTGACGGTAAGCCTAGGCCGAACGTTATCGCTGAGTTAAACGTTGGGGCTAAAAGCAGCGTGGCCTTGGTTACCCATTACGACGTAGTTCCACCAGGTGAAGGGTGGATGACTAACCCGTTTAAGCTCGAAGTTATAGGCGATAAGGCCTATGGGCGTGGCGCCTGTGACGATAAGGGAGCTATAGCTGCCGCTTTAGGGGCTTTAAGGTTATTGAAGGGTGAAGCGTCGGTGAACGTTAAGTTCGTGGCTTCACCTGATGAGGAGGTTGGCGGTACGTTCGGCGTTGGATACCTACTTAACCAGGGGATTTTAAAGTGTGATGAAGCGATTATACTTGACGCGAGTATAGACTTCGTATCAATAGGGGCTTCGGGGATAGTTCACGGAGGTATCGTTGTCCGGGGCGTTCAAGGACACGCCGCCTACCCGCATATCGTGGTTAACCCGATTAACGGGTTGATAAACCTGTTGAATAGGCTTTCAAGGTATACGAGTGTTAGAGCCGCTAAAACCTCGAAGCTACCGGCTCCTCCAGGATCTCCGCTTCCCAAGGTTTGGGGGCGGTTCTCGATAACCATGCTTAAGGCCGGTGAGAAGGAAAATGTGATTCCGGGTGAGGCCATGGCTAAGTTCGACTTAAGGGTTTTACCTGATGAGGACGTTGAGGACGCTTTAACGGAGTTTAAAGCGTTTTTCCTAGCGGTAAAGCAGGAGGCTGGGGTTGAGGCTGAGCTGGTAGACCTTAAGCTTAGCCGAGGCTACTACGTAGATCCCGAGGCGCCATTAGTTAAACGGTTCAGGGAGGCGGCAAGTAGGGCTTACGGTGCTGATCTACCGGTGGCTGGTGAGCTTGGGGCTAACGACGGTAGATTTTTCGCCGCTAAGAATATCCCGGTTGTATGCTTCGGCTGCATAAGGAAGGAATCTAGACCTCACGGGGTTAACGAGTACGTGTACTTAAAGGATCTAGCCATCGTTAGGGACTCCCTCATAAACTTCTTAGGGAAGTAACTCTGCCACGTGTTACCCGTACCGTTAACGCCTTATAGGGTTCCGTAAGCCACCTTCATGGACGGCTATAGTAATAAGGGCCCCCGGCTTCTCTATACTTGTGGGCTGTATGGGGAGAGTTGTAAGGACTGGCGTATCGTTCCCCGTTGAACTACTTAAGGAGTTTGACGAGGTCGCACGTAGAAAGGGTTACCGGAAGAGGTCGCAGGCTATTTGTGATGCTATACGTAGCTTCATAGTTGAACATGCTTGGGAAGCTGGCGGGGATAACGTTTTAGGGGTTATATCGTTAGTGTACGATCACGGGAAGGGAATGGTGGCTGATCAGCTACTCGACGTAGAGCACGCGTTTCAAGGCTTAATAACGTCAAGCCTACACGTACACCTAGATGAAAATAACTGTTTAGAGGTTTTAGTTAGTAAGGGGCCAGCCGTTGAGATTCGTAAGTTAGCTGATCACTTAATGAGCATCAGAGGGGTTAAAAACGTTAAACTCTTAACGACGGCCTTAACCAAGTAAGGTTACATCCCTTCCTACGTCCTTAGGCTAAGTGGAGGGTTTAGTAAGGCTTTATTTGTAGGATGGAATGCGGCATTAAGCCGCTGAGCGAACTTACTAAACGCGAAGATCCCTAAGGGGCTCCCCATCGGCTTCTAGAAGTTGATAGGATGCGGTATTTATATAGGTGGGCTAAAGCCTCAGCTGCTAGCTTAACGCTTGGGAATAGTGGTACTCCTCGCTTAATAAGTGCGTCTTTAAGCTTTAACCATAGGCCCTCGAAAAAGCTTGGAGTAGCGATTTATCAGTAAGCCTTTGAGTCTCTTCAACGGCTTTAACGATTCCCGTTACGGCCCCCTCGCCATTAACGAAAACGTTCCATTCAACGCTTTAAACGAGGATAACCGCCGAAACGTTTAAGTCGCTAAGAACGATCCTTAAAACTTCGCTACACGCTTCGGGGCTTAATGCTCCACGTTGAGCGTCAACTGGGTTCCTAATGCTCGTTCCAAACCTCGGAACCACCCTTCTTAACGCGTTGATCGTGGTATCGCTAAGTCGAGTTATAAGTAAACCTTCACGCGTACAGGTATCTGCTGAAGCTACGGCTCCACCGCCGCTAACGGACACTATAGCGACACTATTATCAACTGGGGGCTTGTAGAAGGAGAAGGCTATGGAGGTGTAAGCTAAGCCTTCGAAACTTTCAACTTGGATGGCGCCAGCCTGCTTAAGCATCGTACTCCATAACGTAGCGGATCCAGCTAAGGATTGCGTATGGGATAGAGCGGCTTTAGCGCCCTCCTCCGTAATTCCTCCCTTCCAAACGAGCACCGGTTTCTTAACGGTAAGCTCCTTGAAGGTTCTACGGCCGTCCTTAACACCCTCTACGTAGACGGCTACCACCCCCGTATCTGAATCCTCCCTAAAGTACGCTAGGAAGTCGGGGAGGTCGAGGTCTACGGCGTTACCGTAGCTTACGATCTTACTAAAGCGAAGCCCTATCCTAGCTCCAAACCATCCTAGCTCAGCCGCAAATCCCCCGCTTTGAGATATGAAGGCTACCTTCCCAGGCTCCTTAGGGAAGTTGGGGGTGAACGCTACACCCGATCTTGAACAGTAAACCCCTATGCAGTTAGGCCCTACAATCCTAGGGCCTCCAGCTTTACTGATGAAGTTGGATATGAGTTCCCCAAGCCCATAGGTGCCCGTGGGCGACATGGAGTCAGAGTCGGACGTGAATATTACGCATACCTTCACCCCTTTGGCTCGGCATTCGCTTAGTACCTTCACTACGAGGTCTGTGGAACCGCTATGAAGGCTTGATCTACCTCCTCGGGGATGTCGAGTACGCTAGCGTACGCTTTAAAACCTCCGCTTCCTTAGGGTTTACCGGGAATATGTCCCCCTTAAAGCCATGTTCGATCAAGGCCTTAACGTACTGATTAGTGAAGTTGTCGGGGTCGCTTGAAGCACCTATTACCGCTATGGATTTAGGCGCGAATAAAGAGTTCCAATCCATCCCGGTTAAGCCCTCCTATGCTGTTCCTCATCCCAGAAGGCCCTGGTTCGAGCGTACTGCCTTTCAGCTTCGAGTATATCCAGGTAGAATTCCTCCTCGGAGCTTCGATGTTTAGCTAAGATCCTAGTAGCCGTTTGAGGGCCTACGCCGTGGGCGGCCATAGCTACCACGGCCTTCTTACCGTAGCTTAAAACCAAGCCTCCGGATCGTTGAGCGGCTTCTAACACCTTCAAGTCCTGCTTCGAGAGTTGCTTACCGGATCTACGTAGGCTTAAAACCCGCTTAATACTCTTATCGCCCTTCCAGGTGACGGCTATGAAGCGTGCGCCGCATTTAGGGCATTTAACGTCGTCAGGTAGGCTGCCGACCTTCACTATGCTTTCCCATCCGCCGCAAAACATGCATATGAGCTTTACCTCCCTACTTAAAAGCCTCCCCCTTAATACGTCGATCAACACGGCTACCGGTTTACCTATGGGTCCTACCTCGTGGAATACGGATACATTGAGTATTGGAGCGGCGAACGGGGAAACGCCTTCCTCAAGCCTCCCTTCGCGGACTTCAACCTTAAGCGAGCCTTTACCTAGTTCCTCTAGGAAGTGCTTCAACCCGGCTACGTCGAGCTTATCCACGACGACCTCCTCCTTAGCTGCTCGTTCCACTACCGTCCCCTCGTATAGTTTTGGTAGCATTCTAACTACGCGTAAGGATGCCTCTCTACTGATGGAGCCGAAGCGTTTAGCTACGTGTAGGAGCCTCCAGGAGTACGTGTTGGAGGATTTTATAAGGGGTTCAAGGAGTTGTTCAACCTCCTCCGGCTTAATGGAGAGCATTACGTCCATGACGGCTTTAGGGTCTATGGGTGTTGGTAGGATTAAGAGAATCCTATACGGGTCGACCCTATAGTTAACTGTCGCGCCGAGCTTACCGCTTAGGAGGCCTGCTAGGATCATGGCTAACGACTCGTTAACCTTTGAGCCGAGGCAGGCGTGAACCACCACGTAGTTCCCTAAACCCTCCACGACTAGCCGCTTATCAGTTGGTACTGGTACGCCGCTTAACAATTGAGCCTTCACTGCTTCAACTACCTTAAGCGCTGCCTCCCGTGTAACTTGGAGGGGTTGGAGGGGTTCAAGTGGATTTTGACCTTTGGTTAATGCCTCTTCAACTTTCCCCCTTAAAGCTCCTACTTCACGCGCTACGTCGAAGGGCACCGGTATAAGCTCTCCCTCCCAGCTAGGTATAGCGCCTATTGAGTCCGAGGATGGCTCCACGTATACCTTATCCTCTTCAACGCCTACGAAGTTCCAAGCGCGACCGGCGAGGATGAATGTTGAACCGCGTTGACCCCTGAAGGCTACGAACTCCTCGTCTAAAGAGCCTATGGGGCGTCGTTCAACTAAATCCACTACTTCGAAGCGTTTAACGTCGGGTATCATGGAGATGTTCTCGAAATAGTAGCTCCAAGCCTTTCGGGGGGAGGGGCGTAGGAGGTGGCCTTTAAGCTTAACTAGGCCCAACCCCTCCATGAACTTGGCTACGGCTTTAAAGTCCTCTAGGCTTAACCCTCGGTACGGGTAGGCCCTTTTAATTAGTAGGTACGCCTCGTCGATACTAGCCTTACCCTTATCTAGGAGTATGCCGACCAGTTGATGGGCTAATACGTCGAGCGCGTTCTCGTGGATAACGATGGGTTCAAGCTCCTCCTTTAACGCCATTCTAGCTATCACGGTCGATTCACAAATGTCGTCTGGGGACGTGGGGATTATGGAGCCTAGCGAGGTAAAACCGACCCTATGCCCAGATCTTCCAACCCTTTGAAGGAAGGGTGTAACTTGGCGGGGGCTCATGTACTGTACTACGTAGTCAACGGTGCCGACGTCTATACCGAGTTCAAGCGACGACGTGCATACCAATAGTTTAACTGATCCAGCCTTAAAACCCGATTCGGCTTCAACCCTTTCCTCAACCGATAAGGATCCATGGTGCGCCTTAACGTTGAAGCCCGGCTTTAAGGCGCGAAGCCTTGAAGCTAGTAGTTCAGCCGTTTCCCTCGTGTTAGTGAATACGAGCACTGATCTATACTGTCGAGCTACCTCTAGGATCCTTCGAAGCCTTGAAGCTATAGCTGGCTGTATACAGAGTTTAGCAGCGTATTCTTCATCCACGTGAGAGACCTGTGGAAGATCGACGGTTACGCGTAAACCCTTCGAAGCAGGTACGTAAACAACCTCCACGTCGCCGCTCGAACCCTTAAGGAAGCCTTTAACCTTATCTACTGATCCAACCGTAGCGCTAAGCCCTATCCTCTGGAAGTCGCGTTTAACGATATCCTTAAGCCTCTCTAACGCGATCGCGAACTGAACACCCCGTTTATCCGATACTAGATCGTGGATCTCGTCGATGATCACCCACTTCACGGATTTAAGATGGCTCCTCATAAGCTTCCCGGGTAGTATGGCTTGAAGCGTTTCAGGCGTTGTTATCAGCATATGAGGCGGTGTTAAAGCCTGCCTTCTACGCTGCGAAACACTAGTATCCCCATGACGGACTTCAACTCTTAACCCTAAGTCTTCAGCTAGGCTAGCCATCCTCCTAAGTATGTCCCTATTTAAAGCCCTAAGCGGAGTTACGTAGAGGATAGATACACGGCTTCGCTCCTGGCTTCTAAGGAATAAGTCGAAGACCGGTAGGAGGGCCGCTTCAGTCTTACCAGTACCTGACGGGGCGATTATCAGCGTATTCCTACCCTTAAGTATTAGCGGTATAGCCTTCTCTTGAGGCTCCGTAGGCGTTTCGTAACCGTACTTTTTAAGCGTATCCCTTAAAGGCTTCGAAAGCTCTTCGAAGACGTTACCCAAGTGGAGCCCAGCCGTAATAGCCTACATACGCTGAGGCCTAAAAACCTATTAGCTACGGGGGACGCGTTAAGGATCTTGATTAAACAGTGGGGCGTAGCTTAAAGGGTAGGGAGCCTTAAGCTTACTCCTTAAACCGTATTACTCGATTTACAACCATACCTCCGCTCACCTCTTTAAGGCTTCTTACGGGATCCTTCGTAACTATCCGCGTGAATACCTCCCTAGAAACCCTAACGGGATAGCGTCCTACCATTCATCGTCGGGGGTGGAGGACGTAGGAGGGGGAAGTTAAAGCCTCAGAAGTTTAAAAATGCGAAAGCACTAAACTAAGGAGTAACCTACTGCCTGCAAGGTAACGGGTTACGGAACGGTGATACTTCCAGGTGGAAAGGTATTCTATAAATGGGGCCTCACGAAGTAATATAGAGGCGAAAGAGTTGATTACCGTTTACATCGATGGGCTTTGCGAACCCTATAACCCTTACGGCGTAGCGACCTTCGGCTTCTGCATCTACAAAGACGGTGAGAAGGCTTCTGTAGGAAGCGGGGTTGTAGGAGAAGGACTCGGTATGAGTAATAACGTGGCTGAATACACGGCTCTATATAGAGCTTTAACCGAAATACTTAACCGCGGCTGGGAAAACGAGGAGGTAACGGTGAAATCCGACAGTAAATTACTCGTCAACCAGATGAACGGTTTATGGCGAGCACGCGGAGGACTCTACTATGAAACGTTCTTAAAAACTTTAAAGCTTACACGGAAGTTTCATAAAATAAGTTTCGTATGGATTCCTAGAGAGGAAAATAAGGAGGCTGATAGTCTAAGCCGACAAGCCTACGAGGAATACTGCAAAAAGAAATGTGTAGGAGCGAAATATTACGACGATGCAACCTTCAAACGAAGGAAAACCGGTATTCGTCGTTAACGGCGCTCCATGGCTAGGCAAACCCCAAGAACTAAACCTAAGGATGAATAAGCGGCTAGAACGGTTACGGGTCTACGGCCATTTAGCCTATTAGGTGGCGCCAAGTAGTTTTTGAGGGTAGGATTAGGACTGGGAAGAGTTCTAGTCTACCTATCCACATGGCTATTGTTAACGTGAGCTTTACGTAGGGCGGAGTCCAAAGGTGTATTCCGTAGGTTGAAGCTAGCGTGGGGCCTACGTTTCCTTGCGCTGATAGGGCTATTGATGTTGCCTCAGTAATTCCATAACCGCTTGACGCTACGATTAACGTAACTACTACTATTGAGAGGGTGTAGAGTATGAGGAAGCTTAACGTTCTTAAGGTGTCTTCGTCTGGAAGAGTTCTACCATCCACCATAACCGGCTTAATGGTTCCAGGTGGTAAAACGGTTTTAACGAGCTCCCTAGAAGCTAGCTTGACCGCTATGAGGAGCCTTAAAACCTTAATGCCGCCGGCCGTTGAGCATAGCCCGCCGCCGATGAACATAAGTATTAATAGCGTAGCTTTAGGTAGGGGGTGCCAATTGGTTATATCGGTGGTTACGTAGCCGGTGGTGGTAACTATTGAAACCACCTGGAATAACGCTTTCCTTAATGCTTCTGGAAAGCTTAAACCGGTATCCATTAAGCTGGCTAGCACTATTAAGCTGGTTAAGGCTATCAGTAGGATGAAAAGCTTAAGCTCAGAGCTACGAAACGCCCTCTTAAACCTACCGGTTAGGATTAAGTGGTGTATGCGGAAGTTTATCCCTCCGATAACCATGAAGACTACGAGTACCGCTTCAGCAGCTGGATTATTAAATCCGGCTATACTAGCGTTCCTAGTGGAGAAGCCGCCCGTCGATAACGCCGTGAAGGCGTGGGTGATAGCGTCGAATAACGGTAAGCCGACGGCTGAAAGCGCAATTACGCATATAACGGTGTAGAATACGTATATTAACCACGTGGCTTTAACGGCATCCCTAGCCCTAACCATAAAGCGCTCCTCCCTAGCTTCAGCGGAATAGAGTCGCCACGCTTCAACGCCGCTAACCATGAACGTGAGTATGAAGAACGTTAAGACTCCGACGCCGCCAACCCACTGGGTTAAAGCCCTCCAAAAAAGAATGCTTCTAGGCGTCTGCTCCACGTCCACGATAAGAGTCATACCCGTGGTTGTAAAACCCGACATAGACTCGAAGAAGGCGTCGAGGTAGCTTAAGAGGCCTGAAGATGCGTAGGGTAAAGCCCCTAGGCTCGCTGTTAGGATCCAGCCTAGGGATGAGGCTACGTAGGCCTCAGTAATACTAAGCTCCCTGCTAAGGGGCACTAGGATGCTTAAAGCTAGCGAGCCGATGATGATGATTAAGGCCGGTATTAGGAAGGCAAACCTAACCGTTAACGGCTCATTAAAGTAGTAAGATACCGGTAGAGGTATAAGCATTAGGAAGCCAAGTATTAAAGCTATACGTAGTAGTACGCCGATCACCTTCTCCAAGGCTAACCCCTAAGACTATAGGGGGAAGGCGTAAAGGTCTTAAAGCTTTACCGTCTACGAGCCGCTCGATACTATGAAGTAAGGATTTACGGCTTCCTCGCGAAAAGGTTTTTGAGGTGGAGGGGCATAATACTACGGTGGGTTTAGGCTTCCTTCAAATCCTTGAGGGGGTTATCTTGAGGGTTTTCATCGCGGGCGCTGGCGATGTAGGACGAAACCTAGCTAAAATGTTAGCTAAGAAGGGTAACCTCGTCGTCGTAATGGATACGGACGAGGAGGCTTGTAAGAGGCTTTCACGTGAAGCCGACGTTCTAGTTATGACCGGAGACGTAACTAAGCTACACGTCCTTAGGCAGGCCGAGGTCGAAAAGTCCGACGTAGCCATCGCAGTAACCGATAGGGACGAGGTTAACGTGTTAATGGGGATACTAGCTAAGGAGCTAAAGGTTCCCCGCGTAATCGTTAGGGTTAGCGATGAAAGGTTAATCGACGTAGTAGAGGCATTAGGAATCGAAAAGGCAGTATGCCCCGAGCTAGTGACCGCTAGGATCATAGAGTCCGTGGTGACTAGGAGCTACGGTTTACCCGAGCTTTTAGCGGTTGGTGGAAACTTTAAGCTAATGGACGTAGTGATATCAGCTACTTCACCAGCGGCAGGTAAAACCATTAAGGAGATACCATTAGCCCCGCACTGGATAATCCTAGCGGTGTATGAAGGGGATAGCTTCATTAAGCCGAGCGAGGAGCTAACGATTAGGGAGGGGCAGAGGATTATAGTTTTATCGTCCGTAGAACACGCCGATGAAGTATTAAAGCTATTCGCCGGCTAGCTAGAAACCGATAAATAGCTATACTCCCCATAACTATTAGGGCTCGGCGGCGCTCCATGAGGTGGTTAACCCTTATAGGTTATGAGGCTCCCCCTCCAACTTGGTTAAGCCTTAGCGAATTGACGAAGTGGTTTAGTGCTGAAAACCTATGGTTAATCGTAAGGGTTATCCTACCGTTCATCGCCGTCTACGTGGTCGTAAAGGGCTTCATAATCCCATTAATAGATAGGGTGGCCGTTAAAGCTAGGGTTGGAGCGGCGGTAACGGCCTTCTGGAAGAGCTTAACGTTAATCGTGGCTTTAGCCTTCGCCGCCACCATATCGGTATCCGAGTTTAAGGTTGAAGGTGGAGCCTACTACTTAGTTTTAATCATGGTGGGCGTAGGGCTAATGGTGATACTTTTAAGCGCTAGACGTATCCTTGAGAACGCGCTATCAGGCTACGTAGTACTAACCCAGAAGCCCTTTAAGAAGGGTGATATCGTGACGTTCAACGGTTACACCGGTATACTACGCGAAGTAGGTACGATTTACACGCAAATCTCCACCGAGCACGGTATACTCCACGTACCTAACCTTGAGTTCCTAAGGAAGGCCGTAGTTACTAAGCAGCCTAAAACGTTAACTAAGCTAAGCGTCACTATAAGGATAAGGGCTGACCAGGATTTAAGGAGGGCCGAGGCCCTCCTTAAAAGCCTAGTATCCAGCTACGCGGAATTAACAAACCCTCCACCACCCGAGGTCTTCGTTAGCGGTATAACTAGCCGGTACAGCGAGCTAACAATCACGGCGTTCATAACCAACCCTGAGAAAAGCAATTATGTAGCCTCGGAGCTTAGAAAGATGGTTAAGGATGAACTAGCTAAGGCCGGCATAGCCCTATACTAGGAGCTTAAACTAGTCGTAGGTTATGGAGGGGTCCGCGTAGATCCATCATTATTGCGCGCCGCGACGTTAAGCGCTAGCTTAGCGGCTTCCACGAAGCCTTCACCGTTCGGCTTACTGGTTATATGGTGGGCTAACGCCTTAAGCCTTGGAGGCGCGTTTTGAAGCGCAACCCTGAAGCCAGCTACTTCGAGGAGTTCTAAGTCTGTTTCGCTATCCCCCACGGCTAATACTTCGTTTAAGCTTACCCCCATTAGCTCAGCCGCTACTTTAAGCCCCAACCCCTTATTAACCGAGCGGTTAACTAGATGGTAAGCGAAGCCGCTATCCATAAGCTTAAGCGACGGATAACCGCGTACCACCTCCTCCACGATGCTACGCTCAATGGTCCTCTTTAAGGCTATATCCACCAGCCTATACCTATTCGACCAGGTCTCCTGAACCCTATCTCCGAAGCGCTCCTTAAGCTCCCTTAAAGCCTTCCTAGCCTCCTCGCTACTACCTAGAACCCTAACCTCATCTCGGTATTCGACTATAGCTCCACCTTCGCATATGATAGCCCCGGTACAGCCTAGATAGGTTTTTAGCGTTCTAACCACGGGTAGAGCGTTACCGGAGGCTAAAACCACTTTTAACCCGGCTTCCTCCAACATCCTAATCGCCTCCACAGCCTTTAAGGAGAGCCTTAATCTATCGTCGGTAATCGTCCCGTCAATATCGGTAGCCACCACCTTAATCCGTGGGGCCGCAGCCCCTTCAAGCCATCGAGGAGCCTTAACCAGGAGGCTCATCAAGCTTTAAACCTCCAAGCCCTACATAGTTCCCTTCGAGGCTTACCGAAAAGCTTTAACGGCTAAAAGCTAGTTGTTTACGTAAACCTTGTGGAGGCCTATGGTTAAGGTTGACGCTTTAAGCTACGCTACGAGGCTTCTACACCCTAGGAACGTCGTAATAGTGACGTGCGCCGGTATGGATGGCCGCCCGAACGCCATAACGCTAGCATGGGTTACGCCTACCTCCTTCAACCCGCCCATGGTGGCCTTAAGCATAGCTCCGCAAAGGTATTCGCATAGGCTTATTGAGGAGACTGGCGAATTCGTGGTTAACGTTCCTACCGTGGAGCTAATGGATCAGGCCTACCTAATAGGGTCCGTAAGCGGTAGGGATACCGATAAGCTAAAACTAACGGGTTTAACGTTGCTACCAGCTAAAACCGTTAAACCTCCAATCGTAAAGGAGTGTATAGCCCACTTAGAGTGTAAAACCGTTAATAAGGTTGTTACCGGGGATCATGACCTCTTTATAGGCGTGGTTCTAGCCGCTTACGTTGACGAAGACGTATTTAAGGATCGATTACTTAACCCTACTAAAGCGAAAACCCTACTCCACTACGGGTTGGATGCGTTTACAACTATAAGTGGCGAGGTATTAAAGCCGAGGAGGAGGTCTAAGTGGTTTTAGAGTTTAAGAGGGAGGTTAAAAGGGCTTGGATGCTAAACCCGGTGAAGGGGTATGAGGCCGATTATACTGTATGCGAATACCGCGTCGACCCGTTAACAGGCATAGAAACTACCGTTACGGGGAGGTTTGAATATGTTAAGAGGTTCCTGGTTGGAGATGAGGAAATGGTTAAAGGTATAGTTGAAAGGTCGAAGCCTCAATGCCCCTTCTGCCCCGATCAAATAGAGAAGGCGACGCCTAAATTCCTCCCGAACATAATACCCGAAGGACGTATAATGGTAGGTAGCGCGGTGGCTTTCCCAAATATTTACGCTCACGCGGAGCATAACGTAGTTATTACTTTAACCAGTGAACACTACCTCCAGTTAAACGAGTTTAAAGCCGAACACTTCGTTAACGGGCTGAAGGCCGGTATAACGTGCCTTGAAAGGATAGTTAAAACCTACGGGGATGTTAAGCACGCCCTAGTAACCATGGCTTACCTTCCACCGGCTGGTGCAACCCTAATCCATCCACACATCCAAGTATTCGCGAAAAGCCGCCCCTTCTACCTAACGCGGTTATTAATGGATAAAAGCCGGGAGTACTACGAAGCTAACGCTTCAAACTACTGGTTCGACCTAGTGGAGGCTGAAAAGAGGATTAATGAACGCTACATAGCTCAAATAGGTAGCACGGAGTGGTTAACCCCCTTCGCCCCGATCAATAACTTAATGGAGGTACTCTGCATAATACCCGGTAAGTCAAACCTCCTAGAGCTAAACGGGGAAGACCTTGAAGGATTAGCGCTGGGACTTACTAACGTTTTAAGGTTCTACTTTGACTTAGGCCTACGTAGCTTCAACTGGGTACTTTTATCAGGACCCTTAAAGGAAGAAGTGAAAAGCTTTAGCGTTATCTTAAAGGTTAACGGTAGGACAGGCCCGCAGCCAACATGCTTCAACGAAGCCTGGGTACTACCATACGCGGCGTGGGAACGCTACTCCGTAGAAACACCTGAAGCAACGGCCGTAAAGCTAAAACCATACTTCCAATATGGACCGCGTTAAAAATAATTGTTATGTTCCAGGCGACGTAAACGCGTCGACGATGAAGAGGGAGGCGATAACGTAGGCGGCTAAACAGCATTAATCGTAACGGTTTTCCGCGTTTAAGCGAGCTCACTTCTAGCTATAACTAGCCTCTGTATTTCCGACGTCCCCTCTATGATGGCTACGGCTTTAGCATCCCTCATGTAGCGCTCCACAGGCCAGTCCTTGGAGAGGCCGTAGCCTCCATGTATTTGGACGGCGTCAACCGTAACCTTCATCGCCACCTCGGACGCGTAAAGCTTAGCCATAGCCGCCTCCCTAGTGAAGCGTTTCCCTTCATCGGCTAGGCGGGCTGCACGATAGGTTAGAAGGCGGGCTGCTTCAACCCGGGTGGCCATGTCGGCTATCATGAACTGTATGGCTTGAAGGTTGGCTATGGGCTGGCCGAACTGAACCCTCTTCTTAGCGTAGTCCTTAGCCGCGTTAAGCGCTGCTTGAGCTATACCTACGCCGAGGGCTGCTCCACCAATCCTAGCTCTATCTAGAGCTGCTAGAGCGATCCTTAACCCTTCACCCTCCCTTCCGATTAAGTTTTCCTTAGGGATTCTACAATCCCTAAGGAGGACTTCGCCGTTAGCTGACCCACGAAGGCCGAGCTTATCCTCGATTCTTCCGAAGCTTAAACCCTTAACCCCCCTCTCAACGATGAAGGCGCTTATACCCCTAGCCCCTTTAGATTTATCGGTTGAAGCGAAAACTACGTAAATATCAGCGTAGCCGGCGTTAGTTATGAAGCATTTGGAGCCGTTTAATACGTACTCGTCGCCTTCAAGCTTTGCCTCGGTTTGAATGGCAGCAGCATCCGAGCCTGCGTTAGGCTCCGTTAAGGCGAAGGCCCCAAGCTTACTTCCGTTAGCTAACTGCGTTAAATACCTCCTTTTCTGTTCCTCGGACCCGGAAAGCTGGAGGCAGAAGGCGGGTACCGCGTGAACGGCGCATATAAACGCTGTGCTTGCACATACTTGCGCGAGCTCCTCAATGGTTATCGCGTAACTAACCATATCAGCTCCAGCCCCACCGTACTCAACGGGGAAGGGTACGCCTAGCAAGTTGTATTTAGCTAGCACCTTAACGTTCTCTAGGGGGAAGGAGCCGGTTCTATCAACCTCCGCAGCCCGAGGGGCAACCTCTTTAAGCGCTATTTCCTTCACCATGTTTTGAAGCATCTTCTGCGAGTCGGATAGGTTAAAGTCCAAACTCCTTCAACCCTTAAAGGGGATAAGTATACTTATGTTTAAAGGCTTCGGTTTTAAACTAGGAAGAACGGCTTCCTTTATATCCCTTTTAAAGCGTTGAGAACGCCGATGGCCGGTTCATTACTCGCCTATTGGGCAAACAGCTTGACACTCCCAACAGTAGTAGTTATAACCGGTTATAAGGGATTGCCAAATCTCCCTGAACGCGTAGCTTCTAACGTAGTTCCTCCTAGATTTGGGGTCCGCGTCCATTAAGGATTCAACGAACTTGGCAACCCCCCGAAAACCGTACTCGAACAGCTTAGACATACATTTCCTCTTATCGATGGTTCCATCACCCTTTAAAGCCCTCGCGGGGCATACGTCAACGCATTTATGGCAGCTTCCGCAGCTTTGCTCCATGGCCGCTTTGAAGTCCGTAACCCCTTCATCGTAGCCGAGTACGGCGTTAGTTAAAACACCTCCAAGCCTAACCCTAGGACCGTACTGTTTAGTTACTAGTAATCCGCTTCTACCATATATGCCTATACCCGCCAAAACACCGGCCTTCCTCCAGTCCACGTCTCCGATCATGCCGAGCTTGCTATCACTCATATCTACTGGAAGCGCGGAAGGTATTGAAACCGCTCGATAACCCTCAGCTTCGAGGAGGCGTGCTACCCCCTGCGTAATACTCTGGACTAAGCTATAGACGTAGATGGTATCGTACTGTTTAACCCTTATGTTACTTGATCTTAACGCTGTAGTGGAATGCTTTACCGCTACGACGACTAGCGATCGATGGCCAGGTAGGATTCTTTCAAGCTCCTCATCATCCTTTTGAAGCTTAAAGGAGGGGCAAACGCCAACTAGGTTAGCGCCTAAATCCTTAGCGAGCCCTTTAACTTTAAGGGTTAACGTTTTAGCCTCACCTTATAACCTTCTTAAGGTCGAGCTCCAGGATATCGGTAGCCCCCTTCTTCTTGAGGGCCGGAATTAAACGTATTACTTCGCTACTTTTAACTGCTACCTCCACCGCGTAGCCAGCGTTTTCGCCGTACAGCTTAGAGATGGTGGGGCTCTTCATGGCTGGTAGGATTCCTACTACTTCGCTTAAAGCGTGAGGCGGTACGTTCATCTTTAGGAGCTTCATGCCTTCCGCCTCCTTTACGCTTCTTAAAAGCGTTACGAAGCCCTCGATCTTATCGCGCTTCCACGGATCCGTTAAGCTCCGCTTATTTGCTATCACCCTAGCCGTCGATTCGAAGAGGACGTGCACGATCTCCCATCCGTTCTCCTTAAGCGTTTCTCCTGTTTCAACGCAATCAACTATTAGGTCTGCTACGCCGATGAAAGTTTCCGTAGCCCCGTAAGACCTTAAAACCCTATACGGGTAACCGTTAAGTTCCTCCTCGCATAGCTTCCTCGTTAGGTTTTCGTATTCGGAGGCCGCTATAATCCTATCCTTGCCTTCGATTCGCGCCTTCTCAACGAGCTTTTTAAAGGCTTCCCCATCAGCCTTAATACCGTAGTATTGGGGGAACGCCGCGACTATCTTCACGCTACCTACCCCTAGGTCCATTAAGTCTTCGACGTTGGCAGACGTCTCCAGAATCCAGTCTAAACCCGTAATCCCCAGGTCGTATGAGCCTTCTTCAACCAGTGGCGCTATATTCTGAGCTCGATGAATCCTTACTTCAAGCTCAGGATCGTTCGAATGGACTAGGTAGGAACGCTCACTAACAACCCTAGGATCGTAGCCAGCCTTCTCCAGCAACGTTTTAACGCCGTTCCAGAGGTGACCCTTCGGTAGGGCTACCTTCAAGGTTGGCATGGTTCACCGGCCTTTAACGCTACAACCTTTAACGGGTTAGCTAAAAACTTTTTGACGTCCTCCACGGTTTAAACTAGAGCGTTTTCACCCCAATTAAGTCGAACTCTAGGCGCCTTCGGTTTAAGGGGCTTTTAGGCTCGGAAGCAAGCCTCAATACGTTTCTCAAGGTCTTTGAGTATGAACTTTGTTGTTTTAAATACCCTTATAATGCTCGTTAAGACTTCGTATTCCGTTTACGTACGATTGGAGGATGCTGTTAATACCTGGCTTTAACTATCACCCGTTTAAGAGCTTCTTAACCTCTTCCTCGTGTTAACGCCCCTCGCCCTTAGAACCACGAAGACGTGTCGTTAACCGAGTTCTTTAAGACGCATAAACAATGCTCCAAGTGTAAAGCGTATAATGGCTTGAAAGCCACCACTTGCTGGCGATGCGGTGCAAGGCTTCACCAACCCTTAAGTTGGTTAAGAAGGTTTGAAACGTACAATGGCTTCATTGTGACGTCTTAAGCGAATATTTCAATGGAAAGGATTAAATGGTACGTTTACGACTTAAAGGTAGGAGGACTTGCTAAGCTATAACCAGGGGTTTAAACTTGGCTAGTGCGATATCTCGCTCCTGTAAGCATCGCTGAAGGTGGTCGTAGGGATGATCCCGGTTATAGAGGTTAGGGTTAACGGTGTGAGGATTGGTCTAGCTATTGCTGATGGTTTCTTTAGTAAGTATGGGAATAGTGATGGAAGTAATGTTATTGGCCTAGTTGCTGAGGCCTACTTAGTGAGGAAGCTGCGGAGTATGGGTTATAAAG
>Ga0209080_1000822_pt1 | contig 17983 bp, 19 predicted proteins | sample JNZ110809AmetaG_FD_184123 | JGI IMG/M metagenome (GOLD analysis project Ga0209080, IMG submission 184123) | Hot spring microbial communities from Jinze hot spring, China to study Microbial Dark Matter (Phase II) - JNZ 110809A (SPAdes) (version 3) ...
GCTTAAGATTTATTAGGTTTTGTTTTATGTTTTTGTTGGTTGGGCCCGTCGTCTAGCCTGGTTAGGACGCCGCCCTTACGAGGCGGAGGTCCGGGGTTCGAGTCCCCGCGGGCCCACTCCTCAAGCTTCTCGCAAGGGCCTATATAGATGAACTTCTTCTTGCCGTTTAGGTACACTACTTTGTAGAGGTAGTATTTCCCCTTAACCTTCATTACAGTGTAGAACACTTTTTATCACCTACTAATTATTACCTACTCAGATTTTTATGTGTTGATGCCAGGTGAGGTTATAACATGCTCATTAAAACATATTAGTTTCCTCATGAGTATTTCTAGTAGAGACTCTATGGTGGTTATCTTTGGATAGTCTCCTTAGGAGGACTAAGGTTGGTAAGGGTGGTGTGACTACAGTCCCGCACGAGGTCAGAAAGATCCTTGATGTTAAGGAGGGAGACGCACTCGAGTGGATCTACAAGAACGGGAAGATACTTGTGAGGAAGGTAGGTAGTAGTGATTAAGTGTCCCCACTGCGGTTACGAAGGCGATGAGAAGAGTTTTAAGTTGCTTAGAGAGCCTTGGAAGTATGGGTACTACACTGCCAAACAGTTTGAGTGCCCCACATGTAACAAGAAGTTTAGATATTATGAGGGAGTCTCACCAAGTGGGAGGCATGTCGAGTTCTACATACCTAAACCCAAGACTGAGTCGAGATACGTGCGTAAGGCTGAGGGAATAGCTAGTCACGATAGTGTAGTTAAGATGCTTAAAGAGATTGGGGAAGTGCTGGACTTTCACGTCACGGTCGAGGAAGAAGCAACAGATAAGACATATAGGTATGACTGCGTATGGAGGGACGCTCCAGATCACGGACCCCTGAAAGTGTTTGAGGTCGAGTTCAAGAGCGATGTTGATAAGGCGCTGGCAAGACTCGCGCACGCGTACGACTTGTGGCACTCAGAACTCTACTTAATAGTGGCTGACGAGAGAAGCCGTGAGAGAGCTGAGAAGTTAGTAGTGCCGCGAGTGAGAGGCGCGTTCGCCAAGATCAGAGATAAGCTAACGATATTGAGCGTCGATGATGTGCTGGAAATACATGAGGGTCTCTGCAGAGAGAAGCTGAAAGAAATAACGAGGAAATTATCTGGGAGGTGAAGCAACATGAGTTCGCTAATCCCTACGCTAGACATGGATGACATCTTGAATTGCTTCAAGACAGGCGTTAGGAGAGCTACTAGAGAGGAGGAGGTTAGAGTCTGGGTTTCGCAGTGTATTGAGGGAGGGACTTACGTGCCTGTCGAGGACTTCACCTACGTACCCCCTAAGCCGATGAGGGACTCAGCACTTATAGACAGGATTCACGGGGTCGTCCCTGGCTGGGTGCTCCCCAAGATAAGGCAGGCTAAACACTACTTATCTCAGGGCTACGGGATAGTCCTAGACTACTTCTCTGAAGTCCTCCATGTCATGAGGAAAGAATCGCTGGTGGGTGAGGTAAGCAAGCACGTCGAGCTCTCGGGCAACATAACTATAAGGGATGAGAGAGCGGTGAAGAAGATGGTGAGCGCCTATATGAAACTCTTGTTCTCCAACCTAGAGTTCGACAAGAGAGAGCTGGAGGTTGTAGTCAGGCACGTGGTAGACCTCAGGCAGAGAGTGAGGGAGTGGCTACACAAGCTATCACCAGGCGAATTCCCTAAAGAACGCATAACGTATGCGGTGAGGGATTAGCATGATACTGAGCGTTAGTAGGGGGTAGCAAATAATACATGAGTTTCACGAACGAGATACTGAGCAAGTTGCTTTCTCTCCTCCAGGAGGAGAGAAAAGAAGTAATAAAGGAAGTCTTGAGGGGTCCCCCGATAATCGCGCGAGTCATCGACTTCGCTCACGGGATAGCGACTGTAGCCACGAGAGAAGCGAAATTCTTCGAGGGTGGGGACCCAATAGGCATAGTCCTCAGAGGGAGTGGAGGAGTTCACGTCAGAGAGTTCGGAACGGTGATAGATTCTTACGGGGACGTGCTGGACGTTCTGGTGGTGGAGGATGAGGACCTGTTAGGCGTTGTCGAGGCCTCAGTCAGGAACGGGTCGTCGGTCAGGCTCTGCGAGTACGAGCCGCTCATCAGCTACGACCTCCAGATAAGCCTCATCGAGTGTCTTGAGTCCGTAGACGAACCGTGTAGGGTTAACGTGCACAATGAGGCAGCTATAGACGTAATGTTCGGTGCCTCACGACTCGGAGAACTTAGACGCGTCAACGTATCGGACACCAGGGACGTCCAGGTAGGGTTCTCACTTGATGAGTCTCAAATCAGAGCCGTTGAGTCGGCTCTGGCACTCGGAGATAACGAGTTACTACTTATTGTGGGTCCTCCAGGGTCTGGGAAGACTAGAGTCATAGCGAAGATCGCTCACGAATTCATGAAGGAAGGCAAGAGAGTGCTGATAGCGTCTCACACGAATAGAGCAGTTGATAACGCAGTGGAGCTCCTGCCAATCGACCGCACCCTCAGAGTAGGAAGGCCTGAGAAGGTCCTGCCAAACATAAGACCGTACCTACTAAGCTACAAGATCAGAGAATACCTCGGGGAGAGACTGAAGTCTACGGAGGAAAGCCTTAATCGACTTATTGAAACGCACAAGTTGTTACTCTATTTCCTTGAGACAGCTAAGCTCATGAGGAACACCTACGAGGTCAGGTCATTGCGAAGAACAATATCAAACCTAAAGAAACGCATGAAGGAACTCGTGAAGGAGAGGGCTCAGCTAGTGAAGAACGCGGCTGAAGAGCTCTCCCTCAAAATACCTGTCGTGGGCTCAACACTCATTAAGTCGCAACTCTACCCGCTTACGGACAAGACGTTTGACGTGGTCATAATAGACGAGGCTAGCCAGGCATCCTTAACGCTAGCTCTCCTAGCCATGGTTAAGGGGAGGAAGTGGGTCGTGGTAGGAGACCATAAGCAATTGCCGCCTATCTTCAAATCCGTAGAAGACTTCTCATCCCTTGAGGGTCTGAGCGCTTTCATGAGCCTAATTAAGAAGTACCCCCACAGGCATTTATGGCTAGAAATAAATTACAGGAGCCACTGCGAGATAGTCGAGTTCTTATCGAGGTACGTCTACGAGGGGAAGATAAGACCCTACATCAAGTGCGGAGAGAAAGTCTTGAGACTTGAGAAAAACCCCTCCACGGGCGCGCTGAAGCCTGAAGAACCCGTCGTCTTCGTCCACGTCGACAGCAAATCTGAGTGGGATAAGACACTGCGTTCAGTCTACAACACTAGTGAGGCTAAGACAGTCATTCAACTTGTCACGGAATTAGTGAGTTGCGGTGTCGACGCTCACAACATAGGAGTCATATCACCCTACAGAGCTCAGGCAAGGCTAGTGAAAGAAGAACTCAGCAAGGTAGGACTGAGTAGCGTTGAGGCGAGCACCGTGGACGCGTTCCAGGGGAGGGAGAAAGACGTCATCATATTCACGGTCACGACAACGGGAGACCTAAAATTCGCGTCAGAACCGCACAGACTCAACGTCGCCCTATCGAGAGCCAGGAAAAAATTAATTGTGGTAGGAAACAGGAGAACTATAGAAAACAACTTCACAGTCACCCTAATCTACCACTTCCTAAGATACTGCCACAAGCTGGGCAGGATATACACTGCCTGACCCCTCCCTGACTCCCCCTAGCCAGCCACCTGACCCGCCCGTAGGAGGGACTCACCCCCTGTTCTTTTTTCTTTTGCGGGTTAGGGTGCTGCGGGCGCCTTCCAGTTCCTCCCTGTTTGGGTGTCAGGCGCCTGTACCCTCCTGTCACTCGCTAATCAGGTCACGAGGGAGATGAGGGGAGTCTCCCCCCTCCACCACTCAGTACGAGTCTGGCTTACTTACGGGTGAACTGGGGAGGTGATCACGCGTGAACAGGGAGTCCTGTTACGTGCCTGTTTGAGTGAGTCATCTCTCTTAACGTAATCGAGACTCTACTAGGCATGGTGAAGGAAGCTGAGAGTCATATATCATAAAATATTGAAAACCTCGTAAACAGCGGAAAATTTCAGCTGAAGACTCGGCATCGGGTCGTAAACCCCCTCACAATCCTTCGCCGCTGGAGGTCTTAAAACCGCTAATCCTGACAAACCTCACTTCTTTTGAGGGCGGCTTAGCGACCTTCCCAGGCCCGTAATCAAGCCAGACCCCGCCGACCAGGAACTTCCTCCCTAGGTAGCCCTCCTCAGCCCAGCGCCTCAGCCTCCTCTCCCACAAGTGCCACCCACTAGCGTCGAGAGAGCCCTGCCTAGACTCAAGCCACCCCCTGAAGTCCTCGTAGCTGAACTCAGTGAGGCCTGAAGACCTCAAGAAATCAGCCAGCTCCTGAGGCAGCGAAGACTTAGGTCTAGCGGCCTCTGAAGACTCCTGATTAATGGTGTTCTGGATTAGTTCTAGTAAGTCTCTGTATTTCTCTCTGAGATTCTCCTGCTTGATTGGCTTGATTCTTTGTTTCCTCACTCTCTTTATTAGGTACTCCAGTGTTTTCTCAGGTATTACATCGCATCTCTCGTGATTACTACATGATGCGTTGAGAAACTCTTTAACCTTTTCTAACTTTGTAGTCGTCAAGCATCAACACATTCGTTAGGTAGGGTATAATCATTAATGCTAGGACCCTCTTCCTGCCGTCTGGGAGTCCCGTACTGATTAGCTTCTCCACTCCTCATCGAGTAGCTCACCATATCTAGAGTTGTAAAGAAGAGTTTATGATGTTTTCTCTTCAGTATCTGTATAGGCGGATATATATGACTAGAGTTGAGATTGTTAGGTGTAGCGTCATAAAGCACAAGAGAAGAGACTATGTCCTCGGAAAAGAAGTCTACACAATAATCATAGCAGAAGAATAACATCAAGCAATATAAACCTATACGAAACCTGAAACAGCTACGTGAGGCTTGCTATCTTTCTTTATTTACTGACTGTGAGATTATGTTAAGGTGCGTTCGTGATGCTTAAGCCGCGGGAGGACAGCTCTGAAGAGAGTCTTGTTGGTATAGTGTATAGTGTTGGAGACCCTGCTGGTAAGGGTATAGCGAGCTTCATCCGAAGAACTCTTAAGAGTAGGGGAATTCAGGTAGCTGGTAGCGTGGAGTCCTGGTTTCTTGAAGAACTCAATGCTTTGCTAGTCGGTTTCGAGGAAGACGTTATTTACTTTGACTTCCTAGATAATGCATTACCTAGCGTTAGCTTCTACGTAATCTTGTCACGCCATAAAGCTAGTTCAGGCATTAAGTCGTTGACAGTACACCATACTGGCAACCCAACCTCATCAGCTGACGTGGGGGGTAGACCGAAAGAACTCTCGATAGCTAACCCCGTCTTCTCATACCTTACTCTAAGAAACCTGAGCAAGTTAGCAGCAAGCGAGCTCAGAGACTTTGAAGTTGTTTATGAGGTAACACATCACGGACCTACTAGTCTCCAGAAACCACTTACTTTCGTCGAGATAGGGTCTTCAGAAACAGAGTGGTCTTACAAGAAAGCTCACGAGATAGTCGGTGAGTCCGTGTTGAACGCGTTAAGAGAACTCAAGTCTCCAGTTGACTGCACGCCTACCGTAGGCTTCGGAGGACCGCACTACGCTGAGGGATTCACTAAGAGAGCTTTAAAATATAGAGAGTGTTACGGACACATAATATCTAGGTACGCGATCAGAGAGATTCAAAATAAAGAAGAACTTAAGTATGTCGCTAGAGAAGCCGCTTCAAGAAGTAAGCCCGCACCAGCCAAGGCAGTCTTATCAAGAAAGATAGGTTCTGAGCCCAGGTCTGCAGTAGTTGAGGAACTGAAATCATTGAGTCTCCCTTACGAGATAATCGACTAACACAACCCAACACTTTATTATAGCGTGTTAAGGTTTATTTAGGGAGACTCTGTGTTGAATAGAGTAGTGATTAAACTAACTGGAAAGCTGTTCAGTCCGGAAAACGTTAAAGTCCTGATGGAGATCGCCGACATAATAATAGAGCACAAGAAAAGAGGTCTGAAGTTAGCAGTTGTCGTCGGCGGGGGTGAGACAGCGAGAAAGTACATAAGTATGGCTTCAGAAGCCGGCGTCTCTCTAGGCTGGCAAGACATTCTAGGAATAAATGCTTCCAGAGTTAACGCAGTATTATTCTCCGCGTTGCTCGGCGACTACGCATACTACCCAATACCGACAAGAATAGAAGAATTCATTCACGCATGGAACTTAGACAAGATAGCTGTTGGGGGAGGCCTGCAACCAGGACAATCTAATAACGCAGTAGCCGCCTCACTAGCCGAGCTACTTAACGCAGAACTACTCATCAACGCCACCACAGTCGACGGAGTCTACGACAGAGACCCTAGAATAGACCCCAACGCAAGAATACTTAAGGAACTGACTATAAAGGAATTAAAGAACGTCTTATCACAGTCTTACGCGCCAGGAAAATACGAATTACTAGACCCAATAGCTATCTCGATAATCGAGAGAGCAAAACTAAACATTGTATTCATAAACGCCTTCAAGCCCTACATGCTTAAATCCGTCTTATCTGGTGAGAAGACTTACGGCTCTTGGGTCATTCCATGAGTAGAGGAGAGAACTTAAAAATAGTTATAGGGTTTCTAGACAAGAGCTTCGTAAGTTACGTTCTGCCTCAACAATGTCTCAACACCTTCCTCAATAAAATACCTCAAGAATTAAGAGAACTCCTTGGAGCGCCAGTAACCCTGAGTGAGGTGCTCGTTAGCGGAGAGTGCTTGCCTCTCACAGGCATAGTAGTTCACGGCACCACACCGACAGGCGAGCGAGGAACGTATGTCGAGGTTTATAAGGGCTTCTTACCCCCTCTACCTTCCTTTACCCCCGCACAGTGCGTCATTAGTCTTGAGGGAAGCATAGTAGGTTGCAGATATCTACTTCAGAAGAAGTATGTGGGCACCTCATGCGTCGAGCAAGACCTGCACGACCAAATTACTAGAGAAGAGCTTAGTGATCACGTAATGAGAGTGTTTGAGTCATTAAGTAGTGAGGGTCTGTGGCTATACTTGGTTGACTGCAGGAAGAAAATAACTCTCGTCAAGATTCGTGAGAAACTCACTTAATTTAATATGTTAGTGAGGAACAAAAAACACCTGGCTCAAGCTCACGTTGAAATGACTGGTATGGTGCCGAACCTATCTATGTGTACTTCCTTATTATCGAAGGACGGTATAACCCTAACACCAACAGGTTTTTTCTTCACCTCGTACGCTGCTAGCACGTCCTTCAAGACGTGCTCAACTGTTTCTACACCTCCTGGCAAAGCTACCATGTCAACTCCTACTAGGCAGTAAGCAGTCAAGAACGTTAAATGAGGCAATCTTAGAGAGCCCTCCCTAACTAACTTCATGAGGTTGTTATCTTCTCCTACAGGCAGCATTACTTCGTTAAACCCTATAGACTTAACTTCTCTGCTTAGTTCCTGAAGCAAATTATTCAATTTCTTTATCCCCCAAGCACTGCCGGCGTTAGGGAAAGGAACGCCGCTTAAGTGTTCTATTATTGGTACTACGGACTCATCCATCCAGGGAGAAAGAGAAACGTCTATTCCTAAATACGGTATCCCAATATTCTTAAACGCAGAATCCAGTATCTTGTCTAATCTCTTAAGACTCTCACCTACTTCACTGTAAGCATTCTCAAGAGTCTTGTGCGCTCTAAGAGATCTCAGGAAGTCGTTCACGTACCTCAAAGCGACAGAAGCTCCATACCTCCTAGAAGTTGAGAGAGGGTAGTAGGGAGTTTCTACGTAATCACCTATGGTGAAGCCTAGTCTAGTAGCTGCGTCAGCGCCTAACTCGCTAACTATACTCACGAGTAGTTCTGAAGCTTTAGGTATTTCGTCGGAGCTTGAGATTAGGAGGGTCGCGAACGCGTTACTACATTCCAAGATCTTTCTTAAAGACTCCCTACTCACGTCACTAACTCTAGAATGATATGCAGAGAACAAGTACCTACTACCACACAACTTCTTAATCACGTCTTGAGAGACCTCGTTAGGCAACGTAACTCTGACAGTCCATGGAGTAAAGCCAATACCAGCTAAAGCTTTCTCACTCAATTCTAGGTCTTTTCTTAACTCGTTCAAGTCTTGAACCTCGTCATACATTAAGGTTAAGGCACGTATTATCAACGCTCATCAACCTCCTCTTTACTGGTGCGGGGGGTGGGATTCGAACCCACGCAGGCCTACGCCAGCGGGTCTCCCGCTCTTGCTGCCGGAGGACTTGAGCCCGCCCCCTTTGACCTGGCTCGGGCACCCCCGCACCAAGTAAGAATTAAGAAACAAATCAAATAAACTTTTACTACCGAGAATACAGTCTCTCAATAGCTACTTTAAAACGATACTTTCAGTGACCTCTCTCTAAGGAAAAATTCTACTCCTCAGCTTATCTAAACCTACAGAGAATTACTTAGTAGTGAACTAAATGAAGACTGTTACCGTCAGGCTACCTGAAGAATTGATTGAGTGCATAGACATCTACTCTCTAAGGAGTGGTAAAAATAGGTCTGAAATTATAAGAGACGCTCTAAATCACTACATAAACCCTAACAACAAAAACAAAAGTAGGAGGTCTAGACCAAGAAAAGTCTGCCTATACTAGAATACGGTAGTTACTCACAACTGTTTAATTACGTTGTTTTAGATACTCATTCCCTCTCTCTATAGAAGCTTCTGCGAAAATGACGTGAGTACGCCAAGCTACTCATGCGTCAGTCGGGGGTTCTCTCTTCATTAATTCTGTAGCACCTAGCTTTCCTCATCCACAAAAATAAACTAACACTACTTTAAAATACTTACCTTAACTTAAAGTTATTTCTTCTATGAACTCACGTATTCTTTTAACTCCCTCTACTATCCTCTCTTCGCTTACCGCATAACTAAACCTAATAAAATCTTTGCCGAATTCTTTAGGGAAAGCTGTTCCAGGAAGCACTACAACGTGTTTTTTCTCCATTAAGTTAGTCACGAAAGTCTCTACGTCTAATCCAGTAGCTTCCAAGATTTTCGAGATTCTCGGAAATAGGTAGAAAGCCCCCTTACCACACCACACTTCAAATCCTTTAACTTGCCTTAACTCTCTACATATGGTCTTCCTCCTTCTATCAAATAACGACACCATTTCCTGAACGGAGCTCCAGTCACTTTTTAAAGCCTTAATACCGACTTTCTGAGCTATTGAGGGGGGACAAGACCAAGTATTCACTGCTAGCTTAGTTAGTGCTTTAGTGACTTCCCGCCTAGCAACTATGTAACCCAGCCTCCACCCAGTCATCGAGAAAGTCTTGGAAAACCCGTTACAGTAGAGTACGTGGTCTCTCCAATCAGGGAAGCTCATGAACGACTTGAAGTCAGCGTCTTCGTAGAGGAAGTTATCGTATATTTCGTCAGCTATCACGAGTAAGTTATAGTCTCTAGCTAAGTCCATGATTTCCTCGATCTCCTTACTACTAAAGACTGCTCCAGTAGGATTGTGCGGGTTAACTATAGCTATGCCTTTAGTCTTGCTCGTTATCAGCTCATGTATCAAGTCCACGTCTAGAGAGAACCCAGACTCCTCACCTAACCACCTTAATGGGGCGTAAACAGGCCTAGCGTTGAGGAACTTAGGCAATTCAGAATAAACAGGGTAAGTAGGGTCTGTCACAATGATTTCATCGCCAGGTCTCACGTAAGCAGCCATAGCCAAGTATGCCGCACCCTTAGTACCTATAGTTATCACGACTTCTTCAGGTTTTACGTCACTTCCATAACGCGTGTTGAGGTATTCTGCCACCGTGTCTCTCAACTCCTTAATGCCTTCTGTCTCCGTATATCCTGTGAACCTCTCGTCAAGAGCTTTCTTACCCTCATCTACTAAGAACTGAGGTGTAGGTACGTCTGGCTGACCAACCCCAAAAGATATCACGTCAAAACCTTTAGATGCTAACTCACGGGCACGCGAGATGTACTGGAAAGCCTTCTCTCCAGACAATTCGTCCAAGACTACATTATAATCGAGGGTAGGCTTTCTCACCGTTCTCAACCGATAATATCTTAAGCGCAGGAATTAAAGCCGTTGAGACTTGCTTCAGGCAGAATCTTTTAAGACTTGATAATTAACGTATTAATTGGGTTAGGCTCTATGACTGAGAAGATAGTCAAGAAGATTGGCTTAATAGGTAAAGGTTCCTTATCAGTAGTCATACCTAAGAAGTGGGCAGATTCTATAGGCGTAAGACCTGGAGACGAGATCGGTCTAATCTTTGATGGCTCTAAAATAACTATAGTGCCGCATACTCAGGAGGAGCCAGAAAACATCAACATATTAATCGAGATTGAAGAACCAGACCTAGCTCTAAGAAAACTCATAGCATCATATGTTGAGGGAGTCACTAGAGTCAAAGTGAGAGCTGAGTATACTGAACTACTCAAAATTTCTGAAAAACTTAGAGAAAGCATCTCTATGTTCATGCTCAGGGCAGACCCGAACTCAAGAATACACGAGATAATATTCGATGACGTGAAGACAGACATAACCTCCACCCTAAAACTTATAGAGTCTATAACTACTGAAATACTAGAAAGCCTCGTCAACAGAGATTACGAGAAAGCCACAATGTACCACAGAGAGTTTATGAGAATTTACCTGCACTTCTTAAGAAGCCTGAAACTCAATTTAGCCGAGAATAGCGTCGAGCCTTATGAAGCCATAGACCTGCTACTCTCTATAGAGTATGTGAAAGAATTAGTTAACACGTTCATCAACGCCCGAGAACTTACTTCTTCAGAGGTTAAATGCGTTGAGAAGCTCATTGAATTGACTGAAGGATCTATAAATGCTTTACTAGTGCAAGACATAGACACGGCAGTCAATACGGCTAGTAACGTACTCAAGCTACTTAAAAACGTGGACGTAGAGTCTGATTTCTGTGAGAGGTGTTCATACCTGATATCAAAAATTTCAGAACTTGTTCTAGGACGTTGTATAAGAAATAAAGCGTGTAGATGTAAGCACTTCTACCCTAAAGTGTAGAAAACCAGTAGCTGAAAACCTAGATTGCCTTTTAAGACGGAAGCAACAGAAATAAGAACACTATAAGGAGTCCCCCTCAAGCAGACCCTCTTAATTAAATTTACTTACCTGAAAGTATGTTTAATTAAATTCTCCTTATATAGAATGTGTCCCCAGTATAAGTTGGAGGTTAGGCATGCGTGCTGTGAGTGAACAAAAGACTCGTCTGTTATCACGCGCCGACATTACGTTAGATTCTGAGAGGTACCTTAGTACAGTAGACAGAGTCATTCATAAGTATGGCGTTGATAGAAGTAAGTTAATTAACATGCTTCAAGAAATACAGAGAGAGTTTCATTATTTGCCTAGACAGTCTCTTGAAGCACTATCTAACAAGCTAGGTATACCACTGTCTGAAATTCTTAACGTAGCTACTTTCTATCATCAGTTTAGGCTAGAACCCCTCGGAACATACGTAATTCACGTGTGTTTTGGCACAGCATGCTATCTTAAGGGGTCTCCGGAGATCTACGAATCTATAAAGAAAGCACTCAACTTGAAAGAGAGAGAAAACACTACAAGAGACGGCGCGATAACCGTAGAGAAAGCTAGGTGTTTCGGTTGTTGTAGTCTGGCTCCGGTAATAATGGTCACCTCGTCAGACGAGAGTGAGAGGTACGTGCACGGCAGGCTAAACATAGCTGAGAGCAAGAAAGTAGCTCTAGGTTATAGGACGAGAGCGCTGTCAAATATAGACGAGGCTTAGAAGTGATGAAGGTCTTGACGGTTGACGCAGGTCTTCAAAGAGCTGATGTGCTTACTGTTAAGGTACCTCTAGCTAGTTGCACTCTAGCAGCCGGCGCTAGCAGAGTGCTTGAGTCTGTTAAGAAAACTTTAGAGAAGTTAGGTCTTGAAGCTACGATTAAGAAAGTTGGGTGCATGGGTCTCTGTTACTTGGATCCATGGATAGAACTAGAAATGAGGGGGGCTCCGCCAGCTATATATGCTAACGTTAAGCCAGAAGAAGTTGAGAAGATAGTGAGAGAATATGTCAAGGGGAATTTGAGTAGTGCTTTGGTAATCAGAGGAGGAACTCACGACTTCAAGAATGTACCGACGCTTGATTCTCTCCCTGAGTGGAAACTTCAGGTCAGGTTCGTTTCCAGGAATTGTGGTCTAGTAGATCCTGAGTCAATAGAAGATTACATAAGAACTGGCGGTTACTCAGGTCTTAAGAAGGCACTTAAGCTAAGCAGAGAAGACGTGATTGAAGTAGTGAGAAAGTCCGGTCTTAGGGGTCGTGGAGGGGCTGGCTTCCCCACTTGGTATAAGTGGAGAGTAGCGTACGAGCAGAAGAGTGATGTCAAGTACGTGATCTGTAATGGTGATGAGGGAGACCCGGGAGCGTTCATGAATAGGTTGCTGGCCGAGTCAGACCCTCATAGAGTTTTAGAAGGGTTAATCATAGCAGGATACGCTATAGGGGCTTCTAGAGGCTACATATTCGTGAGGGCTGAGAAGCCTCTAATGGCTGAGAGGCTAGAGATAGCTGCTAGCCAAGCCAGAGACTATGGCTTCCTAGGCGAGAAGATACTAGGCACTGACTTCAGTTTTGATGTGGAGGTTTATAGGAGTGCCGGCGCTTTCGTATGCGGTGAGGAGACTGCTCTTATAGCAGCGATAGAAGGTAGGTCAAGACCTAGACAGAGACCCCCGTACCCAGCAACAAGCGGTTTGTGGGGTAAGCCTACAGTCATAAATAATGTCGAGACACTAGCTCACGTAGCGACTATCTTCCAGGTCGGTTTAGAGGAATTCACTAAGTATGGTACTGAGAAATCTAAAGGAACTAAAATGTTTTGCGTGACTGGGTCGGTCAAGAAGACCGGCGTGTATGAGGTCCCTATAGGCACTAAGATCAAGACATTAGTATATGAGTTGGCTGGAGGGCCACCAGACGGGAGAGCTATTAAGGCAGTCCAAATAGGTGGTCCAAGCGGCGGGTGCATACCGGCTGACTTGCTAGACCTAGAACTAGATTATGAAACTCTGCAGTCTTATGGCGCTATAATGGGTTCCGGAGGATTAGTCATAATAGACGACTCTAATTGCATGGTTGATGTAGCTAAATACTTCACTTCCTTCACTTTAGCGGAATCCTGCGGTAAGTGCTTACCCTGCAGAATAGGAATGAAGGTCATTAGTGAAGTGCTTGAGAAGATTACGTCAGGGGACGCGTCCTTAGAAGACCTTGAGGTCTTGAAAGAGCTTGGAGAAAGCATTGCGAAATCATCTCTATGCGCATTAGGGGGAACAGCACCTAACCCCATACTATCTACGCTAAGATATTTCAGAAGCGAGTACGAAGACCACGTAATTAAGAAGAAGTGCCCTGCTAAAGTATGTTCTAAGCTAGTGAGGTATGAGATAGACCCCTCTAAATGTAGAGGGTGTACGCAATGTGCTAAGAACTGCCCTGCAAACGCGATCAGCGGTTCCCCCGGCAAAACACACGTAATAAACTATAATCGCTGCATCAAGTGTGGTCAGTGCTTAATAGCTTGCCCCTTCGGGGCCGTGACGAAGGTGTGATTTCTATGGTTAAGATTTACGTGAATAATTACGAAGTTGACGTACCTCCCGGCACCCTAGTTATTGATGCCATAGAGAAAGCTGGGTATGAAGTCCCTACCCTATGTTACCTTAAAGGACTTTTTAACGAGGCTACTTGCAGAATATGTGTCGTGAAAGTTAACGGGAGGGTTGTGCCAGCATGTAAGTTCCCTGTATCTGAAAACGCTAAAATCATAGTCGATGATAGTGATTTAAGAAAATTAAGGAAGATCAACTTAGAATTACTTCTAGCTACGCACGAAATTAAGTGCTGGTCTTGCGTAAGGAAAGGAGCGTGTGAGTTGCTTGACCTCAGTAAAAAACTAGGAGTAGAAGGTATTCCGGTATGTAGTGAGTGCTCACTACGTGAGCACTCTTGCTTGGTGCTGAAGGGTATTCCGTGTCTAGGTCCGTTAACGGTGGCTGGCTGCGAGGCTGAATGCCCTAGGAGGGGTTCTCCATGTATTGGGTGCAGAGGCTATATTGTAAGTGAGGACGTATGGGCCTGGGCTCTTAAAAACCTCTATAACGGCAACATAGACTTAAGTGAACTTAAGTCATTAGTAAGTTTCTTCTGGACTTACTTACCGCAAAATCTTCGGAGACTTATAGAGGAGGTGAGTAGCAATAACTACTAAATTCTTCTCTTCAGAGATTGTTAGAGTTGCTGGAGAATCAGAAGTCGTCATCGAGATCGAGGGAGAGAATGTTAGAGTAGAGTACAACAGCTTAGCTAGTCCCAGGTCCTTCGAATCATTAGTTGAGGGACGCAAATACTGGGAAGTACCTTACGTAGTTTCTAGAGTGTGCGGGGTCTGCAGTCACGCCCACTTCTGGGCATCTAACCTGGCGATTGAGTCAGCCCTGGGAATTAAGGTAGACGAAACTACGGCAACACTCAGGGACGCATGTAATAAGCTACAGATTCTCCAGAATCACATAATGCATCTCGGCTTCCTGGTCCTACCGGATTATGAGCACTTAGTCAGGAGCGATAAGTACGTGAGTACGTTGCTCAGGGTAAACAGAGTAGTCACCGAAGCTTTGAATTTGTTGGGAGGCAGACTAACTAACCCGAATACCTACCTACCAGGGGGTTTCACTATAGACGTAAAGCCCACGGTAATTGAGAAAATCTTAAGTCTCTTGAGGAGCTTGAATAATGATTTGAGAGAACTAGCTAACGTGGTTTTAAGTGTTGAATTGCCTGAACTCACAGATCCCTCTCCAGAATACGCTTCCTTAAGAGAGTCTCCAAACGTGACAGTGCCTGTGGGAGGACCTTACGTCATAGACACACTCAGAAACACTTACGTTATTCACGGAAATTATCGTGAAATCTTCGTCGAGCAATACCTAGACTCATCAACAAGCAAGAAGTGCTTAATGTCAGGTAAGAAAGTCTTCTATACTGGTGCTAGAGCTAGGCTACTCAATTATCTAAGAAGAGGTAGACTCAACACAACTAACGAGCTTAGGTACTTAATAACTAATTATGAGGCGTTCTTCAAGGAGAACCCCTTCTCTAACATATATGCTAAGATAATCGAGTCACTACTCATATACGAGAGCTTGTTGCAGGCTCTAACTTCTCTAGAAATGGAAAAGATTAAGAGAGTAAAACATGACAACAACTTTAGAGGCGGTTTCGGGGTCGGAGTCATCGAGGCTCCCAGGGGTCTTCTAATACACTACTACGAGTTAAGTCCTGAGTTGAGAGTAGTTAAGGCAGACATAATAACGCCTACCGTAATGTTCTCGAAACACCTGGAAGTTAGTAGTGAGGCCTTAATAAGGGGCTTAATAGATAATGAGAGAGATTATGATGACACCTTAGTTAAGAAGCTTGTTGAGGCGCTGATTAGAGCCTACGACCCGTGTATCCCGTGTGCGGTACACGTAATTAAGAAGAGGTGAGTTGAGTGCCTCTCAAGCTAGCCGTAGTGCCTCTCGCAGGTTGTGACGGGTGTCAGTATAATCTCTTAAGTGAGGGATTCTTAGACTTCTTGAAGAAACTCGACGTTGAGTTGGTTTTCTGGCCATTACTGGGTCTAAAGAAACAAGTAGAAGCATATGATGTTGCGTTAATTGAAGGCTCCGTAGTGTCAAGCAGAGACCTAGAAATACTCTCCAGGACAAGAATGAAATCTAAGATTTTGATAGCTGTGGGTGCTTGCGCGATACTGGGAGGCGTTCAGGCAGGCATAAAAAAGCCGGGAGCTGAAGCAAGCTTCTCTAAACCAGTAAGTCACTACGTCAAGGTAGATTATCACGTTAGGGGGTGTCCAATAAACACTAGCGAGTTAATTAAGTTACTGAAAGAGCTGGCTGACGGTAACTTAATCAGCGTTAGTAGTAGAAGGTTTAGCAAAGTCGGTAGAGATAGCTTTAGAATTGACGGCTCACTTATTGAGATAGACACTTCTAAGTGTGTTGTTTGTGGTAGATGTGTTGAAGCGTGTTCGTTAGTAGGCGCTAGAGTGTTAAACTATGTTTTCAAAGGAGTGCAAACAACGATTTCTACACCATATCAAGAACCACTAGAAAATGCTGGGTGTATTAATTGCGGACTCTGTTTTGCTTACTGTCCCGTGGGAGCCATAAGCCTTAAGACCAAAACAAAAGATTTGTTAGATAAGGTCCGTGAGGGTTTCTTGAGAATAGCTTATATAGAGCCTGAAGCACTAGCATCACTTATGGAGTCAGACAATCTCGAGTTAGAGCAGGTAATTTCTGCTCTCAAGATTATTGGGTTTTCAAGGGTGTTCGTATACTCAAGTCTGTGTGAAGTTAAAAACAATGCAGAAAATGATGTTCTGGCTAGATCACCCGTGGAGTACTCAATACTTAGTAAGCACGTCCCTGAATATCGTGTCCGTTTACTCACGCCGAGAATACCTCAAGACGCTGTCTACATAACTCAGTGTCTCTCATGGAGAAATATAGTAAATTCACTAACTACGCGCGAACTTCAGTCACTCATAAGAGAACTAGGCGTGGAGAGGTTAGGTGCAGAGAGACCTGACGAAATACTAGATTTTAGGGAAGGTGTAGTAGTAGTTAGCGAACTTAAGAATCTAAAACAGATTCTTTCAGATCGTGCTAAACATGCTGAGAAAGTAGTTTTTGAGGCGTGTCCAGGGGGCTGCCTCTTAGGCGGGGGACAGCCGGTTAGTAAGAATAGAGATTTAACGAAGGTGTGGGTGAACAGGAGAGACTTGCTTGAAAGACTGTACACTAAGAAGGACTGAGACTCTGAAAGTCTACTGATTGTCTAGGTCTTTAAGGATTTTCGATCCTTTTTGTGTCAATCTATATATAGACTTGCCTCTAGAATAGCCTTTCTCAACATATCCCAATTCTCTAAGCCTCTCTAACCTCCTCCAAACAACAGACTTGTTTAGTCTTACTGCCTTGCTCAAGTCTGATAGAGTAGCCTCGCCACTACTCAACGTTTTAAGAATCGCCTTGTCACGTTCGTCAAAACCATGCTCTAGTAGAGGCTCTATTTCAGACGTTTTCTCAAGTCTTCTCCTTATAATAAAGTATCCTAGCAAAGCCGTTACCGCCACACCTACCAAAATGAAAATAAGAGTATCGAATGCTCCGGCCTCGCTAGAGGGGGGAGTTGTTTGAGAGCTGAGTGTTTCGGTGGGGAGCTCTGTCCGAGGGAGTAGTAGGAAACTAACTTCATACGTGCCTGCGCTATCATAACTAAGAACTAAATAAAACTGCTTACCTGTTGAGTCGCTAACTGTAGTTATTTGTGGTGAGCCACTAAAGTATAAGAGAGCAGAATTAGGTGGTAGTATTACGTCGGCAGGACCTAACGGATTTATAAGTACGTTAACCTGAACTTCAGTGAATACGCTCCCTACTACTGCCTCATACTCTATAGTCACGCTACTCAGGTTACTGACATCAACAACTATCTTCCCGTCAGGACTTAATATGTAAGGCAGGGGCATCCCACTATCGGAGAAAGCCATAATTGTCTCGTTCACGTATCCTCTCTCAAGTTTAAGTTCTAGAAACTCTTTCCCAGACACGTTACACACCACCTTGACATGAGCGTGTCCGTCAGGATAGAGAATGTACGTATATCTTAGACCGTCAGAAGCTTTTAAAGCTAGGCCTCCAAACAACAACAAACCAATTGTTAAGATAATTAAGCAATGTCTTCCACCAAGCAACCGTAAACCCTCCTCACACTATAAGAATTCTCAGAAAATCAGTATAAATATTTAATCACACTAATTAACCAGGGTTTGGGTTTCATGTTGTTTGTTATTTATCCTTGGCTTCACAGACCTTGAG
>Ga0209080_1000824_pt1 | contig 17955 bp, 23 predicted proteins | sample JNZ110809AmetaG_FD_184123 | JGI IMG/M metagenome (GOLD analysis project Ga0209080, IMG submission 184123) | Hot spring microbial communities from Jinze hot spring, China to study Microbial Dark Matter (Phase II) - JNZ 110809A (SPAdes) (version 3) ...
TGAAAATAATCTATTTTTTCTAAGAGGTCTCACGAGAAAAATTGTATTAAATTCTTAAAGATTTTCAAGTTATATTTTTATGGGTTTTAAAAATTTTTGAGCTTAAGATGTCAGATTTATCTCAGTAGATTGATTTATAAAGAATAAAAACTATGAGGAGGAGGTGGAGGTATGGAGTTCAGGTGGAGGTATCTCACTATGCTACTTTTCCTTAGCCTTACCCTTATTATAGGGGGATGTGCAAGTTACACTACTCAAAGTCTGGACACAAGTAGAGACCATCCTTTAATGGTCACTCAAACTACAGAGAAGTTTAAAGTCACCGCTATACCCATTATCACTAAAGAGGATGGTAAACGGGTCTTTGACAGAGATGACCTTAATAGAAAGGGTTTTGTCCCAGTTTTCCTTTCAATAACCAATTTTGGTACCTCAGCCCTTACAGTTAGATCCGTTTCATTGGTAGATCCTCAGGGCAATGTAAGTAAACAGTTATCTGCCACTGAGGCTGCAGAAAGTGTTAAGAAGAGTGTAGTTGGTAGAGCTGTGGGATGGCTAATCTTAGCTGGAGGTATAGGAGCTATTGCTTCTGCTGCTCATTCTGCCTCTGTAAACGAAAAAATTGTAAATGACTTAACAGAAAAACAATTTAAAATGAACCCAATTCCATCAAAGGATACAAGAACTGGGTATGTTTATTTTGAGGTGCCTGAGAAGACCACCTCTCTTGATGGGTTTAAATTGGTCTTAGAATTTGAGGCAGACGATAAAGCCCAAATTGTGCTTCCCCTAAAGGGCGAAATTACGGGTAAATAATTTATTCTACTTGCCCGCAGGTATAAGCCCTGCGGGCTAATATGGAAAATTAATATGGAAATTTTAATCTTAGTTATTTTAGGCTTTATTCTTTACTTGCTCTTTAGGCATCTAAATCCAGAAATTAGCTCTTCCTCTTCAAGCCTGTATCCACAGCAAAACTTTTACGCTGGCTCTCTTAATAAGTATCCCAAAATAGATATCGATGACGATTGGGATGAGGAGTACCTTGATAACCACTGGGTGGACGAGGATGACCATTTCACATCTACTACTATAACTACGGACTCGGAGGATGATTGTGATCTAAGTAGAGCTCTTTGGGATCCCTCTTGCCCTCTCTATTCAGCTCTACAGGATGATTCTGATGATTATCATAGCTCCTGGGATGACGACTGGTATTCAAGCTCTTCCTGGGATGATGATTAGTCTTATCTGAATCTCTAAACAGAGCACTTTCTCCCTTCCCATCTACATTATGACGCCCTTTTTCAAGACTTTTCTTAATGACCAATTACCCTCAAAACCTTGCTGCCCTTTTTTCCACGTTTTATCTTTCAGAAGACCTTGCAATTCCTTTTGTTTGGTTTATATTTGGATATGATAGTCCTACTTAAGGCTTCTTTACAGATTAACCCATTGGATGAATTTCCTGTAAAAGATCTTTCATGAAATAATGTTGTAAATTTTAAAAAGAGATTTATAATTTCTAACTAAAAAGTAATGAGGAGGTTAGAGGTGCCAGTACGCATTAGGCTCATGAGAATGGGAAGGAAAAAGAGGCCCTTTTTTAGAGTGGTAGCTGCAGATTCCCGTTCCCCAAGAGATGGAAAATTTTTAGAAACCCTTGGCTACTATGATCCTCTTAAAAAGCCCTATGAATTCAAAGTAGATCCTGAAAAAATAAAATCCTGGCTGGCAAGAGGGGCTGAACCTACAGAAACCGTTAGAGCCCTCTTAAAGAGAGAGGGTCTTCTTTAAAGCTCTTACTATATGACAAACCCAGAAGGAGGAGTGACTATGAGCAAACTGAAGGATCTGGTGGAACAGATTGCTAAAGTGCTGGTAGATAAGCCTGAGGCTGTGCAAATTAACGAAATTGAGGGGGAACAGACCTCTGTTATTGAATTAAGGGTAGCTAAAGAAGATCTGGGAAAGATTATTGGAAAAGAGGGTAGAACAGCTAAGGCCATCAGAACCATTCTTGGTGCGGCAGGCAGCAAGATCAAAAAAAGGGTGGTCCTGGAAATTATTGAATAATTCCTTTGATCGAAAGAGATCTTTTACCTCTATTTAAGATCCTTTCTACTCATGGACTACAGGGCAACCTTAAGGTTGCCCTGCTTACAACTAATGAAGATTTACTGAAAGAACTCAAAACGGTCATACTTTTAGATCCTGAAAAAAGGTCTTTTAAAATTAAGACCCTTCAAAAAGGGCCAGGCCTTCAAGTCTATATCCTTGCCTTAGAGGGCCTTGGTTATGAGGAAGCCCAGAAACTCGTAAACAAATATTTGTATATGGAAATAGAGGATCTACCAAATCTTTCAGAAGAAGAAATATATTACTACCAGCTTGAAGGCTTAGAAGTGGTGGACAAATCGGGGAAACTCTGGGGTGTAGTTAGTGAGGTAATGCCTTTAGGTGAGTATGAGTTACTTTTGGTAAAGAGCCCTGAAGGAGGAGAGTTTTATCTACCCCTTGTCTCTCACTATGTGGAAGAGATAGATCTGGAAAAGAACCAAATTATAGTTAGAGATATAAAGGATCTGGTTGAAGTCCAGTCTTAGATGAGATTTCATCTTCTTACTATATTTCCCGAGTATTTTGATTCTCCCTTAAAGATAGGCCTTTTGGGAAAGGCCATAAAAGGTGGCCTTATTGATGTAAAGATACACAATTTGCGGGATTTTGCTGAGGATCCTCACCGAGTGATTGACGATGCCCCTTATGGAGGAGGAGAGGGCATGGTTTTTAAACCAGAGCCCCTCTACAAGGCCATCAAATATATAAAGGATAAAGACCCTGATACTAAGGTTATCTATCTTTCTCCCCAGGGGAAGCTTTTCCACCAAGGGCTTGCAGAGGAACTCTCCAAAGAAAAAAGTCTATTACTAATTTGTGGGCGCTATGAAGGTATTGATGAGCGCATCAGGGCTCATTTTATAGACGAGGAGATCTCCATCGGAGACTATGTGCTCTTTGGAGGAGAGGTAGCCTCTTTGGTCCTTCTTGAGGCAATCTCCCGCCTAATTCCAGGGGTTGTGGGTAAAAAAGACTCGGTGGAGAAAGAATCTTTCACCTCAAACCTTCTCAAATATCCCTGTTACACCAGACCAAGAGATTTTCTTGGTTTAAAGGTCCCAGAAGTTCTCCTTTCTGGTAATCACAGAGAAATTGAAGAATTTAGAAGAAAAGAGAGCCTAAAGCTTACCTTAGAGAGACGCCCAGAACTCCTACATAAGGCGAGGCTATCTCCCCAGGACCTGAAGATCTTAAAAACCTATTTAGAGACCCTCAGGCTCTATCTCTTTTTAATCCACTATCCTGTCTTCAATAAAGAGGGGGAAAGGATTGCCTCTGCCATCACCAACTTTGATTTACATGACCTTGGACGTTTGGGAAGAACTTACGGCCTAAAAGGGGTCTACATCATACAACCCTTAGAGGATCAAAGGGCCCTTGCTGAAGAGCTTCTCCATTATTGGCTTCAGGGTAAGGGGAGCCAAAGAAATCCTCTAAGAAAGGAAGCCCTTAAGCTTCTAAAAATCTTCTCTACCCTTGAAGAGGCTATTGAGGAGGTCCAAAGAGAGGAAAAGGTTAAGCCCCTTTTAGTGGCCACAGATGCCTCACCCAAAAGACCAAGTGTATCTGCTAAGGATATTAGAGCCCTCCTCTGGAAGCATCCCATAGCCATTCTGCTTGGCACAGCCTGGGGTCTTGCCGATGAGGTTTTAGAAAAATGCGACCTCTTCTTAGAACCCATCTGGGGTCGCCTTGACCCATATAATCATCTCTCGGTGAGAAGTGCAGCCTCCATTTTGGTAGATAGAATCTTAGGTATCTACGCCTTTTTTAAAAAAACTGCATAGCCTTGGCAAAATTTGCAAACTCAAACTACCAAAAGAAGAAGGTCTTTTAAAAAGGCCACTTAAAGGGCTTTTTAAAAAAACCAAAAAAGCACTTTATTTAAGGGATAATAGGCATATTTTTTGAATAGTATAAATAAAATATTTTTAGGAGGAGTTAGGACATGTTAGGACTTAAATTTAGAACCCTTGTCTCTTTAGCCACAGCCTTCTTCTTTTTTCTATCTCTCCTTAGTGGTCTTATCCTTTACTTTACTCCTCAAGGAAGGATTGCCAACTGGATTGGCTGGAAATTTCTCGGGCTTACCAAGACGGAGTGGACAAACTGGCATATTCTTTCCAGTGTCTTTTTTATAGTCTTTGGCCTTTTTCATTTATATTACAACTGGTCAGCCTTTATCCAGTATCTTTACAAAAGGGCAAGGCTCTTAAAGACTCTCCCAAGGGAAACCATAGTGGTCTCTATTTTAAGTTTATGGGTTCTAACCTCTGCTCTTTATAGCCTCCCCCCTCTTAGTTATATCCTTGAGGCAAGCGAATATTTAAAAAAGAGTTGGGTAAAGAGTCCTGCCCATGAGCCGCCCATTCCCCATGCCGAAGGGCTTTCCTTAAAGGCCTTTTGCTTAAGGCAACAAATTGATCCAGCCAAAGCTTTGGAGATCTTGCAAAAGAGAGGAATCAAGGTTACCTCCCCTGAGGAAACCATAAAGGACATAGCCAAGCGTAACAGGGTCTCTCCTAAGGATATTTATGAAATCATCAAACCCTTGGAGAAGAGAGAAACCTTTGATTGGTCAAAACTCTCTCTTGAAGAATTAGAGGCAAAGCTTGCAGGAAAGGGCCTTGGCAGAAAGACCCTTAAGGCCCTCTCAGAGGAATTAGGCTTTGATTACCTTAAGGCGAGAGAGAATCTCAGGAAAAAGGGAATAGAAATCAAAGAAGATGAAACGCTGCGAGAGATAGCAGATAGATATCAGAAAAGACCTATAGAAATCCTTGCCGAAAGTTTGAAGCCCTCCACCTCCTCTTGACAGCCCAGTAAAGTTGATTATATTTTATAAACAAGCGCAAAGGACGCGGGGTAGAGCAGCCTGGTAGCTCGTCGGGCTCATAACCCGGAGGCCGTGGGTTCAAATCCCACCCCCGCAATTTTTTATCTATTCCTCTTAAAGCCCAAGCAATGAGGTCCTTCCGTGTCAGAACTCGAAAGGATAAAAAAACAAATTTTGAGATATTTAGCTCTGAAACCAGCTACCTTTTGGGAATTAATCAATTATCAAGATGCCCATCTGGTTAATTTTTTAGAGGCCCTAAAGGAACTTCTCAAAGAAGGGACCATTCTCTACCAAAAGCCCTATTTCAAAATTAAAGAACTCAAAGAACCTGTAGAGACTTATCACTCTCCAGGATGTCTCTTTTGTTCACCCTTTAAGGATAATGCCTATTGGGAAAAATTGTTTGAAGATTTTAAAAGACTTACTCAAGACAGACCTTTACCCACCAGTGATTATGATCAGGGTTTCATACGCCCTGAAGATACCATGAAAAGAACAGCCTTCATTTACGAAAGAGGCGATCTTGAGGGAACTGAGATTTTTATTTTGGGGGACGATGACCTTATTTCCCTCTCCATGGCCTTAACTGGCCTACCTAAAAGGATTGTTGTAGTGGAAATTGATAACAGATTAAATGAATTTATCTTGAAAAAGAAAGAGGAAATAGGTTATCCTAACTTAGAGGTTTATAACTATAATGTTATTGAGGCCCTACCTGATGAACTTCACAGAAGCTTTGACCTGTTTGTTACCGATCCTGTGGAAACAAAAAAGGGTTTAAAGCTCTTTGTTTCTCGTTGTATAAGCAGTCTTAAAGGGCCAGGTTCAACTGGCTATCTCGGATTTACCCATAGAGAGGCCTCTCTCCAAAAATGGAGAGATCTGCAAAAATTCATGTTAGAATCAGGCTTCGTGATTACAGATATCTTAAGGGATTTTACCACCTATCCAGAAAAGGATAACTCCTGGGAAGATTTTTATAGAACCTACAGAATCATGAAGGAATTTGACTTAGATCTACCTAATGTGGACTGGTATAAATCCTGTTTTCTTCGCTTTGAGGTAGTTGAAGGCCCTTATCTTTTGGAGGTAGAAGTCCCGGCCAATCTTGAAGAACTCTATTTTGATGAAGAGGCTTGGGCAACTCCTCTTCCCTCTTATCTGGAGAAAAAAAATCAGGAGGTTTAATTATATGAGTTATACCACTTCAGACTTCAGAAGAGGTTTGAAGATTGAATGGGAAGGGAAACCTTACGAAATATTAGAGTTTCAGCATTCTAAGGTAGCTCAGGGACAGGCTACCGTAAGAACCAAACTCAAAGATCTTGTTACGGGAAGGGTTTTAGAAGTAAATTTTCGCTCTGGTGAGAAATTTAATAAACCAGATCTCCAAGAGCGAGAGATGCAGTATCTTTACAAAGAAGGTAATCGTTATGTCTTTATGGACCTTGACGACTATGATCAGATCTATATAGATGAAAAAGATATTGGTGAGGCAGCCAAATTTCTCATTGAAAATTTACAGGTTTATGTATTATACTATAAAGGTAAAGTTATAGGTATAGAGCTACCTAAGGTAGTGGAAATAAGAGTGGTAAAGACCGAGCCTGGAGTAAGGGGAGATACAGTGGGAACAGCTACAAAACCTGCTACTTTAGAGACAGGAGCTGTGATCCAGGTGCCCCTATTTATTCAGGAGGGTGACCTTATTAAGGTAGACACCCGCACAGGTGAATATTTAGAGAGGGCAAGTTAATGCTTACTATTAAAAAACTTCAGGAATTCAAAGAGTATCTTGAAAGTGGTGCCTTTATAGAGGATTTTGAGATGAGGACACCTGATGGGCAAGCAGAAATGCTTGATCTATTGGAGCTTCTCTTTGAAACCTGTGAAAAGGCTGACGAAATCTTAAGTAAACACTTTTATCGCAAGTGGGGAGAACAAGTGTTGAAAAAAGATTCTTGAAATGGTCTACTTCATTCGCGCCCGCACTCATTATCAATACGCTTTAAAACTTTGGAAGGAACTAAGAGAAGGAAAAAGAAAACCCGATAAAGCCCTTTTAAGGGAGATCTTTCTACAAGGGTTAAAGGCCCTTCATGCTATCACGGAAGTCTTACCGTCGGAAAAGAAATTAACCCCAGAAGAGATTCTCATAAAAATTTTACCTACCCTCAGAGAGGAAGAAAAGAAGCTAATCCTTGCTTTGAAAGAATATCTCCTTTCAGAAGATTCTGAAAAGTGGGAACCACCCTTAGCTGAAGTCTCCCAATTTTTGGAGAATGTGAAAGAATGCCTCTCACCCATTCTTTAGAGATACTACCTCAAGGGAAATTAACTCTTGATATCCTTGAAAACCTTGGAAGTGCTATCATTATCGTTGATCTTAATAAAAGAATTCTTTATGTTAATCAAAGAACTCTTAGCCTTACTGGGTTTTCTAAGGAAGAGCTTATAGGACAAAAGTTTGTAAGTTCTCTTTTTGCCTTACTTGATGAAGAAAGATGTCCTATAGAGATATTACTGAATTCCTCTTCTCCCTGTGAATTTGATGCCCTACTTAAAAGAAAAGATCAGAGTGAGTTCTATGCCCATATAATCGTCTCGCTAATAAATCTGGATAGTGGGGAGAAATTACTTATCATTAATTTCTTTGATATAACCGAAAAAAAGGAGTTAGAAAAAAAACTTTTCCAAGCCTCCGTTACAGACTATCTTACTGGCCTTTACAACCGAAGATTTATGTCAGAAGCCCTACAAAAAGAAAAGGAACTCTCTGATAGATATAATATCCCCTTTAGCCTAATTCTTTTTGACCTTGACTATTTCAAATATATAAATGACCTTTATGGTCACGACCAGGGAGACAAAGTGCTCATAGCTATTGGGGAGCTTTTAAAGAAAAAAATAAGGGCCTCAGACTTATCTTCCCGTTGGGGTGGAGAGGAATTTTTAATTTTGTTGCGTAATACCACTTTAGAGCAGGCAAAAATAGTGGCCGAAAAATTGAGAAAGGAGATATGTTCTCTCAAACTTTCTCCTATAGAGAAGATTTTCGGCAAGTTTTGGCGTAGCAAGCTATAGACCCAAAGAGCCTATTGAGACAACTATTAAAAGGGCAGACCGTGCCCTTATGCAAGCCAAACTCCAAGGGAAAAATTGCGTAATAGCCTTTGAGGAGTAAAATTAAAATATGGAAAGAGAAAGGATAGAACAATATTTGGAAGTGCTTGCCTGCCCTCTATGTAAGGGAGATTTGGTTTATTTAGAGAAAGAAAAAATCTCTGGCTTTTTTTGTAAGAAATGTGCCCTTTTATATCCTATTGTTGAGGACATACCTGTGATGCTCCCTGAAGAGGCTATTCCCCTTAAAGATGAGCCATCCTAAAAAACCCCAACCTGTCCTCTATTTTCTTGCCGTCATGGAAAGGGAAAAGGATTTCTTTGAAGGTATAAAAGACTATTTCACCTCTTCCCTTGGAATGGTGGTTATTAAAAGCCACACCTTTGATTTTTCCACTTTTACCTCCTATTATGAGCAGGAAATGGGAAAACCCCTTTGGAAAACCTTTTATTTCTTTGAACACTTAAAGGAGCCTGATTTTTTGGTCGAGCTTAAGCATGAGTGTTATTCCCTTGAGAGGAAATATACCGATTCCGAAGGAAAGAGAAGGATTAATCTGGATCCAGGTTATTTAAATCTCGCCAAGGTGGTCTTAGCTACATTCAAAGATTATGCCCACAGAATTTATCTTGGTAGCTCTGTCTTTGCAGAGGTAACCTTAATTTACAGAGAGGGTAGCTATCAGGACTTACCTTGGACTTATCCAGACTATAAGGAACCTCTCCATAAAGCCTATTTTAATAAGGCCAGGGCCTATTATAAAGAGAGACTCTCCAAGTTAGATACCTATGTTGATAGATAGATTTGGCAGAAGAGTAGAATATTTGAGAATCTCTATCACTGACAGGTGTAATTTCCGTTGTATTTACTGCGCAAGACAGGGCCCCTTTACCTGGATACCTCATGAAGAGATTTTAACCTATGAAGAGATTGTTACCATAGTAAGGACTGCCGTAGAGCTTGGGGTATTTAGGGTAAGGATAACAGGCGGAGAACCCTTGCTAAGAAAGGGAGTTGAAGATCTGATACGAGAACTTTCCACTATTGATGGACTAAGGGACTTAAGTCTTACCACAAATGGCTACTTTCTTTGGGAAAAGGCAGAGGCTTTAAAAGAAGCAGGTCTTAAACGGCTTAATGTTAGTTTAGATACCCTTAATCCTCAAAAGTTTTCTCAGATTACAGGGGGCTTTAGTTTAGATAAGGTTTGGCAAGGGCTCTTTAAGGCTATGGAACTCAATTTTTCTCCCTTGAAGATTAATGTGGTCATCATTAGAGGGTTAAACGATGAGGAGATCCTTGATCTGGCTAAATTAACTCTCAAATACCCCTGGGAGATAAGATTTATAGAGTTTATGCCTGTGGGGAATAAGGAGCTTTGGGATGAAAGTCATGTGGTCACTATTGAGGAGATTAGAGCCCTTTTAGAGGCCTATTCTCCTTTGTTCCCTGCTTCCTCTGAAGGTGGAGGCCCAGCACGCATTTTTCAATGGAAAGAGGCGGTAGGTAAGATCGGTTTTATCTCACCCATAAGTGAACACTTTTGTGGTAGATGCAATCGTTTTAGAATAACTGCCGATGGCAAACTAAGAACTTGCCTCTTTAGCGACCAGGAAATAGATCTTAAGGATTATCTTAGAGGTGGGAAGGGCTCTTTAAAAGAGGCCTTTGCCCTTGCTTTAAAGCTTAAACCAGAAAAAAGGGAACTTCATTCTACTTCTCGCCAGATGAGAGCCATAGGAGGATAAGCTAATGGAAGAAAAGGAGACTTTTATAGCCTTTGGTTTACTCAAGCCTAACAGGCCTGATATCCTTCTCAAACTGTCTAAACCCGTAAGTAGAGGAAGCTACGTATTTGTAGAGCTACCAGAGGGGAGAAAGGAGGTTTACCAGATCAAGGACTATTGTTTTCGGCTACCTTATGAGCCAAAGGAAATGCCTGTAGTTCTGCGCAAGGCTAATCCTAAAGAAATTGATGCCTATAAGAAAAAACTGGAGCTGGAAAATAAGGCCAAAGAACTTTGTAAGAAATTTGCCCAAGAGTTAAACTTGGAGATGAAGCTTGTGGATGTGGAGTGTTATTTTGATAGAAGCAAGATAATCTTTTACTATACCGCTGAGGGAAGGATTGATTTTAGGGAGCTTGTTAAGCAACTGGCAAGGGCCCTGCGTATGCGGATAGAGATGAGGCAAATTGGGGTTCGCAATGAAACAGCCCTGCTTGGAGGTATAGGCATCTGTGGTAAAGAATTCTGCTGTGCCCAGTTTTTAAAGACTTTCGAGGCCCTATCCATTAAAATGGCTAAAGACCAGGGGCTTATTTTAGACCCCAACAAGATCTCTGGGCCCTGCGGGCGACTCCTTTGCTGCTTAGCCTATGAAGAAAAAAACTATGCGGAATTTTTGAGTGGTCTTCCTAAGGTGGGAAGTAAACTCTCCATAGGAGATAATACCTTTCGGGTGGTAAAATATAACTTCTTTCAAAAAAGTGTAACTTTAGAGGCTTCCTCTGGTGAAATTTTTACCATCCCTGTTAGTGAGCTCAAAAACTACATAATTTCGGAAGAGGAACCTATAGAAGAGGGAGGAGAACCTTGAAAAAGGGTGATAAAATTATTTATTTCACAACCCCTATCTATTATGTAAATAGCTATCCCCATCTTGGGCATGCCTATACTACCATTATCGTAGATGGCCTGTGCAGGTTTTATCGCCTTAAAAACTATGAAGTCTTTTTCTTAACTGGCACAGATGAACATGGAGATAAAATAGTGAAGGCAGCCTCAGAACGGGGAAAAGGTCCCCAAGCTTTTGTGGATGAAGTAGCTAAAGCCTTTAAAGAGGCCTGGGATTACCTTGGTTTAACCTACAATCGCTTTATTCGCACCACCTCCTCAGAGCACAAAAAAACTGTGCAATATGTCCTTCAGACCCTCTATGATAAGGGTGAGTTTTATTTAGATGAATATGAAGGTAATTATTGCTTTGGATGTGAGCGTTTTTTGACCTCAAAGGAGCTTGATGAAAGAGGCTTTTGTAGGGATCATCAAAGGCCGCCTGTATATCTTAAGGAGAAAAACTATTTTTTTAACTTAGAGAAATACAGAGGATGGCTAAAGGACTACCTATCAAAGGAAGACCTTATCTATCCAAGCTTTTACAAAGAAGAGGTCTTAAATCTTTTAGAGGAGCCCCTGCCGCCTTTATGTATCTCCAGACCCAAGAGTAGGCTTTCCTGGGGGATAGAGCTTCCCTTTGATCCTGAGTATGTGACCTATGTCTGGTTTGATGCCTTAATCAATTACCTCTCAGGAATTGGCTATCCAGAAGATCCCCGATGGCAAGTTTACTGGGAGAGAGCTCACCATGTCATAGCTAAGGATATCCTTAAGCCCCATGCTATTTATTGGCCTATTATGCTTAAAGCCTTAGGCCTTCCCCTCTATAAGAAACTCTATGTCCACGGCTACTGGCTTATGCAAAAACTCAAGATGTCTAAGTCCTTAGGAAATGTGGTTGATCCCATAGAGGTCTCTCAGAGATATGGTAAGGATGCCCTAAGATACTTTCTTTTTAGAGAAATGGCCTTTGGGTATGATGCGGATTTTGACTATGCTCAATTTATTACTCGCTACAATGCTGACCTGGCTAATGATTTTGGTAATTTAGTGTTCAGAACGCTTAATCTTGTAGAAAAATATTTTCAGGGGAGGGTCCCAGCCTATGGGCCCTTGACCTCAGAGGATTTAAACTACCGCAAAGTAGTAGAAGAGACCCTGGAGAAGTATCTGAAATTGTTTGAGGCATGGCAGTTCCATTTAGCTTTGGAAGAGCTTTGGCAGGCTATTCGCTTTAGCAATGTCTATATAGATAGAATGGCTCCTTGGAAGGAAGCTAAAGAGGGAAGACTTGAACGGGCAGGCACTATCTTGAGGAACCTCCTATCAGCCCTTAAAAGCTTTGCCCTTGCTTTATGGCCAGTTATGCCCGATACCTCTCAAAAGCTACTGAGCTCGCTCTCCTTAGAAATCAACACTCTAAGTTTTGAAGAGGCCTTAAATTGGGAGTTTCCACCAGAGGGAAGTCTAATTTATAAAGGGGCACCACTATTTCCGAGAATAGAATTGCCTAAGGAAACAACCACTTCGGAGGAGACAAAAATGGCTGAAGAGAGAAAAGAGGTTTACTCCATTGAGGAATTTCGCAAATGGGACTTTCGCATAGGTAAGATTATCCATGCAGAAAGGATTGAGGGCACAGACAAACTTTTAAAACTTGAGGTCCTCTGTCCTGAAAAGAGACAGATTGTCTCTGGCATTGCCCAGTATTATAAACCAGAGGAATTGATTAATAGGGAAGTTATGTTAGTTCTTAATCTCAAGCCCACAAAGATTAGGGGTGTCCTTTCAGAAGGCATGCTTCTTGCCGCCCACGACGAAAGGGGATTAACCTTGATTGTGCCTGAAAGAGAGGTTACCCCTGGAGCCAAGGTTTCTTAACTTAATACAGAGGTGGAAACATGAAATTAGACCCATTTAGAGGTGGTAAATTTAATCCCTTTGAGATACCTTTTGAGGAGCTCTTAGAGATCTGTAAAGAGAGGCATGGGCATCTCTGTGCAGGGCAAGTTTTAGGAGCAAGGCTTTCTCTTCTTGGGCTGGAACTTATTGGTATAAGGGATCCTCAGGGGGCAGACCGCAAAAAGTTTCTCGTCTATGTGGAGATAGATAGATGTGCCACAGATGCTATTCAGACAGTTACAGGAGCAAGCCTTGGCAAGAGAACTATGAAATACTTGGATTACGGTATTATGGCAGCAACCTTTCTCAACTTGGAAACAGGTAAGGCCTTCAGGGTTTTGGCCTTAGAATCTGCTAAAGAAAGGGCTAAGCAATACTATCCTGAAATAGAGTCCCCTGCTTTAAGAGAACTTATGGCCTATAAGATTATGCCTCTTGAAGAGCTCTTTGAAGTTAAGGAAGTTAAAGTGAAACTTAATGAAACGGATCTCCCAGGTAAACCAAGGGAAAAGGTTGTTTGTGAGCGCTGCGGTATTGTGGTTCGTGATGGAAGGCATGTAGAGATAGAAGGTAGAAGACTTTGTAAAATCTGTGCTGGATTTTCCTATTTCACTTATTAGCCTGGAGGCCAATCCATGGGACGCCCGGCAAGGACATGAAAATGAACATGAAAAACAGTCTGCCCTGCCTCTTCCTTACAATTTACCACCACTCGAAAGCCCCGTTCAGCAAAACCTAAATCTTGAGCAATCTTGTTAATAGTCATATAAATGTGACCTATGAGCTCTTTATCTTCCTCACTTATCTCCAAGAGAGTAGAAAGGTGCTTTTTGGGAATAACCAAGATATGATAGGGGGCCTGTGGATTAATATCATGAAAGGCAAGGACCCTGTCATCTTCATAAACAACTTTAGCAGGGATTTCTTTGTTGACTATCCTACAAAAAATACAGCTCATCTGGAACCTCCTTCATATTCAAAATTATTTATTTAAAATTTAAACAAAGGGTTTTAAAATGGCAACTGCCTCTTTGAGTTTTTGAGAGGCAGACCGAATGGCCTCTGCGAGAGCTTCTCCCCCCTCTTCTTTTTGTGCCTTTTCAGCAAGCTCTGCAAACTCTTGGGCATGCTCCTCAGTATGTTCTATGAAGTGTTGAAGCAGGTGTTTAATCTTTTCTAATTCAGTCATTTAATGCCTCCAAAATTTTCTTCTACTATTTTCTCTACGCTTTTACTTTCTTTTTTTAGTTATTTTAGTAATTTCTTTTCATTCGTCAACCTTTAAATAGAGGATGTTCTTCACTTATTTGATTTCTTCGATTTTACACGAAAAGAGAGAGAAATAAAATTGGAAATTCCACCGTATAATTTTATGAAGTTTTTTGAAATACCATTAGGGTAGGGATATAGGAAAAATAAACCAGTAAAGAGGGAAATTTTTTCCTAAGTGAGGGCTTAAGAAACCTCCTATTCTCTGATCAAAAGCTCTGAACGAATAGGCATGACTTTTGAATTTAATATATTGAAAATAGGAGAAAAACTTAAAGCGGGAGGAAAAAATGGATGGCCCTATAGGTTTGAAAACATTAGATAAAGCCTATGGTTTATTAGAACTTTTTGGAGGCTCAAGAGAGGTTCTTAATGGGGATTTGCCTTTTAAAGAAGTATTCCTGCTAATTTTAGCCAATTTAAACTCTCAAGCAGATAGTGCTAAGGTGCCCCTCTTACCCTCTGAGTTTTCCCCTCTTGATGGGGAAGAAAATCTAAAGACAAAGCTTGGTGTGATGTTTGGGGAATCTGAGCCCAGTTTGATATTTAGGGAAATAGAGAAAATGAACACTTGGGAGAAGATATCTGAACAGATTTTTCCATCTGAGGATCGAAGGGAAAGCCTAAAAGAAGATCTCGATGCCTATAGAGCTATTGCCTTAGCTTATTTTCACTTTTTACAAGAGAGACTGGGAATTGAGGACTATCAGTCAATGAGAGCAAATCCTATCACACCCGGGGAAGTTAACTTTTCCTCTTCTCAAGAGAGAATTAATAGTCTTTTAGAGATATTAAGAAGAGAGCTCCTGCAAAGACTGAGTGAAGACAAAGAAAGTGATTTTTCCACCGCATTAGGAGTAACCAATGAAGAGAAGGATATCTCCTATACTGGTCTATTAAGTCTAAGCAATGAAGTTCCAGCCAAAGAGAGGAAAAGATGGTTAGATGATGTAAGTCCAGCTGGTGAAAGATTGGCTTTCGAAAAACCTTCGATTTTAGGAGATGAAAGTAAGAAAAAAGATAGCACCTTGAGTGGTGATGAGGCACTTAGGATTAAGGGCTTAGAGGTTGAGAGCTTAAATCCTAAGAATATTTCAAAAAGGGGAGCTACTTCCCAGGAAGAAATGTCTAATTTAGAGAATCTCTTAATGAAGTTAGAGAGGGAATTTGAAAATTTGCTTCACAATTCCTCTCTTAAGGATTCACAAATAAGTAGGCATATAGAGGGAAGGGACGCTACGCTAAATGAGGTGGCGGGCCGAGAGATAATTAAGGAGTTTGAGAAATTGCCCTTAGAGCTAAAGGAAGCATTTAAAAAGGAGCTTAAGGCCCTGAGGAGGGAAATAGAGGGAACGCCTTTGGAGCAAGGTCTTATAGATCACGTAAAGGCCATGGGCCCAAGGATTAGAGAGGTTGCTCCAGAAGGCTTAGAAGAGCGCATTATTCATAGAGTTTCCCTGGATCACCTTTCAAACTTCATAAAAGATTTTTCTACAGAGCTATTCCCTACCGGGGAGAAAAGAGCTCGCATCCAACTTGAGCCCCCTGAGCTTGGAAAGATGGAGCTTGAAGTCAAGGTCTTAGATAAGGAAGTTGAGATTAGGGCAAAAGTGGAAAAACCTGAAACCTTCGCTCAGCTTCAGCAAGATTTGGCCCAACTCAAGAGTCAACTTGAAGAACTTGGTCTGAGATTAAAAGAGTTTGAGCTTCTTTTTGGCTTTGCCGAAGGTAAGGGCTATGCTGAGTATAGAAGAAGTAGGGAAGAAAGAGGGGGCCATACCTCTGAGGAGAGCCCTCATTTGGGGGAGCAAGATCCTCAAATTTATCATACTGGGAGGCTTTATAAGATAGTTTAGGGAGGTCAGGGCCATGGCAGTGATCAATAAAATTAATGAAAAAACAGGACAACCTGCAGATCTGAAAAGGATTCCTAAGAAAGTGCTTGATAGAGAGGCCTTTATGCAGCTTTTTATCAAGCAACTTCAATTCCAGGATCCCATGAAACCTGTAGAGAATCACGAGATGGCCCTGCAACTTGCTGCCTTTAATCAGGTTGACCAGCTCATGAACTTAAATGAGAAACTGGAAAGATTGGTAGACCTCTATAAGACTAATGAGTATACCCTCTTTGCCAATTTAGTGGGTAAAGCGGTTAAAATTGAAGGGAATATTTTAAGGATAGAGGATGGTAAATTTCTTGGAGGGGAATTTGAGTTAACGGAACCAGCAAATCTGGTAACCATAACCATAAGAAATGAGATGGGACAGATAGTAAGGACCCTTCAGCTATATAACCTTCCCAAGGGACTGCACAAAATTGATTGGGACGGAAAGGATCAGGGAGGGAATCCTTTACCTGATGGAAATTACAGGGTTTCCATAACTGTGGGCTCTGGAGATGAGGTAAAGAGTATACCTGTAAGGGTAATCTCTAAGGTAACTGGAGCAATTTTAGGTGATAAACCTCAATTAGTAATTAATGGAAGGGAACAAGTTTCTCTTGAGAGAATAAAGGAGATCTTGGGAGGGTAAGGCTATGGGGCTCTTTGGCACCATGTTTATAGGATACTCTGGACTTTACAGCGATTCTTTAGCCACAAAGGTTACGGCAGATAATATTACTAACCTTAACACAGTAGGCTTTAAGGGAAGCCGCACTGAATTTGCTGAAAGGTTAGTGAGATATAGTGAAGTTTTTGGGAAAGAGAGAGGATATGGGACTAATATAAAGGATATTCGCACCCTCTTTACTCAAGGCGGAATTCAAACAACTGATATACCCACGGATCTTGCCATAGTGGGAAAGGGATTTTTTGTGGTTGATGACGGCAAGGGAAATAGGTTTTTCACCAGGGATGGGCAATTCTTTGTAAACGAGGTAGATGAGCATTATTTTAGCCTGCAGAATGCCTTAGGTATGTATCTCCTTGGGGCTGACCCTCAGGCTACCACTGCTGATCTGGCAAGCCTCAAACCTAATTTGATTCCCAAAGTAATGCCTGCAAAGGCTACCTCTAAACTTTCAGCTCAGCTTGTCTTAGATGCAAGAAAACCAATTAATTCTGAAACCCTCATAGATAAATATGATGCCAATAATAGTCCACCTCTAGAAGAGGGAAAATATGATTGGGTCTTTGATCTCTATGTTTATGATTCCTTGGGAGAGATGATACCTGTAAAGCTCTACGTAGATAGAGGAAATACTTCTAATTCTTATGAACTCTTGCTTGCCCTTGCAGAACCAGCAAAAGATGGAAGAGGAGCAGGAAAAATGCAGGGAGCCTTTCTCTATGGAAATCTTACCTTTGGGGGAGGAGGTGAACTAACTTTTGCCTCCTTTGCCGAGGTTGGCCTTGATGGAGCTTTAACGCCCCTTGATCTAACCACCCTTGAGAAACCTAAGATCAACATGAATATTGGAGGCAATGTCCAGGCCTTGACCCTTGATCTTGGCTTTAGAGTGAATCAAGATGGCACCATAACCAGGGAAGTTGAGGCTATTAAAATGGTGGCAAGTCCTTTCACCATGCTCGGTTTTGTCCAAGATGGCTATCCCTCTGGGGTATTTGATAGAATTGAGGTTATAAATGAAGAGGGATTAATCCGGGCTTGGTATACCAATCAAAAGGATATTGAGGTAGCAAGATTATTCCTTGCCGATTTTTCAGGCTATGAAGAGTCTTTAGAGAAGATCGGCAATGGTCTTTTTAGGGCAAGGCCAGGTGTTACAGCCTATCTCTTTATGCCAAGCTCAGCAGAGCGGGGGCGCATTCTTTCTGGAGCCTTAGAGGGTTCTAATGTAGATCTGGCTATGGAGATGGTCAATCTTATAATGTTACAGAGAAGCTTTCAAAGTAATTCTCGGGTGATTACTACCGCAGATGCTATGCTTGAAGATTTCTTAAGACAAAGGTAATAAAGCTATGAATAAAAATTACCGATAAAATCATAAAGGGGGTGATTTTATGGGTTTAACAGATGCCCTATTTACAGGAACAAGTGGTCTTAGAGCCCTTGGGCATGGCATGAGTGTGATTGGTGATAATGTCTCTAATTTAAACACCACGGCCTTTAAAGGAGCC
>Ga0209080_1000825_pt1 | contig 17930 bp, 13 predicted proteins | sample JNZ110809AmetaG_FD_184123 | JGI IMG/M metagenome (GOLD analysis project Ga0209080, IMG submission 184123) | Hot spring microbial communities from Jinze hot spring, China to study Microbial Dark Matter (Phase II) - JNZ 110809A (SPAdes) (version 3) ...
CTTTAACTGCATGTATATCCTATTATCTCTACGGAGGCTATTTCCCTAGGAAAGGTGCACAGAATTTTGTAGAGAATTTGAGTAAAGTTATCGAGAGATACGGTGGTAGAGTTTTAACAAACCATAGGGTAGACAAAATAGTGATCGAAAATAGAGAAGTGAGAGGTATTATAGCTAGGGGTAGAATCTATAGAAGCTCTATAGTTGTGTCAAATGTTAATGCTAAAACAACGTTTCTAGAGCTTGTAGGTAGAGAGAATCTAGATAGAGATTTCATAGACTATGTAGAGAACCTAAAAATGTCTCCATCATGCTTCATGCTTTTTATAGGTGTAGATCTAGATTTATCAAGCTACCCCATACTCATAAAGAATCTAGATGAAGGATACGAAATAGTGATAAACTCGAATGCTGATTCATATCTCGCACCAAAAGGTATGAGCAGTATAACTATAATGACATCGGCTAGCTATACAGATTTTCCAGATAGAGGAACAAAAGAATATGGAGAAAAGAAGATGGAGAAAACCAGAGAACTTCTACAGAAAATCGAGAAAATCATTCCGGGAATATCTAACCACATAGTTGTTATAGATGCTGCTACACCTAAAACATTCGAAAGATATACATCAACACCCGAAGGAGCTATATATGCATTCGACCAATCCATACATACACATAGACCTTACTTCAAAACACCAATAAAAGGACTATACCTAGTAGGTGCATCAACATTCCCCGGCGGAGGAATAGAAGCAGCAATAATATCCGGTACCATATGTGCCAATGATATATCGGGATGGAAGTCAAAACAATTCTAAACATTCTAGCCATTAAACAAATACTCATCAAGACCACCTTAAAACCATGTTCCCCAAAATCCACAACATCTATCGGAATATTAGATTCTGTTGGAATTAAACATTAAGCTCTACCTCTATTATACACATATCTCTATAATCAAATAACTAAATACCTTAATATCACAGAGAAGCTCGTGAAGCTATATAGATCTAAACTACAGATGATTCTGTAATTCCTTTCAAACAACATGTATATGAATTATTGTTGGCTCTACTACCATGTAGCTACATAGATGCTAGATTCATGTTAAATCCCATTGATGTGGTGCATGTAGCTTATATAGACCTGTAGCTCTAGTTCAAATAATCATTATGATACATAAGAGATTTTGAAGAAAGTATCATGAAAAACTTCATAAACTTCTATACGCATTAAATGTGTTTCTACTACACCTAATACGTGAACCCAAAGAACTACAAATGAATTTTTACAGGAACTCTAAAAATAACGATTGGCTAAAATAGCATATTAGGGTGGAGTATAGTTGGATCTAGGTTAGGGTCTATAGAATCTCACACAAAGATTATGACACCAGAGGAGAATATCGAGGTAGGTAATTATGTATAGTGGTGTTGTACACCACTATTGGGATAGACCTGGTGGTGGACAACTTGTGTGTGGATCTGTTGCTAAAGCTTTTGAAGTTCTTGGCTATAAACCTGTTCTCGCTTCTGTACCTCGTTTTGAGCTACGCGATAAGTATGTTGAGTGGTTTGGTATAGACTTAAATAACTATGATGTCGTTAATTTCATAGGGATTAAGCTGAAGTCTTTCGGCATATATCTAAGACTATTCGTTGGATATCTGATCAAGAAAGTTGTTAAAAGATACTCACCTAGCATTATTTTTACTGATGAGTGTACCTATAGAAATGTAGAGAGAATCGTTAGAGAGAGAAGTATAATGTTTATAGAGTATATTCATTTCCCTATGGAGATATCAATAGACTCTAGATACAGGGGCTCGGGACTCTACTATGGTGAAGATCCTTATATTCTTGAGCGTTACTCAAAATTCCCCATGAATATATACTGGTGGGGGTATTCTAAAATGCTCTCAATGTTCTTACGGAGGAACCCGTTTGAAATAGCTTCTCTTGTATTAACTAATTCTCGATGGACTGCTGATCTATGTAGACAGATCTATGGCGATATACCTAAGGTTCTTAACCCACCTATAGCCCCAAATGTTGAAGTTCTTAAGAAACCTAGGGAATTTGATGAACGTGATAATATCGTTGTTATGCTTGGTAGATTTTCTGAAGAAAAGAGGTATCATTGGGTTATTGAAGAGATTCTATCCATACTTAAGAAGGAAGTAAATGATGTTAAGCTGTATATATTTGGAGGTGCAAAAACGAGAACCAGTATTAGTTATCTCAAGAGAATTGAAGAACTAGCTAGAAGAAGAGGATTTAGAGCATCGAGAAGAATTAACGATTCTGCTGATCTATATCTTGTTCCAGATGCCTCTAGGAGTACCATAAACAATGTTATGGATAGAGCTAAGGTGTTTCTCCACGCCACTATAAACGAGCATTGGGGTATAGCTGTAGCCGAAGCAATGGCCAGAGGATTACCTGTAGTTGTTCATAGATCTGGTGGCACGTGGAGCGATCTAGTTGCTGAAGGTGTTTATGGATACGGATACACAGATGCTCAAGAAGCTATAGAAACAGTTTCAAGAATTCTAACAGACAAAAGCATCTGGAGTAGCTTTTCAGCTAAATCTATAGCAAAAGCCAAGAACCTGACGCTAGATAAATTCATCGAACAATTCAGATATTTAGTGAAACCTCTAACCTAATTAGATGTATCAATCAATCTAGATTGCTGAGAGTTTAATAAAAACAAGCTTTTGGATAAATTATTCTGAATTACCAAACATATGTATTGGTTACATCAAGAGCTATTACATAATATAGACTTTATATCTCAATGAAGTAAGTCTCTGGGATACCGTTAACCACAGATATTCTAGTGATTTGCTTACTACTTCATAGACCTGAATTTGATTGATGAATTATAGCTATTATCTACTATTGATTATCTACAAAGTGATCATGTCCATTGCTATACACCTAATATGCTAATTACTTCGATAGTTAATCACCTTATCCATACATAAGCTCATCTAATCCTAATGGCTTCGGACACGAGATTAAACATTATGAAAATCTATGGATTTACAATTTTATGATCATGGTATTTGTATATCCCTAGTTAGTAGATGTACAGTAAAATTAATTAAATCTTGTGTCTAGTTGCTATTCTTTAAGATATATAAAGATTGTGGCGATGATTGTAGAAGAATCTTGTTTTACATTCCATATCTCTATCTTGTTGTTTCTACAACTTTTCTGATCAATGCGACTTCTTTGTTCATTGTATCTCTCCAGCTTGGTATTTTTGGAAGCTCTATTGTTTCAATACCTTTCTCTAGAATATTTATAGCTTCTGTAGCTAGAGCCTCTAGATCCCATTCTCTAACAAGTTTTACTCCAGGATTACCTGAATAGTAGAACCTTAGTGCAGGTATATCGTAACCCACAACAAGTGTTCCTAGATAAAGTGATTCTAGTACAGCATATGGAAAAGCATCTATATGGCTTGGGTATAGCATAAGTTTGGCTTTAGCCACTATCTCGAATCTTTTATCACGTGAAATAAAACCAGTAAATAAAACCTTGTCTTTGATACCAAGTTTCTTACACAGATGCATAATCTTCCTTAATACAGCATCGTTGATAGAACCTGTAAATATTAGCTTAATATCGCTAATCCTTCTAGAGATAAACCCAAATACTATTAGCGCTTCTATAACACCTTTTGATGCAATAGGTCTTCCACCAAACACTATATATCTCTCTTTCTCTTTAGCTATGCTCTTGATTTTGCTCATAATCTCTAGATCTTCATCATCTAACGATACCCCTGGATCTAGAGCATATATCTTGTTGATCCATTCGCCCCCCATTTCATATGGTATAGATCTAGATACAGCCATAATCACATCGTATCTATGTAGAATATGATTGTATATCTTCTTCATATAGGTGTTAATTATGTTGTATTCCGCGATAGTTCCTATTGACGATAATAATTCAACTAAATTAGATGATATTGTGTATTTTCTCCATAAGATGTGTGACCTCATTATGTTGTTCAATCTCTCTTTAGATCCATAGAATGGTGGTAACTGTAGTAAACAGATCGCTGATGTATTGAATAACTTGCTTAAGGTGTAACCAGCATAAACAGAGTCTATAACCTCATGCAGCGAAATAACGCATTCATATTTATCCCACACAAAAATTTTTGATTTAGCGATAAAGGTATACATCTGTTCAATCAATACTTTAGAGACTCTTCCACTAAGAACCCTATCTATATGGCTAACTATCTTAGGCAATCTAGATAAACCAGCAATAGATATACCAGATCTTACTAAGTTACCGAGAAATCTACCGATATTTTGATATCTTCCAGAACCATATGGTAGATATAGATGTACATTGAAATATCTCGAATATTCATTTACAGATCTTAATGCACGTAAGCCGCCACCAGCTATAGGAAATGGTGATGCAACTACAAGTAGCTTCTCTTCTCTCATAGTGTTACCACAATAGTTTATGGTTATCGATGAAGAATAATAAGCTTCTATGTACATAGTCTACATAGATGTATTACTAGAGATTAACTGTACCTTTTATCGTGTTAGATTCGCTGGATTCTCTAGCCGTGTTGTTGATGAAGTATATTTGTAGTGTGTTTTACTGTTACTTATGTTCAAATCAATTCAATAGCTTTCATCAATATCTAGTGCACAATAACAATGGTTCTAATGGTTTATATACCGTATATTGGGAAGTGTTTTGTAGGTGTTGTTCATCTATGTATGCTAAAACATGTACGCTATCGCTTATAGTAGTCCTGATTTCTCTACTAGCTACATCAGTATATTCGCAATCAGTTTCTCTAGGAATAGATGGAAACGATGACGATTGGATTAACTGGGTAAACAATTCTGGAGAGTTGTGGGTATCTCCAGCTGGAAGAGGATGTTATGCACCATCAGTATCTAGAACAGTCTGGTTATGTTGTAACCAAACAGGTTATCCAAGAATATGCCAAATAATATGGAGAGACGATGTAACTGGTTCTTCAGATGATATAGATACTATGAGACTCTACATAGATCAGACAAATATCTATATATACACAAACATCACAAATCCGGCAACATATAGATATGGATGGTTTAATATAAGCTTAGGTGACAACACGATATCTGTTAGGTACTTACTATGGTGGTGGGGTACATGGCATGTTAGTATCAGGGTATATGTAAATAATGTAGATAGAACTATTAGTACATCTATCGGTACTAGATATTCCAATAATATTCTTGGTCTTGAGCTTTGTATACCGAGAAATTTTTTAATGAATCTACAAGGAGATATAGAGTTTAGTGGATTAACTTATGTCCGAACTAGAAGGAGACCTAGTGTTCATGATTATGTTGAAGTTACAGTTGATTCCAATACATATACCTATGTAGTGCTCGGTGTATCGAGTATAGGTATTGAGTATGGTTTTATTGGTTCTACAGACAAACCTATTCCCATATCTGAGCCAGGTATTCTAGTGGGTTTCACAGTTCTTCTAACTTTAGTGCTCGTTATCGCGTCTCTATCTAGTAGGTACAGGTTTTGAGGAACTGATGTGCTTGTCTAAGACAGTTCATTTGCTTTGGGTATATCTAGAGCTTTAGATTGTGATGTTTTGTAACTCTATGGTATGGCTATATAGATCAAGTACTGTTTATATTGAGTCTCTAGCTTCTACCATACATAGTGTAATAGAGCATATCGATGTAAGAGTTGCTGTGTTTATGGAGTTTATTTGCGATAATGTATGTTTAGCATATTCTTGGGGTTATTTCTCCTCTTGGTGGTTCAATTACTCTATATCCACCTATAGATGTTTTAGCAATTACGTATCCTCTGTATCTTTCGCTTGATTTAAATTCACCTATTATTTTTGCTTCTTCTGCTCCTAAACTTCTTAGGTGTTCTATGAATTCTTCGGCTATAGATGAATGTATGGAGAAGACTGCTACACCTTCGCTTGCTAGATATAGGGGATCTATACCCAACATCTCTGTATATCTTTTAACACTATCTCTAATAGGTATGCTTTTCTCATCTATAATGGCTACGAGACCTGTTCTAGTTACCCATTCGTTTAGAGTACCTGCTAATCCACCTCTTGTTGGATCTCTAGCAGCTGTGATGTATTCTCCGTATTTCTGGAGAAGTGGAAGAACTATTCTGGTTAAGGGTTTTACATCGCTTTTCAGCACACCTTTATCGAACTCCTCGATCTTATCTCTTAAACCCATCTGTAGAAGAGTTATTGTTGCACCGTGATCACCTATATAGCTACTTACAACTATTTTATCACCTGGTCTAGGTCTATCCACTATAACTCTATCAGCTATACCTATAGCTAGCGTAGTTATAACGATTCTGTCTAGATGCCCTTTGGGCATAACCTTGAAGTCTCCACCAATTAGAGCGACATCTTCGTTGATGAGTATAGATGTAAACGAATTTACTATTTTCTCGAGATCTTCTATAGGAAAACCCTCTTCAACAACAATAGAATCCATAACAGCTAAAGGTTTTCCACCCATCATAACCACATCGTTTATAGATCCACAAGCTGCTAGAGCACCTATATCTCCACCAGGAAAGAACGGTGGGTTTACGGTGTAGGAGTCCATAGATATTACTAGATGTTTACTGTTCGGAAGAGGTATAGAGGCTCCATCATCTAGAACATCTATACCGAAACCTTCTCCAACTCTCTTAAGGTTCTCTGGTATACGTTTAAATAACAGCTTAGCTAATAATTCAAATGTCTCTACACCACCTGATCCATGTGCTAGTGTAATTCTATCCATATCTCTTCTACCTACTTCTTCAATTCTTCAGCTAATCTAACTATATTCCTATATATCTCTACATACGATTCACTAAACTCCTCTCCTAGAACTTCCCTAAGGAAAGCTATATGCTCTAAAACACCTTCAGCACTAAGCTTCGATATAATTACACCAGCATGAACTAGAACTATATCCCCTCTACTGATCCTCTCACTAGCTACACCTATAACCACGTCCCTCAACATACCATCACCAAAATCCACTTTAGCTGTCATAGATTCTTCATCTACATAAACAACAACTGCTGGTGTTCCCCAACACATGATCTTCACCAAATCTATATCTCATCAATAGTTAACAAGCTTTAGATATATAGACCAAGATCTTTTGCAATATCATCAGCTATACCACCTACACCAAATCTAGCCCATATAGCGCATGTACCTTCTATAGACACCATACAGGGCCCTATTGGTCTTGATGGTGTACAGCTCTTCATGAATAGTGGACATTGTGTAGGTACAGCCCTGCCTAATACTATGTCTCCACATCTACATCCAGGCACAAGATCATGTTCTTCTACAACAGATCCTGCATCCTCTACTCCATACTCTGTAAAAGCATCATACACCTTAAACCTATCTTTAAGTCTTAATCCGCTCTTGGGTATAATGCCTATACCTCTCCAAACATCATCAACTATGTCGTAGACATCTGCAATCATCTTCTGAGCCACCTTATCTCCTTCCCATGTCACAGCTCTTGTATACTCTATAACTGTTCTAGCTTCACCTCTAGTCAACTGCTTAAGTATCTCTGCAATTGATGCAAGAACATCTATAGGTTCGAAACCAGATACTACAATAGGTATACCAAGAACATCAGATACATATCTCCATGCCTTACCACCAATTATTGTTGACACATGACCAGGAGCTATAATACCTTTTATTGGGTTCTCCTCTCTATGAACCTCTATAGTGTATATCATGGCTGGTGGCGTTAGCTTTACTAAACTCATGAACTTCAGATTCTTGGGTAAAGCTTTATTCAGTATCAGTTTAGCATATCCTGATGCAATAGTCTCAAAACCTATGCCTATGAATAACGAGTCTTTGCCATGTGTTTTAGAATCGATAACAGCTTCAACAAGACTTGTAACGATCTTTACAGAAGCTCCTAAAGCTCTAGCTTCACTAAGTGATGATGCACCTCTAACAGGCTTGAGCAATCTAAGTCTATAGGTATCGCCATAGGTGTACACCACGACATCATCTAATGCTAGCTCTACAGCTTTCTCGATATACATTGATGGAGTTACACAAACAGGGCATCCTGGACCTGCCACAAGTTCTATTGATTTAGGTACCAGACTCCTTATACCGAAATGTGTAACAGTCCATTCATGTGTTCCACAGAAGTTCATTATCTTGATCTTGGTGTTTTCATCAAATCTTTCCACTAGATCTCTAGCAAAAATATTCATCTTGTCTATAAGAGCTCTAGCTAATACTGTATTCGATCTAAATATATTCTCTATATTCTTTATAGCTCTAAGGAAATTCATCGAGAGATCTTGTTCTCTATTCATAGCTCACCAACCTAAAGGATGCTACAAGTATCTGTCCTAGAGCTATACCTCCATCACCTGGTGGAATTCTTTTGGGTAGAACCACAGCTACATCCTCTTCTCTAAGAACTTCTTTAACACCTTGCACAATATAGGTATTTACAGCGGCGCCACCACCTAGAGCTACAAGTTGTTGAGTATTTCTAAGACCTTTTAAAGCGTTTAAAGCTATCATTCCTAGACCTTTACCCAATCCCCTCAGTATCGTTATAGCTATATCTTCTCTCCTATATCTATCCATATTCTCTAGAACCCATAGAATAAGGTCTCCTGCATCAACAATATAGAGATTATTGTAAAGAGTGATGCGAGGCTCATAATCAAGGTACCTACTACCTCTATCAGCTAAAGCTTCGAGTCTCATTGGTGGCTCACCTTCATATGTTCTCTTTGTGCATATCTTTAGGAGAGCTGAAAAAGCATCGAGAGTTCTACCCATACTGGTTGTAACAACACCTCTACCTCCTCTAGACATTACATATATCAACTCAAGTTCTTTGAAACCATATGGAAGAGCTGAAGATAGATCAAGTTTTTTAACAATATCTACAATCTCTTCGTATCTTAAACCAGATGAAGCCATTAATGCTACCAGTGGTTTAACAGTATAGATGGCTGCAGTATCTCCACCAGGTAGTGTAAACGGCTTGAGAGAACCAACTCTCTTGAAGTTGCTGTAGTTTGTGATGAGGATCTCTCCTCCCCATATACCTCCATCTGTTCCGTAACCAGTACCATCTATAGCTATACCAACGACATTATCTTCTGGATGTACACCATATTCTCCTAGAACAGAAACTATGTGTGCATGGTGATGCTGTACCTCTATAGTAGGTACACCAAACATATCTGATAACTCTTTAGCTACCCTTCTACTATAGTACTGAGGATGCATATCCATTGCTATAGCTTTAGGCTCTATTCTATAGTTTTTAACAAACCATAGAAGCTCTTTCTCTAGGTCGTAGAGTGCTACAGGATCATCTACATCGCCTATGAATTGCGTTAAAATAACCTTATTCTCGAATCCTATAGCTCCAGCTGTTTGTAGATCTGCACCAACAGCTACAGAATCAGGTATGATTATAGCTACCTCTATCCATTCTGGAGCATATCCTCTACCCCTCCTAAGGAACACAGGTTCCCCATATGTAAACCTTACAACACTATCATCGACTCTATGGACTATAGCTCTCTCATGCTCAACCACATAATCTACAACATCTCTAAGTTTATCTAGAACACACTCCAGATCCATACACATAGGTTCTCCATGAATATTGCCACTAGTCATCACCAGAAATCCATCTGGGATTTCGTTTAGAAGCAGAATCTGTAGACCTGTGTAAGGAAGCATTACACCTATGGTTGATAGACCTGGTGCAATAAGTTCTGAAACAGGTGAAGGTTCTCTTTTAGGTAGAATGACTATAGGTCTCTGTGGAGATTGTAGAAGCTCTATAGCTTTTTGATCAATTACCGCTATCTTTTCAGCAACAGCTATATCTCTAGCCATCAATGCAAAAGGTTTATAGAGCCTCTTCTTTCTGTTTCTAAGTTCTGCAACAACATCGTCTCTAGAAGCTAGACAAGCTATATGGTATCCACCAACACCTTTGATAGCCACTATAGCTCCTTCGAGAATCTTTCTAGCTATAAATAGAACCGGATCATCAACATCTATTCTTTCTCTAGAGGATGTATAGATATATGTCCTAGGACCACAAACAGGACAGCTTATCCCCTGCCCATGGAATCTCCTAACATCAGCTGGATCTCTATAGCTCTTCAAACACTTTTCACACATTTTGAAGCTATTCATTGATGTATTAACTCTATCGTATGGGAGATTGAACATCATCGAGAACCTGGGTCCACACCATACACAACTGTTCCATGGATATCTATAGAATCTCGATCCAGGATCAAGTATCTCTTCAATACAGTTGCTACATATAGCTATATCTGGTGGGATCATACTCCTGATCTCTGGTTTTGAACGGCTTTCACTAATAATGAATTCTCTATATCCCTGGGGAACAACCTCCTCTATATACATGTTCACTATTCTTGCATATGGAGGTTTTTCTCGATACAATCTATCTATGAATTCCTCTATATCACTAGAGCTCCCCTCCAAGTGGATCTCGACTTCACTTCCACCAAGATTGACAACATATCCCTTCAGATTAAGCTCGTTAGCAAGTCTGTAGACAAAAGGTCTAAAACCAACACCTTGAACAATACCTATAACCCTAATCTTAATCGCTCTAATATCCACTAGTTAAACACCATAGAGATTATCTAGATGTAGAGATCATTATATGTTTTTAACAAATATCACTATATATCGCAAATCATTTAGAGGATATTAAGTTTATCCATACTGAACACAGAAACAAGTATCTATGATTCAATCCAGTTATAATCTATCAATAATCTGAATATATTTTATATTATCAGCTAACTCTTAGTGATAAGGTGAAAACCAAGTGATGAAACTAATGTTTATAGGAGCATCTATATGTGATATCATTCTAGTTACTCCTTATCTAAGTAAACCAGGAGATATTGTGTATCTAGATAAAGGTATAACGATATCGATTGGAGGACATCCATGCAATATCTCTATAGATCTAGTCAAGCTTGGCTACAAACCATCAGACATATACATTGTGTCTGCAATTGGTGAAGATTTTTGCGGTAAATTTATCGAAGAGAATTTGAGGAATTTTTCTCTAAATCTAAAACTCTTCAAAATCAGTAGAGTAGGATCTAATAAGAACATTATACTGGTAGTTGATGGAGAGGATAGGAGATTTCATGCAGAAGTTGGTGCAAGCATGTATCTACCTCTAGAAGACGTTATCAACTATATTGTGGAAGTTAAACCGAGATTACTCCATATAGCACCAGGACTTCTAGGTGATATAGATACACACTTATCAACTGTTTTAAGTATCGCTAAAGATATTGATGCGGTAACCTTTATTGATATTGGTGTAGCTAAACCCTATGGTAAAGAGGATTGGGGTTTTCTCTTAGAATCACTAAAGTACGTGGATATACTTCACTGCAGTAGATACGAGCTTAAGAATATCTTTGGTACAGAAGATATCTATACCAATATTAGAAATATTCTTGAGAGAGGCGTTAAGATGGTTATCGTAACAGATGGTGAAAAAGGAGCATATATAGCTAAAGACGGCTATGTATTGTATCAAAGAGCGTTTAAAGTAAATGCTGTAGATCCTACAGGTGCTGGTGATGCTTTTCAAGCGGGATTTCTATACAAATTGATAGAGCTAGTTAAGAATAGGCTAGACGAAGACTACATAAACAGTATTGGATATGATGAACTCGTAGAGATATTGACTTATGCGCAAGCTGTAGGAGCTATATGTGTCACAGAACCAGGAACAACAACAGCTATAGCGAGGGAAAATGTGGAGAGACTCCTTAATGAACAGAAAGATTCTGTGATAAAAACTACAACTAGAATAAAACTTTGAATAACAGAATATACAAATATCGATCAATTCAATAATTACTATATACACTAAGACTGTTACTATTATAGAGGATTCTCTACATAATAACTAGCTCAAAATATTGTAGACATCTTCATGGTGAGCTACACGAAATACAATATAAAATCCTTTAGACTGCCGTAATACAGTGATTCATCAGAATGAAAACCAAAATGCATCATGATCAGTAAGTAAAATTTTAAGATAATACTACCATATCAATGACCAATAGATGTAATGATTCCAAGGAGATGCACTCCACAGTATCATCTAGTGCAGAAAGATATATAGAGTCTATTTGTTTTAGGCTATACTATTGACCATGCTTCATTTAAGGCTTTCCCTAATGCTTACTAAGTTATGTTTATACATAATATAGCTGATACCTATTGTTTAAGCAGATACAGTTCATATGCTTCTGCAATTCGTAGAGAGACATAACCTTTGCTTTTCGTCCTAAATTCACTACTTATTGAGCTTAGTGATACAAATCTAGCTATACTTTCACAACACGTAAGAGCTAAAGCTTACGATAAGGTTGGTGAAACTATTTCTAAGCTATTTACGGTTTCTGTGGGTACAGCATCTACTCTATTCATAATCTATGAGACTACAAAATCCCATATTCTCCTTACTCGTTAAAACACCTCTAGAGATTTCGCTGATGGTATAGGGCATGCAGAAACAACGGCTATTAACATTGTAGCATTCGGATCAAATATAGCTCTAGGGTACAGATAACAGTTTTGTGACGATACTCGTACATCTACAATAGCTATAGATATTGAAGCGGTATCGAGCACCATTCTTGATACAATACTATACCTCGGTATAGGTTCTTTACTAGCTATGGATACATACGGTGTAGCTATAGCCGCTTTTCTTACAAGACTTTTCTCTAGATCAATTCTACTCTATATAATAATAAATAAAGTATCCTGAGATCAGATTAGGATCCTCAAAGAGTATTGATCATGATTAGTTTAAGCCTTAGCTTAAAAATAGTTATATCTGTTATATAATGGCCTATTGTAGACGGATTTGCACCTATATTTCAGCAAGCTTTTATTCAACATGTTTTTAGCTTTATTGATACTACAGCATTTGCTACAGGCTTCATGGTACTATATGGCTAACACTATCCTAAGAGACTCCACTACGTCCATAAACATAATGATTAGACAAAGCATAGATGCTGGAAATACTTATCGTACACATAGAACAGCTTTAACAGCTACTCGCACAATATTGCTCTTCATGGTAATAGATTCAATTACTATTTACTTCAGCAGAACTAGCTTAATCACCATTTACTAGCGAATCAAGAATAATGATTGAAACCAAGAGTATTGTGATAGTGGGATGACTGCTTGGAAGAGATCTAGACATATATATGTCAATAACGCTAAACATCACAAGGTTCTGATAACTAGTATGGACATAGAATATATTAATATTATCTAGGAATTACTGACCTATTGGTAGTTATTATATTCCAATATTGTCAACAGAAGAGTTCATATCCATGGACTAGATACTGAAATCGGGTTAAACCTGTAATGAAGTATCGACTCGAGGTAATTAAAACAAGAGAATGAATAGATATGGCTAAGGAAATAGGGATTAATAAACAATACACGTGAATAAGACTAAAACTGAATCTTAATAATGGTTGGATAATAACCTCGAATATAGGATTATATCTAAAGGTTTTGATCAAGATCGTTAAGATAAGTAACATGATCCCTCTATAGATGTTGAATTCCTTAATTATCTAAATTAATCATTCCTTCCCTCTCTACCTCTTTCACCTGATCTAAATATCCTAACCTCTAGGGTTTTTGAGTATTTATGTAGAGTTGAGGCTTAAGAACCTCGATTACATTTATATATACTAAACATAATATGTTTAGTATGGGAGTAAGGTAGGGGGGAAATGAGTACACCATCAACCATTCAAACACCTCCAGAAGCTGAAAGCATAATTAGTTTAGTTAGGATTGCTAGTATATTGGCACTTATCTTCGGCATAATCATGATTATCGTAGGTGTTGTAACGTTAATTGTCATAGTGGGAATAATACCTTTAGTCTTTGGAGTAATAGATATCATTATATATGTTAATTGTAAAGAGATCATATCTCTTGTTGAAGATGGAGAGTATAGAAGAGCTAAAGAGAAAACATTCATATGGATGATTATAGGATTCATACTTGGAGGTATATTAATTGGTATCATCTTGTTAATAGCTTACATAAAGTACGATGAATTGTTAAGACGTGTACAAACTTCAGCACCTACAGGAACATTCATCTAGTACATATCTCTAAAGATAATGAGCTTTAGGTTTAGGTGCTAGTTCATCTATTTTTGTATCTACTATTAATGCTTAGGATTGAGGATCGATATGCAAGAGTTCTAACAACATTATCAATGCTTTATAGAGTTACAGAAAATGGGGATCTAGATCAATTATCAATGGTATGTCTGTAACTCTATTGACTGTTGATATTCATGGCAATACTGCACTTGTTGAGTGTGTTTCTAGTTCAATTAATTAACTATCTAATCCTATGGATTTCACTAATTGTTATCTATAGAGGTTTAATGACCCCAGATACGTTTTCCTCCAATATAGGTTTCGAGTACCTTTATATCTTTAAGCTCTTTTTCATCTATTGATAGAGGATCTCTATTGATCACTATGAAGTCTGCTAACTTACCTACATCGAGTGTTCCTAGATTATTTTCTTCATGCATAATGTATGCTGATCCCCATGTGTATAGATAGAGAGCCTCTTCTATAGATAGTCTCTGGTCTTCTGTATCCTTGTAATGTGGTATGTTCTCGTATTTTCCTCTTGTTACTGCCGCATAGATTGATTGCCATGGATTTATAGGTTCTACAGGGCTATCTGTTCCAAAACCCATTGGTATGTTCTTTTCGAGTAGTGATCTGAAGGGATAGAGCCACTTTATCCTTTCGCTACCTAGCCTCTGCTTGGCCCACCAATCGGATATTGTGAAGTGGGGTTGAACTGCTAGAGCTATTCTTAATCTAGCTATTTCCTCTATCTGGTCTCTTCTAAGTAGTGATGCATGCTCTATCCTGTGTTTATACTTATCAACATCTTTGAGTTCTCTGTACATATCTAGAATAATGTCTATGGCTTTATCCCCTATACCATGTACAGCTAGCTGGAGACCCATGTCGTGAACCTTTTTAGCGAGCGTTTTAAGATCTCTAGAATTGATTACAGGAGAACCACATGTAGATGGATCATCTTCATATGGCTTTGATAGCCATGCTGTTCTAGCACCCAGACTTCCATCAACAAAAATCTTTACGCCCATTATCTTTAGATATGTATTACCAAATCCTTTCTTTAGACCAATGCCTTTAAGAAGATCTAGCACTTCCCATGATTTACCTGGATCTAGATAGACTCTAACCCTTATTGGAAGTCTATTCTCAGACCAGAGCTCAATTAATGCTCTTAAAGCTTTCGCATTACATCCAACAAAACCTACTGTTGTAACACCTTGTGAAGCTATGTATTTAGCTGCTTCAAGTATATACCTCTTATAGTCTTCAACAGATAGAGATTCGCTAATCTTCTCTCTAGCAATCTCTAGTACCTCTTCTCTAACAATACCTGTTGGAACTCCCTTTTCATTTCTTACAACATTAGGTGAAACAATATTCGAGACACCTGTTATCTCCATAGCTCTCGTATTGAGTACAGCTGTATGCATACATATCCTCATCAACATAACAGGTCTATTGCTAACAACCTCATCTATATCCCATCTAGTTGGCCATCTCTTCTCCTCAAATAACTCTTGATCCCACCCAAAACCGAGTATCCAGACAGTTTCAACTTTCTTAGAATACTCTTTGAGTCTCTCTTTTAACTCGCTTATACTTTTAACTCCACGAAGATCTAGCATAGATAAATAAATACCAACTCCATCGAGATGAATATGGGAATCTATGAACCCTGGAATAACAGTTCTACCTTTGAGATCAACAATATCTCCTCCAAAGAGCTTCACAATACTTTCTGCAACAACATTATCACCCGCATAGAGAACTCTTTCACCATCAACAACTATAGCTTTAACCTTCTTAAGAGGCTTAAGAGATAGGTATATATTACCATTAACAAAACCTACAACCACAACTACTCACCAGATTCATTCATAGAGTACGCTGAACATTAAATACTCATCTGCTGACACAACCAATAAACACACAACTATAGAGACTTCCAATAGACAATCATACAATAGCTTTCTATAACTTCTACCAACGATACCTTCATTATGTTAAGCAAAATTTCTAAAGTAAGGTCCATCTTTCTGAGATATCAATTCAATAGTAAATAATCATAACACATAAATATCACTCCATATCTATTCTACTACGAATACTATATAATGTACAGAAACACTGTTTCCATCAGATCCTAAGCTTAATATACTCTACCCATCTGATTAACCAACATAGATACTGTTCCAGGGGACCAGTCTTTGGTTATCTATCCCGTTAAACATGTTTCATGGAATGAAGTTGTTGATTGGAGTATAAGGCTTACCGATAAAGTAAAGTCTAGTGGCTATCTACCTGATGTAGTTGTAGCTATCGGTAGAGGTGGTATTGTTGTATCTAGAATTATCTGCGATCTCCTCGATATAAATAGGCTTATCGTTATACCAATTAGATGGAGAGAAACTAAAAGAACAGTTGGAGAAAGTTATCTAGCTGATCTAGTGAGATGTTTCTCTAGAAGTTCAAGTATAGAAATGTGTATAGCTGATATCGTTAAAAACCTCAGTATCGAGGTTGTATTTGAATACAATATCGATTTGAATGGATATAGAGCTCTAGCCGTTGAAGAAATTTCCGCTACAGGTCTCCATCTAGCAAAAGCTAGAGATATCATCAAGAACATATGGAGAGCAGATGAAGTAAAAACAGCAACACTTATATGGAAAGCTGCTACCTCTCCTCTGAAACCAGACTACACGTTTATAGAGACTAAGAGTTTCGTATGGTTCCAGTTTCCATGGTCAAGAACATCAGATTACCAACAATTCGCTAAAGTAGCTATAGAAGAAGAGTATATGAAGCATGGTAAAGACATATGGACTCTAGAAGATATAGTCGAGCTATTTAGAAAGTGGTATGGATTTGAACCAGAGAGAAGGTACCTTGAAATAGCTCTAGCCAAACTTATTGAACTTGGTACACTAGAAAAAGTTAATGAAATATATAGAGTCAGTAGGGGGCGGTGATTCTTCACCAATCAGATCCGGCCTAGCATACATCATCTAGACATCTAGATAACAATATGATTTCTTCTGAGTTTATATTTCTAGCAAAGATAACCTTGACTATACTTTCAACTTTTCTTCAACACTTTTCACCTTATCTAAAGGTTTCATATCTTTATCGAATCTAACATCTATATACACATGTATTAGAACACGATCAACACCTTGTTCCCTCATACATTTAACAACATCTTCAACAATTAATGAAACTTCATCTAAGGTGTTAATTTCTATGACAGTACCCATAGGTCCCAGGATATAGCTGTAACCTTTTCTAGCTATAGATTCTACAACTCTAGCTATATAGCTACTTAAGCTTGTTGTACTTGTACCTATCGGTATAACCTTAAGCTCTAAAATTATCGCCATAATGAATACACCTCTGTAGCTGTTTCCAGAGTACTATACCTTAAGGTATTTAGATATCTAGTACATAAGGTAATGATCTTAGCTTAAATATCTAGAAGGCTCTACATATATTCAGCAATAGTTTCATCAAAAATAGGCTACTGAATACATATCTATATGGCTATTTATTTTGTTTTATCTCATGTATCATGATATTCTTCCAGTATCACAATATACTACTTTATGATACAAATATTAGAGTCTAAAT
>Ga0209080_1000827_pt1 | contig 17917 bp, 13 predicted proteins | sample JNZ110809AmetaG_FD_184123 | JGI IMG/M metagenome (GOLD analysis project Ga0209080, IMG submission 184123) | Hot spring microbial communities from Jinze hot spring, China to study Microbial Dark Matter (Phase II) - JNZ 110809A (SPAdes) (version 3) ...
TCACAAAAACCAGCGTTTCAATCGAACCTTAGAGGTATGGAAACCATAAAACATTTTTACATCAAGCTACCACCCCACCAGTTTCAATCGAACCTTAGAGGTATGGAAACATGAAATACTTTATTGCCTCTTCTCTGGTAAAAATCCGTTTCAATCGAACCTTAGAGGTATGGAAACAGTTTTCGCAAATCGATCCCGTACTTTTTGAGCTCCGTTTCAATCGAACCTTAGAGGTATGGAAACCAATACGATAAAGCGAGATGGCAATGACACGAACACGTTTCAATCGAACCTTAGAGGTATGGAAACTCCGCTGGAAGGTTTTTTGCGATCTTTTCCATCACCGTTTCAATCGAACCTTAGAGGTATGGAAACAACCCCGCCGCTACACCTCTTCTTTTTCTTCTTTCTTGTTTCAATCGAACCTTAGAGGTATGGAAATAAAGAGGTTATAACTTCACAAGAACAGCTTGCTCAAGTTTCAATCGAACCTTAGAGGTATGGAAACGGATATCCACAGCAAGTTGGAGAGCACGCAGGACCTGTTTCAATCGAACCTTAGAGGTATGGAAACGAGGGAGGCTTGATGGTCTTTTGGCGCATATGAGAAGTTTCAATCGAACCTTAGAGGTATGGAAACCTCGAAGTCCTCCTCCTTGGGCACGAACGTGCCCTGTTTCAATCGAACCTTAGAGGTATGGAGACGATATGGAAACATGAGAAGGGCCGAAGGCCCTTTTATATTTCGTTGCTCCCACTCCCGAAGAATTGATAGAAGGCTTTCGCGAAGGGACAGGGAAAGAGAGACGCTTAGTTAAAACAAATACGATATTGAAAGAGTGCGACAGACCGCGAAAAGTGCTTTTGGAATATAAATCGAAGGGCGCGTGAAGAATGTACTATAATTGAAATTGATAACGAAGCAAGACCGTGGGGGGAAAGTCTTGAAGAAGGTCGTTGCTGTCACCGTGGGAATTTCTCTTGAAAACAAAATTAAAGAAAAAATCGGAAAGCACATCTTCGCGCTTTTAGAAAGAGAAGAAGCGCAAAAGGCACGCGAAGTTTGGAGCAAATTGAAGAACGTTCAAAGACACTCGCCTGAGGATCTCCTCGCCATAGAAGAGTGGCTTTTGAGAGAGCTTGAAGATACGAACAACGCAGAAGATCTTCCCGATTGTGCCGAGACTAACATTCTTCGCAACCTTTTGGAGGAAGGAATCATCTCGCGCGACACGAGGATCATCTTGGTGCACGGCGATGACATAACGAAGGTCGCGGAAAAGATAGAAGAAATGTTGAAAAACAAATTTGGCTTTGAGAACGTGGAGAGACATCCCTGCGGTTCCATCTCGCCGAAAGATCCCAACACCCTTGAAAAGTTCTGGTTGGAACTCGAAAAGATAAAGAAAGAGTGCGAGGAAAGGGCAGAAGAACTTATCCTCGCGCCGGTCGGTGGGTACAAGTTCATAACCGATCTGGCGTACCTGTTCTCTCTCATCTACGACCTCCCAAGTTATTACATCTACGAGGAAGCAAAGAAGCTTATGAAACTACCCTCCATTCCCGTGAGCTGGGACTACGCCTTTTTCGTGCTGCAGAGCCCCATGCTGGCGGAAGGGAGAGTGGAATCGTTCTTCCACATCCTCAAGAGGAAAGAGTTCCTGGAGACGCTCAAACACAAGCTCCCCTACGAAGATCCCGTGATGCGAAGGATAAGCATCAAAAACGAGACTTACAGAAGGCTTTTGGAGGAGAACATCGCTCTGTGGCAGGATTTGTGGATAGGTGACATGATACCGGAGACCGTGGAACACTCCAAGTCCCATTCCAAGAGGGTTCTTCAGAGGTTCGAAGTCCTCTACAGAGATTTCGGCGATAGTTTCTTCGAAAGACTGGAACTAGACGACACGGGAAGAGACAAATACCTCTTCTACCTTTATTCCGCTGCTTACCTTCACGACATAGGCCACACGGTTCTTTCGCTCAAGGGTAAAGGTTACAATTTGAACGATTATCCCGAGTTCGTGAGGGAGTACCACAACGTCCTCACGGCTTACGCGTTGATGGAATCGAGGGGTTTCCTGGGACTCGATGCGCTCTCCGAAGAGGATTTCCACGCCTTAACACTCGTTTGTTTGTACCACAGAAAGAAGATGGGCCTGACGCCGGAAACGCACGATCCAACAAAGCACCCTGAACACGTGAAGAACAAACTCGAAAGAAAACTGGTGAGAGAGCTCCTTGGATTTGAAGATGTCGCTCTCGTGGAAAACCCGCTGTTCAAAAGAATGGACAAGGCAACGCAAAAGATCGTTCTCCAGGTAGCGGCGACGCTCAAATTCCTCGACGAACTCGACATACAAGCCGACAGGATAGTCAGCAAAACTTACATGAAAGCGAGGTTCAAGAGGCTACTGGACGAAATAGGCATCATCCTATCCCAAACGAAAGAATCCGAGGAAAAGAGAAAGGTGGAAGAACTCGTGAACACCTTGAGAAACTCCTTCGACGAGTTCTCCCAGGATCCAACCAAGGCGGCGGGAAAGATAGAGGATTTGGTGGAATCCTTGAAGAGCGTCCACAAGAGGGTATACGATTGCATCCTGAAGGACGAGATCCCTTCCGAAGAAGACAAGAAGCTGTCACAACTGCTCTTTAAGTTGGTGCAGTTCGCTCATTTTGGGAAGCACTCCTCGGTGGACGCCGTCCTGCCCAGGTATGAAGAGGGAAAGGGGATCTACGTGGAAGTGGTTGGGAACTTGAAGGTGTGCGAGCAAGACATAAGAGAGCAGGTGGAAAAATTAAAGCAAGATCAGCTGTTTCTGAGAGATATCAAGTTGTTGCCGGCAGATTTTTCCGAGGATCTTTTCAAAGAGAGGAGCGTGGGGGAGCGATCATGAGGTTGAGGGTGACTTTCAAAACCCAAGGGGGTGTCATACCGATAAACTACCAATACCAACTTTGCTCCTTCGTTTACAGGAGACTCAAAGAAGAGGATGAAACTTTCACGAGCTTTCTACACGATAGAGGGTACAAGGGTTTTAAACTTTTCACCTTCTCCCAACTCTTTTTCGACACCCATTCCGTGAGGGGAGACAGAATTCTGATCGGTGAGGGGAAAGGCCGTTGGTACATATCTTCGTGCAACGAGGAATTCGTGAGAAATTTCTTCTCCGCGCTCTTGGAGAAACCTTTTCTTGAGATAGAAACAGTCAGATTCGAGATAGAAGAAATATCCATCCTTCCGGAACCGGAGTTTTCGTCCGAAATGAGCTTCGTCATGCTGTCACCACTGGTGGTCAGCGTTCCCGTCGAAAAGGATGGAAAACTCCTTCACAAGTTTTTGACACCCGAAGACGAAAGGTTTGAGGAAATCCTGAGACAGAACCTCTTAAAAAAGTACGAGGCCTTTTACGGGGAGAAAGCGTTCGGAGAGTTCCAAGTGAGGCCGGATTGGGATTACATAAACAGAAAGGGAAAGATAACCAAACTCGTGAGGATAAAGGACATCTTCGTTAAAGGAACGGTCTTTCCGTTCTCCGTCGTCGGCGATCCAAAACTCATAAAGTTCGGGTACGACGTGGGGTTCGGCGAGAAGAACAGTTTGGGTTTCGGGATGGTGGAGATCGCTTCCAAGCGGTGAGGGGGGATCTCTACGGAAGTCGAGAAGGCGTTCAAACTCCTGGAGAAGACGTTCGATTACCTCTGCTCTTTGAGCGGTGAAAACGCGAGTTTTCCAGAGCTCAAGATAGTGGATCGGATAGTGGATGGGAAAGGGAAAACTTCCGGGTACGTCGTGGAACTGTCGGAAATGGAAAACTCCCGCGATAGGCTCTTTCCCTTCCCTGTACCGGATGATCGAAACGTCTACACCTGTTTCGAAGAGGAATTGGTCTCGCCTTTTGTGGTTATCCCGTACTTTCTCGAGGATGGAGAAGCCAGAGAAGGCGACGTGCTGGACTTGGAGAAGCTCAAGGTGGTCCCAGGTTACTTCATAGCGGCCGCCGACGCGCTCAGAAGGTACGTTTCCTCCAAAGGAAGGTTCGATCCGATCCCTTGGTTGAACGGCCTCTACGGTTCCACGAGGGTGTACTTGGTGACTTTCAAAAGCGGTGGGAAGCTTCGGGGGTTCAAGTTCCAAGTGTTCGAGAAGTACCAACCTTTCAACGAGTTGGAAGCTGTCTTTCTGAGGAGAAAGGTTGTTTATCCCAGAGAGAAGGTACCCGAGAGCGTGAGACTCCCGCATCCCAGTCATAGGGGAAGGGTGGATCTGTTCGAAACGCCAGAATCCGAGAAGATAGGTCTCGTCCTCAGCATGTGCGAAGGTGCCGAGTACGATCCGGAAAACCTAACCATAAAGAAAGGCGGGGCGTTCAGCCTTGCGACGCTGCAGATCCCGTTTCTGTTCCACAGCGACGGCGCGAGGATCTCGATGGGTTCAAAGAACCTCAAGCAGTACATGCCCCTCCTCAACGCGGAAGACCCCATCTTGAAGACACCCCACAGTTTGAAGATGGGCGTCAACGCCTTGGTCGTGTACATGCTGTACAAGGGTTTGAACTTCGAAGATGGCGTGGTGGTCAGCAAGAGCTTCGCCGATAAGCTGTTCACGAGGGTTGTGGAGGAACACTCGGTTTTGGTGAACGCCGTCCTGCCGGAAGAATTCGAGGTTTCACCGAACGGGGAAGAAGTCGTTTTCCGCTGGAAGGCTTCTCGACCGTCCAGCGGTTGCATCGAGAGTGTGAAAACGGTCCTGAAGATAAAAAAGGGTAGGGGAAGTTGGGTGAGCAAGGGAAACGTTTTGATGGAGCTGGAGACTAGGGTGAACGTGCGCGATGTGGGTGAGTTCCTGGTGGAAAGCAGGGTGTACCGGTACGACGGTTACTACAAGGGCAAAGTGCTCGACGTAAAGCTCGCGCGTGACGTGATGTTCCCACAAAAGTTCGAAACAAAAGAGGCGTTCAAGTCGAAGATGCTTTCGCCCTCGACCGACGAAGAAAAGAGGGAATTTCTGAAGACCTACTTTGACGCTTACAGGTCTTTCTTCGAGGTGGTCTTCGAGTTAGAGGTGGAAAAACCTCTCAGGGTCGGGGACAAGCTCATGGGAAGGTATGGAAACAAAGGCGTGGTGAGCAGGATAGTGCCAGACGACGAGATGCCGAAGGTACTCATGAACGGCGAGTGGAAGACGGTCGAGGTGATTTTGAGCCCACTTGGGGTCGTCTCCAGAATGAACCTCGGTCAGCTCTACGAAACACAGATCACGCCCCTCATCAAGGAGGGTTTGTGGAAAAAGTCGGAGTACGACCCCACCGAGGTGGTCGACGATCAGGCCAGGTCAGAGATCCTGAACCTGTTGAAAGGTATCGGCGCCGACGATTTTGGAAGGTTCGAGGTGATGTTCGACGGGGCGAGGATAAGAGCGCTGGCCGGTTACCAGTATTTGGTCAGGCTCGACCACTGCAGCGGTGATAAGATACACGCCATAGCCGACGAGGCCCCGACGAGTCCCATCACGTTCCAGCCTTTCAAGGGTAGAAGGAAAAAGGGCGGGCAGAGGTTTGGAGAGATGGAATTTTGGACGCTCCTTGACCACAACGCGTTCGACGTGTTGGAGCTCTTCAGGGAATGCAACAGGAAGGGTTTGAACGTTACGGAGAGGCTGAACGCGTTTTTGAACGTGATCTTCTCGAGCGCAGTAGGGATTTCTTACAAGATCGATGGCGAACGCGTGACTTTCCTCAAGGCGTCGAACGATGACAAAAAGGAACTCTCCGACGAGCAGAGAGCTTTCCTGAACCATATACTCGGGAAGAAAGAATTGATGAAAGAACGCCTCAAGACCTTTGTCTTCGAGAAGGAAGGTTACATAAGAAGCGTGATCGTTGGAAGAAGGTTGTTCTTCTCGGGAAGGGCCGTCATAGTCCCGTGCCCAGAGCTGGATCCGGACGAGGTTCTCCTGCCAGCGGAGTTTGGTAGGGTATTTTTCAAAAGACCGAACGCTTCGATCGAAACGCTGAACGAACTCGCCAAAGGAAAGTTCGTGTTGCTCAACAGACAACCTTCCCTCCACAAGCACAACATACTCGCGTTCAGGTTCAGGTTCTGGGACGAGTGGGTCATAGGGTTCCCCATACTGGCTTGCAAGGGTTTCAACGCGGACTTCGATGGCGACACCATGGCGGTTTACTTCCTCGTCGAGCAAGACGGAGAAACCTCGAAAGCGTTGGAAAAGATGACACTCAGGGAGAACCCGTTCCTGTTTGGAAGCGGTGAGCTCGCGCTCAGCGTCGATCAAGACTTCGCTTACGGCTTATACCTCATGGGGTTCGGCGACAAGAAGAACTCTCAAAAGGCTTTGAGGGAGATGATCTTGAACGGAAAATGGGAAGAAGCGATCGCGCTTTGTCGAAAAGCTCTCGATACCGCAACGCGTGAAAACTTAACGCTCACAATCTACGAGATAGAGAAAGACGCGGAGAGCTTCGAGAAGATAAAGAAATCGAAGAGCAGGGGAAGTGACGAGCAGTACAGACAGCTAAACGGTTCGATACAGTACGGAGACGTAACTTTGAAAGGGAACTTTCTGAAAGGTGTCGACAAAGAAGACTACTTGAACTTCATCTCCGAAAGGTCCAGAAAGTCCCTCATGGACAAGAAGCTCCACGTCGCAGAGGCGGGAGATTTCACACGCTTCCTGGTCGAAATAGCGGGGCACGTGAAGTTGGAAGAGGAAGGAAATGAAGGCGTGTTGGTCTACGACGTGGACATGGTGAAATGGTTGATCAACCACGACTTGCTCGAAAGGGCGCTGTGGGGAAGGTACGACGTCGATCTGGGAAGGTACCTGACCGACAGCGATCTCGAGCAGATAAGGGCGAACCCTCGCGCCGTCAAGATCTTCTCGCCCGTCGCGGGACCGGTCACGAAGAAGTCCTTTGGTCTCGATCCAAGCACGGGAAGAGAGTTGGAAACGAAGTACATCGGCGTCGCTTGCGCTCATTCCGTCGGGGAGAGAGGCACGCAACTTTCCATGCAGACCTTCCACACCGGAAGTTCTGGCAAACCGTTCCAAATGAGTAAAGTGGAAAAGTACGTGAAAAATGTCGCGAGGAGCTCAAGGGATTTCATCGAGTTCGTGAAAGAGTTAGTCGAGCTGAAAAGACCAGAATCCATCGAAATAGTCGACATGATGAACCTGCACGGAAAGAAAAGGGGTATCTTCGAGTATTTGAGCGTTCAGTTCGCTTTGCTCGAAGTGCTGTACAGACCGCTCAAGGAAGAAGATCCCTTCGATTACGTAAGTAGGGGACCTCTCACCGTGATGAGCTATCAGAGGGGATACAACGTGCTGGAAAAGTTGAAAAAAGAGTCAAAAGACAGCACTTTCAAAGAGAAGCATCCGAGGACGTTCTTTTTTGGAGCTTACAGGTTGTGAGGTGAGGTGTCGTGAGGCAAGAACAAAGGCAACGGGCCAAGCAAAAACAAAGCCAAAAACTGAAGATTCCCATTTTGGAGACGGCCGAAGAGGTGGAACCGTACCAGGAGATCCCAGACCAGGAGGAAGAAGACGAAAGGGGTCCCGTTGTTGAGGAAAAGGAAAGGTCGCTTCACACCATCGGCGACAAGCCTTACATGAGGAAGGTTGGGTTCGTCCTCAAAACGGAAGGAGGGCTCAGACTTTTCAAGATCCTCTTGGAAAGCAAAAGGGCCCACAGCGTCCACGCGCTCTTGAAAAGGATATCCGAAGAATTGACTGGTGTGAACAGCACGAGGGAACTCTTCGGAAAGTTCACCTCGAAAGGATTATCCAGAACGGATCTGAAAAGGTACGCCATCCTGACCGAAGACGGGGTCTTGGTCTCCCTTTCGTATTTCACCGTTTCTGGGAGACCACCTAAGGCGAGCTTCCAAGAAAGGTTCGAGAAGATGCTGGAAGAGTTCGGAGAAAAGTTCAAATCGATCGTTTCGAAGTACGGCGAAAACGCGCTTTTTGAGGGTGATGTGTTGGAGAGGGCCCTTGAGAAGTACTTCAACGGGAGGGAGAAGGGGCGTGTCATCGAAGAGCTGCGCAGACGGTTTGCCGAAAGTAAAGATTTTCCTGGCACTAAATGACACCACCCTGAAATCCTCCATCCACGAGATCTTGGAAAACCTCATCGGAAACGTTTCGAGCATCCTTGGAAAGCATGAACTTTCCTGCGCAGAAGTGACCGAGAAATCCCCTGACAAGTCCGAAGCCCCCTCCATCCTCGTGACGGACGACATGGAAGCGGTTGAGAATTTCGGTTCGAAGGTCGACGCCGTGGTGCTGTTCCTCGAAGACAGCCTGACGGACGAAGTGGTTAAGATCCTCCCAAAGTACGAGATCTCCGGGATCTTTTTCAAAAAGAATTTCAGGGTCGAGTACGAGGAGAAGGGAAAGTTCGAAAGCACAATGAAAGAAACCATCAGAAAGCTCTTGATGGAGAGGTTTTCCGACGAGTCAAAATTCTTCAAGTACGTGGACTGGAAGTACAAGCGCGCTGACAACAAGTCGGAAGAACACATCGTGAGCCTTTTCCTGGATCCCTCGATGAAAGAAACCGTGTCACACGTGAGGTACGTGTGTTCGGAAATCCTCGCAAAGTACAAGGAATACAAACTGGAGGAAGCGCTTGGAAAGAGACGAAAATTGTTCGAGAAGGGTTTCTCTTGGAAAGACGCAAGGGAGTGCTTTTCCAAAACGCTGCTGCCCCCAAACCAGATGGTCCCGGCCGTTCTGGTAGAAGGCGAGACTGGTACGGGCAAGACTCTCGTGGCCAGACTCATCGCGAACACTTTGTACGAATCCCTGAAGAACGTGAAAGTTGAGCAAGAAGAATTCTTCTGCAGGTTTTCCGCGATCAACGTCCCTCCGGACATCATCGATTCGGAGTTGTTCGGAGTGGTGAGGGGGGCTTACACGGATTCCCAAGACCGAGCGGGAAGGTTCCTCAGGTACGCGGGCGGTGTCGTTTTCCTAGACGAGATAGGGGATCTGGATCCCAAACTTCAGACGAAGCTGCTGCTTTACCTCGACGATTGGACTTACAGACCTGTGGGAAGCGACGAGGTGCTGCACGTCCCAACCGTCTTAATCGCGGCAACGAACAGGAACCTCAAGGAAATGGTGGCGACAGGGACCTTCCGAGCCGATCTCTACCATCGTTTCATGTTCAAGATCAAACTTCCCCCGTTGAGGGAGAGGAAGAAGGACATCAGGCTCTTGATAAGCTTTTGCCTTTCCGTGTGGAAGGCAAAGGAAAAGGGTGTGAGCAAGATCAGTCTCAAAGCCATAGAGAAACTGGAAAACTACGACTATCCCGGGAACTTCCGCGAGATGCTCGAGATAGTGAAGAAGGCTATTTACAACGCCCATCGGAAGGGGAGGGACATCATACTGGAGCGAGACGTGGAAATCTGAGGGGGTCAGAGGATGTACAGGGATACCGTCGTCTGTACCGTTGGCACCAGCCTCTTGAACAACTTGAAGAAGGAAAGCGACGGCGTTTCAGGGGAGGCGTGGAGAGAGATTTCGAAGAAAAATTACAGAGCAGCCGCGAAAACGCTCCTCAAGTTGGACCCGGACGACAAGGTGTTGGGCGCAGAGATCAACTCGATGTTCAGCCTCGCCAGGAAAGGATACTTGGATTCCCTTCAGAAACTTTACCTCCTCGTGAGCGACACAGAGGAAGGGCGTGCCGTCGGCAACTTGCTCCGGGAATACTTCACGTTGGAGGATCATCTGCTGAGTTTCAAGAGTGTGGAGTTGGTCGTGATAGAGAAACTCGACGACAAGAACAGGAACAATTTCAAGATACAGGGGTTGAGGAACTTTATACGCGAGCTTGCGAGGTGCATCAAGGAAAACAAGAACCGGGTCATCATCAACGCAACGGCAGGGTACAAAGCGATGATCGCTTACGCGGTGCTCTTGGGACAGGTCTTGAACATCCCCGTCTACTACAGGTACGAGACCTTCGACGAGATCGTCGAACTTCTACCTCTGCCGGTTCAACTCTCCCCGGATGTCTACACGCGTCACGCCCGGGTGTTCGCGTTCCTGGAGTACGGAGAAGTCGTCGAGGAAGACGTTTTCTTAAGGAAGTTCAACTGGAGGGCGTGGGGGGAGGTCCCAGAAGAGCTCAAGATCTTCGTCGACAGAGTGGAGATAGATTCCAAAAAGTATGTCTCGCTCAACCCGCTCGGTTTGATCTACTTGGAAGGCGTGGAGTGGGACTGCTCAACTATAGAGGATCCAACGTACAAGACGAACAAGAAAGCGGAAGACAAGATCAGGGGAACGGGAGGGCACGCCTTGAAGTTCCTGCAGCACAACGAGAAGAAGTTGGAAGCGATCGCGAAGTTGCCGTGGGTCACGGAAGTGATCTTCAAAGGAAGTTCTGAAATGGAGAGCGGTGATTCGTACAAGATACGCGTGGAGAAGGATCACATAAGCCTCAATCTGTACACAAAAGCCGGTATGGGTTTTTTGGAGATCAGAACGACGTTTTCAAGCCCGAAATTTCTCGAGTGCGTAAAGAGGGCGATCGAGGATGTCCTCGAGAAAAGGGGGTGATCTTGCCTTGGACGTGAGGGAAAGGCTTGCAATCGGTGCCCTCCTTCACGACGTCGGTAAAGTCGTTCGGAGGGCTGGGGCGGTGGACCGGAACACCAACCACAGGTTGGCGGGTTTGGACTTCACAAACAAAGTGAAAAAATTCGCAATCTTTCAGGACTTCATGCTCTACCATCACGAAAGCGAGCTCTTCAGGAAAGAAAGGGAAGTCGAGGATTTGGTGTGGTACGTGTGTTTGGCCGACAACTTCTCGAGCAGCGAGAGGATGACAGAGGGAGAAGAGTTCGAGGAACTGCGTCGTTTGGATAACTTGCTCTCGAAGATACCCGAGAGCGAGGAGAAAGAGAACACGTACTTTCCGGTCAAGCCTGTCCCCGAGATGCAAGGAGCAGAATCGGAGATGAAAGAAAGCGGTGAGGCTTACGAAAGGCTCTACCAGAAGTTTTTGAAAGACGCCGAGCGCATCTCGCTCACACCGGACGACGTGAATTTTTTGATCTACAAGTATCTCTCGTTCGTTCCCCAGGAGACGAGGAAGGAGGGTGAGATGGACGTTTCCCTGTACGACCACCTCAAAGTCACGGCGATGTTGGCTCTTGTGATGTACGATTACGTCGAAGAGAACAACCTGCGATTCGACAGCTATAAAGAGTTGAAAAATTACTTCTCCGATCCTTCGAAAAAGCCCTTCCTCTTGGTTGGAGGCGACGTGTCTGGGATCCAAAAGTTCATAGCGAACGTGCCGTCGAAGGGCGCTTTGAGGTCGATGAGGGGCAGGAGCTTTTTCATAGAGATACTGCAGGAAGTGGTCGTCGACGAGATTTTGGAAAGGACGGGATTTTTCCGAACGAACGTTCACTTCGTGGGTGGCGGGCACTTTTACTTGGTGCTCTCAAACACGGAGAAGGTCAAAAAGACCCTGGAGACGGTCCAGAGAGAGCTGAACAGTTGGTTCAGAAGAAGAGGACTTTCGCTCCACATCCTGATAGACTCCGTCCCGTTCTCCTCCGGTAGCATCAGGGACATGTCAGAAATCTTCGCCGAAGTCGCAGAAAAGATAAACGAGAAGAAGTACAAAATGTACTCGGAAGAAGAGTTGAGAGAGATCTTCCCAGACGATCTTTGCGAGATCGGAACGATAGGAACGGTCACCTGCAGGGTTTGCGGGAACAGAGTGGATAGGTTGTTCCCGCTCCGGGAAGATATGGAAGCCTTCGCCTGCGATTTCTGCAAGAAAATGTACGATCTTGGAAGAGACTTGCTCGACGAAAGCAACGTGTACCTGGTGAGGGATGAAAAGGGAGAATACGAAATCTTTACCAAAAGATTCAGCTTTTCGAAGAAGCCAAAAGAGACCTTCAGTTACAAGATCAGAAATATCTACGAATTCGAACCGGAAGAGAGCATGGTGAGAAGGATCCAGGTGGTTTCCTACGCGAAATACCAAGAGTTCGAGAAGATCGCGGAAGAAACACCGGGAAAGAGGATAGCGAGCTTCGTGGCGGACGTCGACAACCTGGGCAAGATCTTCCAAGGTGGACTTAACAGGAAAACGCTCTCGAGGTACAGCACGCTCTCGAGGTTGATGAGCTTCTTCTTCAAGGATGTCGTTTCGAGGGTGGTTTCGGAAAAGAACGTGACGGTCATCTATTCAGGTGGGGACGACCTCTACCTCGTCGGTGGTTGGAACGACGTTTTAGAAGTGGCGAAAGAGCTGAGAGAAGCGTTTGGCGCGTTCACGAAGAACAACTTCATGAGTTTCTCCGCTGGATACGTCATCACCGACGAGAAAACGAGCATGTCCATCATCAGGAAGATGTCCGAGCAGGCGGAAGACAAGGCCAAATCCGAGCCAGGAAAGAACAGCATAGCCTTTTCGAACAGCAGGATCCCCACAAGAAACGAAATCACCGCGTTCAAGTGGGACAAGTTTTTCAAGATGTACGACGTCTACAAGAAGCTGAGTGCGATCGTTGGTGAAGTTGACAGGAGCGTCATACGGAAAGCCCTGACGATCACACAGGAAGAGTCGCCGCTCAACAGGGCGTTTCTCTCCTACATCGAGGCGAGGGAAAACAAGGAAGAGGACAAAGAGCTCGTTGCGATCACGAAGGAAAGTCTAGAAGGAATTGGAGAGCGCGGGATGAATGTGATACTTCAATTCTTAGATCTTCTGGCAAGGAGGGATCGGAATGAGTAATGTGGCCAAAGAGGGAATGGTTTCTTTGAACGACGATTTGGAAAAACTCGTGAAAACCGCGGAAAAGCTAGGTGAGGAGCACCAAAGAATCAACTTAACGCAAATCAGAAAGTTCCACGGTCACATAACAAAGATTTGGAGTAAATATATCTACAACAAGAAGGCCTATTCCGATCCAGAAAAATTCAAGGAGCTGAGAGATGAAATCAGATTCATGAAGATTTTCCTTGCCTACCAAGCGGCGAGGAAACCGGAGCTCGAGGCGCTAAAGAGGTTACTCGAACCCCTCATTGAGAGTATAAACAACCCGCTTGATTTCGAAAAGTTCAAAAAATTCTACGACGCGTTTTTGGCTTACCACAAGTTTTATTCCGAATTCGGAAAACAGAAGAAATGAAAACGAAAGGAGGAATGACAGATGGGAACGTCAAACAAAAAGTTAATAGGAAAGTACATCATCAAGGGTATCATCACTCTAAAAACTGGTTTGAGGGTGGGGGGTCAAGAGCTCGGGATAACCATAGGTGGGATAGACAACCCCGTCATCAGAAATCCCCTCACGGGCGAGCCTTACATACCTGGAAGCTCCCTGAAAGGAAAGATGAGAAGCTTGATGGAAAGGCTCCTGAATCTCGACATATCCGGTAACAAGGTGAAGCGTCACGAGTGTGAAGATTCAACCTGTAGGGTTTGTAGGCTCTTTGGTTCTTCGTCGAAAGACGGGAACAACTTGCCCGCAAGGATCATAGTTAGAGACTCGTTCTTGACGCCGGAATCGAAGGAAAGGTTGGAAAACATGGAAACAGACCTCCCCTACACCGAATGGAAGACGGAAAATGCCCTCGACAGGGTGACGTGCAAGGCCGATCCGAGAAACTTCGAAAGGGTCCCAGCGGGCGCGGAGTTCGAGTTCGAGATCATCTACACGGTCGAAAACGAAGAAGACCTGATGGAAGATTTGAAGAACATAGCCACGGCGCTGGAATTGGTCGAGGACGATTACTTGGGTGGTAACGGGAGCAGGGGATACGGTAAGGTCGAGTTCAAGATAAAGGAGATAGTTTACAAGGACAAGGATTACTACCTCGGTCAAGGCCAACCGAAGGTTGAGAAATGTGACATGAGCGTTGAAGAGTTCAAGAAGAAGGTAGAGGAGTTGGTGAGCGAGCGGAAAGGGTGATCCTTATGCGTCTTCTGGTGCGAATGAAGTTCAAAAGTGGTTTCAGGGTGGGGAGGGGAAACGAAAGCGACGCCTCCCTTCCCACCATCCATTCCGACACCATCTACGGCGCCATCGTCTACCACGCCTTCCTTTGGGCGAGCGTGAACGAGGCGGAAGACTTCGCAAGGAACTTGAAAGTCTCTTCCCTGCTGTTTGAAAGAGACAACGACCTTCTCGTCCCAAAACCAATGTCGTTCAACGTCAAGGCCAAGGAGAAGAAAGTGAAAAAGGCCAGCTACGCCTTTCTGAAGAAGATCCTTGACGGTCGCCCGAAAGAAGAAGCGGTGTGCGAGGAAGAACCGGTTGAGGTCGCGAGCGTTCCAAGAAACAGTCTGGACAGAGTGACCAACTCCTCGAACCTCTACTTCGTTGAGATCTCCTTCGCGAAAGAGGGGTTTACACCCGTCGTAATCGCGGAATTTCCGGATCAGTACGAAGACCTCTTCAAAACATCCGTGAAATCGCTTGGAGACAGTGGGATTGGGGCGGACAACACGTACGGCTACGGCGTCTTCGAAGCGGAATTCGACAAAGCGCCTTCGCTTCCCACCGAGGGGAAAAATTACCTGTGTCTGTCCCTGTTTCTGCCATCGCCAGAGGAAGTGCAACGTTTGAACGAAGGCTACTACAAAGTGATAAAGAGACGAGGAATGAAGAGAGATCAGATGAAGGTGAAGAAGGAACTGTTCTACATCCAGGAAGGTTCCGTGTTTCCTTTCCTTCCAACAGGCCGTGGGGTTTTGAAAATAGACGATTATTTCGTGCAGACATCACCAATCTGCGTTGCTTTCAACGGTGGTGATGCGGCATGAGGGTGATCTTGGAGACTCTCACAGCTGTCCACATCGGAAGCGGGGAAAAGTATCCCCCGTGCAACTTGGTCTTACACGACGGGAACGCCCAAGGTGGGAAAGCGAAGAAGAAGGAAGGGTTCAGGCTGAAGACCAGAAAGTTCCTGGAAGTGCTGCGCAGACACCCAGAGATCTCCAAAAAACTTTCCTCTCCCTTGAACGAGAAGGCGATAAAAGACGTGGAAAAATTGGAAGACGGCATCTTCTACAAAGTGAGCGTGTACTCTGACTTTCAGCGAACGAGAAATCCGGAGATAATCGAGGAGATACACCATCCAAACGGTAGCTTGTACATCCCAGGAAGCTCGCTGAAAGGAGCGATAAGGCTCGCTTTGACCTGGTACGTCTTGAAGAACAACGAACGATTCTTGGAGAATTTCAAAAGGAATGTGGGAAAAGAACTGGCAAACTCGAAGGGAAGGTCTTTTCCACAGACCAACCAATACCTGAATAGCATCTTCAGGATAGAGAAAGTTCCTGAAGATCGCCGTGACAACGTCTTCACGGACTTTCACAGGTTCCTGAGGATCTCCGACTCCGACTTGCTAGAAGAAGCAACCGTGGTTCACGACGTTGGGGTCTTCTACGTGGGACAGACAGCAAGAAAAGATCAGAAACCCCTCAATCCAAAGCTCACCTTTCCCGTGGAATTCATCCCCGTGAAGAAACGCTTCCAACTCATCGTAGACTTCAAAGAGCAAGAGTATTACTATTTCCTGAAGAACATAGAAACTAGTTACGGCGTAAAACTCCCTACAAGCTTGGAGGAAATTCTGAAGATCACGGACAACTTCTACAGGGAAATCGTCAAATTCGAAAAAGGAAAATTCCAGGATGCCAAGAAAGAAGGGCGATTTAGCGGCATGAATGTGTCGAAGATCGAGGAAAGGTTCGCCCAAATTGAAGGAACCAAAGGATACCTGGTTCACATCGGATACGGCGGAGGGCTCATGGCTAACTCGCTCTTCATACTCCTGGACGAGGAAACGAGAAAAAGGGTGAGGAACTTGATAAAGCCCCACGACGAAGACGAGGCACCGTTGACGAGGAGATACCTGGTCCAAACAGCTGATGATGGTTCCATGTCGATAATATCTCCTATAGGATGGTGCAGGATATGTTTGGAAGATTCCCAGTGTACGTAGACGAAGAAATAACCTCGATCGACCAGAAGTGGTCGTTCGTTCTGGAAAAGATAGAATCGGTCGATCCAGCTGTCGCGAGGTTCATCGAAGAAGCCCCGGACGGTGTCCTTCGCGTGATAGGACCCTTTAAAGCGAAGAGGGGGAACGTGCTCATTTTGGCTTCTCCGTTGCCTGCTCTGTTCCATTTTCTAGTCCTCAACGTACCAAGAGTTCTCAAGGCTGTTATAAAACCAGATAGACCGTACGTCGAGATAAAGGAAAAGAAAGACCTCTTCGAACCGCCGGGGACCTACATCTTGAAGGTGAAGTATTGCGATTTTTTCTCTTTAAAACAGCTCGCAAGGGATATGGAGATGTTCCTAGGGATGAAAGTCAACCCGGAATTTCTCCCACTTTCCTACAAGAGGATGGGACACAACCTGATAGTGACTTTGAGGAGTTTCAACGATGAAACTTCGGCGTTGGTGAGGTTCGCGAGGTTCTGCGGCGTGGGAGAGGATAGAAAGCATGGCTTCGGTGACGTTGAAGTGTTCAGGGTTGTGGACGCGTGAAACTCGCCATATAGTTCGTTAGTCTAACTAATTCTAAAACCTCCGGTAGGGTAAAACCCCCCGGGGGTTTTTTTGAGGGTATTTTTTGAAGGAAACTCTCTTTTGAAGGGAACTTCAGAATTTATTCCATATTCCACATACACCCCCACTTGACACACCCCCCTTTCCGAATGTTATGATTAATCCAGCAACTTATGGGTTTCAATCGAACCTTAGAGGTATGGAAACTGTCGCAAGGCATGACAAAAATTCCTCGAAGTTAGCGTTTCAATCGAACCTTAGAGGTATGGAAACAAAGCGCGCTCAAAATTCCGCGAGCGCCCCGCCCGCGTTTCAATCGAACCTTAGAGGTATGGAAACCTTTCCCTCTTCTGATGCGCCTTCGCGCACTCTTTGTTTCAATCGAACCTTAGAGGTATGGAAACGCGGGAGTTTCGCGAAGCCTCGCCACCGCGGCCTCGGTTTCAATCGAACCTTAGAGGTATGGAAACATAAATATATTGATAGGGAAAACCGCGTTCGGAAACGTTTCAATCGAACCTTAGAGGTATGGAAACGTCTTGGCGTGTATTGTCCTCTGTTGACTGCTATTTCGTTTCAATCGAACCTTAGAGGTATGGAAACTATACCCTGTTTGGGTGCTTCTTGTATGACGATGAGGTTTCAATCGAACCTTAGAGGTATGGAAACACCGCTTCTAGAATCCCTCCTACGGAGTGCTAAAAAGTTTCAATCGAACCTTAGAGGTATGGAAACAACCTTTTGTTGGGCCGGCGCCAGGTGTAGTTTTGTGTTTCAATCGAACCTTAGAGGTATGGAAACCCTGCTACTTCCTCGGCTACCCCTAAAACCTGGCTTAGTTTCAATCGAACCTTAGAGGTATGGAAACCCTCCCTTTTTGTTTTTTCGTTGTCGTTGTTGTCTCGTTTCAATCGAACCTTAGAGGTATGGAAACTAATATGCCTTTTCGATCTGTTCAAGCCGGGCTAAAAGTTTCAATCGAACCTTAGAGGTATGGAAACTTAAATAAAACTGTCTATTTCTTGTTCTTACAATTTGTTTCAATCGAACCTTAGAGGTATGGAAACAAAAAGTCTCCTAAACAGCCTTTTAATTCGATTTCCGTTTCAATCGAACCTTAGAGGTATGGAAACCTGCCTTCCGTTTACTGTTCTCCGTTCACCGTGCACCGCTGGTTTCAATCGAACCTTAGAGGTATGGAAACATGTCTTCCGGGGTGATGTCATAGCCCCTAAGCGGGAGTTTCAATCGAACCTTAGAGGTATGGAAACATTTCTTTTAAATCTAAGTAAAATGTAGATAAATCGTTTCAATCGAACCTTAAAGG
>Ga0209080_1000830_pt1 | contig 17852 bp, 26 predicted proteins | sample JNZ110809AmetaG_FD_184123 | JGI IMG/M metagenome (GOLD analysis project Ga0209080, IMG submission 184123) | Hot spring microbial communities from Jinze hot spring, China to study Microbial Dark Matter (Phase II) - JNZ 110809A (SPAdes) (version 3) ...
TGCCCGTAGGCATATCTAGTGGAGCAAATGTAGCTGCAGCAATAAAAGTAGCTAGAGAATACAGCATAGGCTATGGAGCTAGAGTAGTAACTGTACTCCCAGATTATGCAGCAAGATACTTTAGCACGCGCCTCTTTAGAAAGAAAAAAATAATGACTCCAAGGAGTAGAGTGCTTAAGGAAATTGAGGAAAGTTAAAGTTAACCTCTATGCTGCCACTCCCCACAGCCTTAAGTTACCCTAAATTCATTGGATCTCGAGGCCGCTTATTACTACTTACTTCACAGAAGATTAATTACTAAGTTCACTCTCATTGCAGCAATGAGCGGCGGGCTCTCAACAAACATAAGCTCATCACTATCTAAGTGACATGGTGTCGTGATAGATCCTTGTATATAAAATTCTTCAAGCATTAATCCATTAATTTCGGTTAATCCATAGAGTTTGGTGTTTAAAATCTTGAAATATTCAGCGGCTTAGCCTTAATAATTCTTTTACAACGCCCGCTCTCTTCATTATTTAACTTTAAAGTAGAGGGTAGTCTACGTACCCACCCTCCTGAACTCGTCCTCCATGATCAGGTTTAGCAATAGCTTCAGCTTCTCGTCGTCTATTCTAGTCTTCCCGCTCAGAAGCCTCCACATTGTGGTTCTACTCACTTTAAGAATCTCCTGCACAATCTCCCTACTATGCTTATCCACTACGTACTAGAGGATCTTAGCTCTGTCTACGTCGCTTAAACTCCTGAGGTTCAGCCCGTCGTACCAGGGCTTCACCACTCACACTCCTAACGCTATCCCCTATCTATCCTAATATTATCATATAGTAATATTGCTTCATTGTTTCATGGTGTATGGGAGCAGTGTGAAACGATGAGTTTATAAACCATCAGCTACTATGGGGTGTGGCGGGGGCCCGCCGGGATTTGAACCCAGGATCCTCCGGCTCTGCAGGCTTGAGATATGCTAGGAAACGTTTCAGTGAATGTCTTGAGGCTGAAACACTTATGCATAGTTGAAGATACGTTGCAGCGTTCACTCGTGTATACTGAAATAAATATTGAGTTTACTCATGTTAATGCAAGCCATGTCTGGTTTGCAGAGTAGAGTCGTCACTGGATTAATAGTTTTCTACCTGGTCTTAGCATTAATCATTTTTATTGTGCATTGAGACAGATCCAAAGAATCAATACAGATAAAAGTAGAACCTTAACCTATTAGATGAGTGAAGTGAATTGAGTAAACGTACTAGAGGCATAAAAGCAATACGACAGTGGCATTTACGAAGGCGTTGAATACCGACTTCGCGAGCCGCTTGTTTGAATTAACTTCAATCCGCTCATCAACTTGTTTCCAATAATAATCGAAGATGTAGTTAATGGTTCCTCTCTCAATTTCTTCGTATTTTTCAATATTCTGTAAGCCCTAAGTAATATTCGTGCAGTCACGTAGTAAGGGTATTTCTCAGACAAAGCATCATCTTCATCAAGACGCATAGTTTCGAATTCGCTGATGCTTTGAGAGCTTTCTATGTATTTCAATAGGTACTCTAATCTCTTTTTCAGCATGTCCGCAAGACTTGGCCGTCGCTGGCTCTCGCAGAAGTCTTTAAATAACATCTAGATAGAATTAAGAAGCATTAATGAGAGAGGAGCCAGTTAACGTAAACTGAGTACTCCCTCAATATAGATTCAACTAATCTACGGCATTCCTCATCACATGCTTTCTCACTATTCTTAAATTTTGACTCACTGTAACTCTTAAGCATGTTATTAAAGCCTCTAAAAAGCCCATAGAAGTCGTGCAGTTCATCGACAAGAATGGCCCAAGGCGTCTCATTAGATTTTTCACTGCTTCTTCAAGTTCGGACATACCTTCATCAATCTCTCTGACTTTGAATATTAAGATTTCGGAGACATGGTTAGTATAATTATACCGAGGGATACTTAAGTGCGTAGTATGTCTTATTGCATACATCTTAACTTTTTAATCCATTCATCACCGGAATCTTTTTCATATAGAGTAGCCATGGTAGGAATTCAACAGCCTTGAAAAGACCAAGGTAATAAGTAGTGTTGTGTACAGCCCTCTTATTGTATATGTCTACAAGACAATTCCTAGGAGCCGTTCCTAAGTTCCGATGGTCTCCGTACGCTCTTCAGAGACGCTCTCGGCGTTGTGGGCATTCCCTCTCAAAACGTTTCCCATTAACAAAGTATAATCTGCAAAGCTAATTATATTTAGTGATAGTATCAAATGATGTTACATAGCCCATATCGTGAATCAAATCTCTTTGAGATCATGTTTCATAACTAAAAGCAGTTCTCCATGTATTTGCTCAATGAATTAACCTCTGAAAATATTTTCCTTCTCTCTCATTTCACTCTTGAGCTAAACCTCCCTTGTCAGTTGTTTCAATCCATCGCTTGAGCGCTACGTCTATTTTCTTGTAAATTTCATAAAGCTTCTTTCTAGCCTCGTTTTCGTTTATGTTGGGTTTTAGGGTTTTCAGGAACTCGAAGTCTATCCTGAGTCTCACGGGGTCTACTTCTGCAAGCTCTGTGGAAAACTGCTCCACGATTCTCCTCGGGTTGTCTCAATACAGCTTATCAAAGGTGTTTGAGAGTCTCTTGAGCGTGTCATCGTCTAGCCTACTCACGTCTAATACGGGTAGAGTCCTCCACTGAGTCATCGTCAGACGCATCCATGGTCCTCTGGTCTCTTCCCTGCTCGCGATGATGATCAGTAGATCCCAAGTGGTGTTGAGCCAGTACACAAGGGCCTTCTCCGCCTCTACTCTATCCTCCTTTAGCTTAACGGCATGGAAGATGTTGGAGAGGACTGGAGTCTCGAGAACAATGCAATAACGTGAGCAGTTTCTAACCATACCCTATCTGGTAGCAGTACTCTAGCTGAGAACTGGTTGTAGAGCTCTGGAGCCTTATCTGTTTCTGGTTCTGCAAACGCGTTGGCTCCGCAAGCATCTTCTCTCTAACTTCCTCTCCGCCTCCGTAGAGTATAGGGTATGGGGTTTCCGTGTTAACGTGGTTAAAGTTATCGTGAAATTGATGAGAGTGTATATCTATACTGGCTATCAGCTCTTTTCAGCCTAGCTACCAGGACCTTTATGTTTATGACTCCAAGGTTTCCTTCCAGTGTCTTTAAACCAATGTCCACGACCTCCGGCTCTTGAAGAAGATCAGCCTATTCCAGTTATTTATGTTCTCTAAGAGCATTTGTCTAGAAACTCTCTGGACAATGCATTTAGCGCCGCCGCCCAGCTCTGCTAACGTCTCTTTCTTGTCACTGCTCATCCTAAGCGCGTCCTCGGATAAAAGTATTTTCTATGATAACAGCATCGCCTTTAGAGCTGACTTCGGCTTTCTAAGTAGGTTAATGAGCACGGTTTCTTCACCCAGTCTATGTTCATCGATCCTCTTGGCTATAATCAAGCACTCGCTTAAGCTAGTGTTCTCCGAGAAGTTATAGCCTTTCTCAGCATCGCTACTAACTATAACATATCTGAGGTGGAACTTGTTCGCTAGAAGCATTCTTGCCAGGAACCACGATACACCTGAAAGCAGGTTTCTTGGTAGAACGAAAGCTATTACTCCACCCGGCTTAACGTACCTGTAGGCTAGGTAGAGGGAGAGAAGACCCACTAGCCTGCCTCATGCTGAGGTACTGGTCTAAGCCGGTGCTATTCTTTCTTGTTATCCTCGTTTTCCCTTCTTTTCTCCTGGCTCCGGAAAAGCGACTTGTACATATGTAGACCCGGCTCCTTCTCTATAAGTTCCTTAGCTATCTTTACGAGTTCCTCTCTTGCTCTCTCGGACTTCATCGTACTCTTTCTTAACGATTTCCCTGCTTTTCTCATCTGCTATGAAGCCGAATAGCCCTTTCCTCCCCGTATTTTCTGCTGATTCTCCCAGTTGCCCTGGTGAACGGCAGGTTCATTATGACTATGTCGTATTCGTCGAGGAGCTCTAGTTTTCCGCTTATGACTCTAGTTGTCGATACTGTTTCCACGGCTCCCTTCAATCCACCTGAGTAATCCTCCAAATGTTTTAACATTGTCTAGGAGCTCGAGTAAACCAAGCCATGCTCTCTTATTTGGTGTAACGCCTTGTATAACTGTTTCGGTTTTCATATCTGTTTATATTGATTGAAATATTTATAAGAACTCTATACGTGGATGAGGGTTCGAGAGCCGTTCGATGCTATAGATGACGGCTCTCCCCGAGGTACACCAAGATGTGGAGTGCCTGGGGTCGCTCTAAACGCCCCTAAGCCCGATGAAAACCCGAGAGGAATGCAGGGGAAAAGAGATGAAGCAATGAAACCAACCAATATAAACCTATGGAGCTGAACCCCCAGGTGTACAGTGGCTATGTTTTCCCCAGCGATGCTCTCGGAAGCCATGAGCGCAAGGTTCAACGCTATTACCTGGGTAGTGTATTTGAGCGCTTGAGCCCATATGTGCCTTTCTCTATTAGCATCTTCTCTACATTGACTAGTCTCTCTTTTTCTCTACATGAACACTCGAAGTTGTATAGGAAGCATGGATTTCTCGCCAGTCTCGATGCATTGTAGAGCGAAGCGGTTAGTAATGTACCGCTTCCACAAGCGAAATCCGCCATCTTTAATTCACATAGTGTATTGAGAACTGCATTAGCCTTGTTTCTACCTAGTTTCTCGATATCCGCTAAATCTAGATAATTTAGCTGATGATCTCAAAGAGTTTCGGTCTCAAGCCTTCATCAAGTAACGCTTGTAGATTATGTGATAGAGCATTTCATATACCTAAAGAAATAAGAGGTAATGCTCTTGCGGTTAAAGAACTTGAGAAAAAGATAATGCAGCTATATTCAGATATCTATGCTCTATATACAGGTTATGTCATACATACTTACCCTAAGTATCGTTCGAAAGGCTCAGGTATCAGAATTGTGGCTGAGAAACTCGATATAGATCTCAAAAAAGCTGCAGCTATAGGTGATAGTATAACAGATATCGATATGATTAAAGCTGTAGGAATAGGAGTAGCAACAGTGATGCTGATGAGGAGCTAAATAAAGAGGCAGTAATAGTTTTACCGTTTAAAGCTTCTGAATCAACAAAATTTTTCCTGAAAACTTGTTATCGTGTATAGAGATTAAGCCTCGATAGTCAAGCTCTATACAAGTCTTGTAGTTTTTGCCATTTCTTTATGAACACCTCTTTATATGGTCTATATATTTCGATCATAGATTCGTCAGGCTCTACAACATCAACAGGTTTCAAGAATACTTTCTTAACTTCATCTATAGAGCTATAGAATCTGTTTCTAATCAATAAAGGTATTATTATTCCTGTACCAACAAGATCCCCATGAACTATTATTCTCTTTCCATATATTGAGGCTCTAATCTTGTTCCACATCTTGGATTTAGTGCCACCGCCAGTTAAATTGACATAGCCTATATTTATACTGAAGAGTTCTCTAAATAATTCAATAAAGTAGTTTTCAAGTAATGTTATTCCAAGCATAATGCTTCTAATGAATCTCCCTAAAAGTATTTCTTTAGGTTCGTCCGAGATCTTTATACCTATTATAGCTGGTTCTAATAACGGGTTATATGTAGGACCTCTATCGCCATAGGGGAAGAACATATATTCACTACCAGCTTTAACTTTCTCGACATATTCAGAGGCTTTATCCAAAGGTATTCCAAGAACTTTTTCTGAAAACCATGAGAGAAATGCCCCAGTAAATCCTGTTGCAGATCCCGCTAGATACCCTTTTATCGGGTGTATATGGTAATAGAGTGCTGGATGGGTTACAATCTTATCGATAGCTATTTTCGGTACAGTTGTTGTACCTATGTATATGTTTATATCTCCCGTATCTACAGCACCACCAGCTATAGCAGCCGCATTACCGTCTGTTAACCCTTGATAAAGTCTAGCATTTTTGAGACCGATTTTTTCAGCAAATCTGCTTTTTGCAACCCCTATAGCTTCGCCTACCGGAGCCAATTTAGGTAGTTTGTCCATATCTATGCCTAGTTCATCGTATAGTGAGTAGAACCATCTTGGTGGAGAGGATGTGATGTCTATACCAAACTTCAAGGCGTTTGTGTAGTCCATGCATACATCTTCCCATATTTTACCTTCATCATAATACAGCTTGTATAGAAGATAGGTTGTTGGTGAAATAAACCAGCGGACATTATCGTAGATATCACGACGTTCATTCTTCAACTTCAGGATCTTTACGGGAGGTGATGTACGATCTATCTTAACACCTTTTTCGTTCAACATCTTGATAGAATTATAGTTTTTGATCTTTTCATACCATTCATCAGCTCTTTCATAATACATTAGGGGTCCGTAAACAATTTCACCATATTTACTGACACCTATTAAGGTTCCAGAAGTACTTGTAACAGATACATGTTTTTCGCAATTTATGCATTCTTTAACAATGTTTGGTACGGAAGCTTCTAATGCCCGTAGCCATTCTTCACCAGTTTGATTAGAGATAGGCTCCTTACCTATAGCTATCAAGTTTCCCTCGATATCGTATACTTCTACTCTAATACCACTACTACCTAAATCTATTCCTATAAAAATTTGCTTCATAGAGTCACCGGAGGACAAAATAAAGGACATAGTTTTAGAATTTAAATCTTCATTAAAAAGCTGTATATGGGTTAGGATTCTGCTATTATTTCGGCTCACACTTTCCCTAGATCGTTGTTGAATCTGTATATCCTCCTCTATCTGATATTATACCTGAACTAGACTCCAGCTACCCTCTTTAGGAAGGCTCTAGCCATTTCAGCACATTCCGGTATACCCTCTTTGTGGCACAGCCACCAGTCGTAGCATGTATACTTCTTAACTCTCTCTGCTGCTTCATCAACTGTTCTTGCTGGAGGCACTATCACTCTATCCCCTACCAGTTCATTATTTGGCCAGTTGGCTGGTATGGCCGCAGCCAGTTTTTCACTCACCTGAAGCCCTACTACAATCCTTAAAATCTCATCGATATTTCTTCCAAGCTCCTGTGGATAGTACAGCACTACCCTTATAACGCCATTTGGATCCACTATAAATATTGCTCTAACAGTATGGGTTGCACTCTGAGCGTGGAGAAAGCCAAGCCTCTTTGCCGCCTCAGCACCAGGGTCGGCAATAACTGGAAATGGTATCTTTACCCCTAGATTCTTTTCAATCCACTCAAGCCACTTAATATGGCTAAAGCTGCTGTCAACACTATGCCCCAGCAGCTCTACATTAAGCTTTCTAAAGTCCTCATATCTCTTTGCAAATGCTACAAACTCGGTGGTACACACAGGTGTAAAGTCAGCTGGGTGGCTGAATAACACAAGCCACTTACCAGCATAGTCGTCAGGTAGCTTCTTAATACCATGTGTTGTAACTACAGTCATCTCAGGGAACTTCTCACCTATTAAAGGGATTTGCCCAGGCATACGATCACCGGTAGATACTCTATAAGAACTGGTTTATAAATTTTACTAATTAGTTTGTAAATTTTACCAATATGAATAAAACTCTCCATAAAATATTTTGTTTTTCTAATCAATTCGTTTAAATTCAATACTGCTAGAGAATTCACAGCGCTATGAAATTCCGTAGTCTAAATAGTGTAAAAGCCCGTTCTAACTATCCCTATCAATAGCTGTAGCTAGACCTTGACCCCACGGGATTCTAGTTCTACGGCAATACATGTACACTCTAGCTGTTAGCATCTTTAGAATTGATCTTCCTCCACTAGAGCATTATAGATGAACAGTATCTTCAGCCCTCTATCTACTATGGGCTGAACAGTATCGCAATAGAGTTCTAGTAAAGGGGTCAGCATCACCCTATTGCATCTAGGTGTATCTCTACATCAGAGCCCTACCGACTCCTCGTGGGCTAGCTCTAGCCTCTTCAATTTGATTGGAAAGCGTATTAGGGCTGTGTAAGGCCTATACTAAGTGGCTTCCCCTGATCGGTTTTTAAGTGTGGTCTTCTATAGCATTATTTTTGAGACTGTTGAAAATGATTAGAATTCCGAGGGACTATACTATATACAGCTTCTCTAGAAGGTATACTGCTAGATATAGGGCTAAACCTGGTAATCGTGTAGTCTTTGAAACTCTTGATGCTTTAGGTGGTCAGATTGTTGATAAGGATGTGTCTCTAGAGTCTATAGACTGGAGTAGGGTCAATCCAGCTATAGGCCCCTATACGTAGAGGGCTCGTTGAAATAGTAGTACGCTGAGTAGAAATGATGTGGAAAATGTATTTAGCAAAAGAGCTCTCAGAAAGATCATTGGCAAAAGCGTTAGAGAAGTTGGCTTGCAGCATTAGCGGCAGAGCTAATTACTTGAAGACTTATATCAGCTTTAAATTCTCTCTAATGAAGAAGGAGGTGGAGTATTAAGGCTCTTCATTAATTATGGAGGTTAGTGCATTGCCTTCAATAAATGAAGGAAGCATAGTGATAGAGTATGCTTCAATAATGAAGTTAGTTAATAGAGATCTTGGTAAGCTCTATGCGCTTCTCAATGAAATAAGTTCTAGGAGCTTCCACATACTTGATGAACCGGCTGTAGCTATTGTTGAAGCGGGCAGTGAAAGAACTTACTTAGCCTTAGGTGTAAATAGTTTATTAATTGAAGATCAAGAGTTTTCAAGTAAACTTAAATCAATTGGAGCAGAATTCTATGTAATTGCTAAAAGAACGTGGGCTAACTACTCAAATACTTCAATTTCTAAAAGGATTGGAGAATTATTGAGCGATTCACTGGAGGCTCTGCCAAGTAAGTGCTTTACTATAAGGACTCAAGGAGTAATTATAGGAGAGTGTGGAGAGCCGCTAGATCATGAGGTATCAGTATTAGATAAATATAGATCCTTTGGAAAAGCCATTCCATTAAAGCCTTATCACCCAGTGATCTATGGAGTTTACAGCCACGCCTTTTTCTCTAACAAGGATTACTCAAGGATTCTTAAAAAGTACTTAAGTGAGCTAACTCAAATGGATCCATTAGTCTACGGTGAGTACTGCGGAGACTTAGTTAGCTTAATTGAAGTAAGTGAAGTTCGTAGAAGAGTGAAGATAAATTACGTAAGTGAATGTAAGGAGTATGTACTGCTTCTTTTAAATGCTATCCTCTGGATAATTCGTGAATGAATTGTTCAAAAGGCCTTTATCCAATGCCTTCTTCCTCCTTCTCGCCACGAACTCGTCTAGAGTTCCTTCAACGACTATTTCATAGAGTCTTGCTTCAATGTCCCCTCCCTTAGGTCTAAGAAGTCTCCCAAGCCTCTGTATGAATTGCCTCCTAGATCCTGTCCCTGAGACTATTACTCCAACGTTTGCATCAGGTATGTCGAGTCCTTCATCTCCAACAGTAGTTACTACTAGTACGCTGCTTTGAGAGGCTTTAAAGTCGCTTAAGATTTTCTTCCTCTCATCAGAGTTCATTTCCCCTATCAATAGCCCTGCATTAAGTTCTTGGCTGAGCTTCTTTGCTTGCTCTACGAATTGAGTAAACACTATGATTTTAGAGCCCTTCTCTAACTCTTCTCTCACTATTTCAACTGCTTTCTCAATCTTGCTCTTAGAGAAAGCTATCAACATCCTCATCTTACTATGTATTCTCAGAGCTTCTATGGCTTTTGCATTCCCTATTTTCGCTAATTCCAACACTTCATCAAACCTTTTATCGCCAACTATGGATTTATACTTCTTCCTTAACTCAAAGTACTCATCTATTTCATCCTTAGTAGGCCTTACCTTAACTGTAATTACTTTAAACTTCGCTAAGTACCCCATTGATGAAAGCTCTGATGCAGACTTATGATAGATGACTCCGCCCATTAGTGGAAATAGCTCTGTGTGCCTGCCATCTTCTCTAACTACAGTTGCTGAAAGCCCTAATCTGTATGGGGCAATGCATCCTACAGCTATGGCCTTAAACTTGTCTGCAGGCAAGTGGTGACACTCGTCGACTATCAATAGTGAGAAGTACTTCCCAAGGACGTTTATGTTCTTGTATGCTGATTGATATGTAGAGATAGTTATTTGAGAAATGCTCTTATCCTCACCATAGAATAAGCCTACGTATCCCCTGCTAATGTTTAAGAACTTGGCAATCATGTCCTTCCACTGAAACATTTGCTCCTTAGTGAACGTAACTATGAGCGCCCTCTTAGATACTTGAGCTAATGCTGCTAAAGCAACAATAGTCTTACCTGAGCCAGTTGGAAGAGCTATTATGCCTTTAAACTTGTTCTCAATCCATTTATCAAGTGCTTCACGTTGATAAGGCCTCAACTCTCCACTGAACTCTAGCTTTACCCCCAGATCTTTTTCTACAGTTAATCCCTCTAGATCAATTATTGAGTAACCGCGGCTCACTACGAGCTCCTTTAAATCCATGAGTTTATACGGCCTCACATAGTACTTTATGCACTCTTTATTCTTGCCGGCAAAGCTTAAGCCTAAGTTCTTAAGGGAGTCCTTTAGCCCACTGTAAGTACTCCATGGGATTTCTACAAGTATTCTCTCCTTAACTTCATCCCACATAACTTTAACGTTCGTCTCCCTTCTCAAAACGCCTTCAAGCCTATCTATATCTACATGCTTTAATTCTACTCCAACTGAGTCAAGTATGTTGATTACATCGTCTTTAGTTAAGCCCTCTCTAAGGATCTTGCTTATGTTAAGCCTGAACTTAGAGCCTTCCCCGCTAGCGTAACTCATGTAGTCAGCTATTCTAAGTAGTTCTTCAAAGTCCTCTCTGCTAAGCCACTTTTTAACAGTGAACTCGAAGCTACTCATAGCTGTCTATCACCGGCTCTGGAAGTAGTTCATACTCTAGCTCTCTACACTCTATTCCTTTACTGACTAAGTAATTTAAGGAGCTTTGGCTTAGCGTTATTTCAGCTCCTCCTTCTACACTCAAGATCTCTGTAGTTGTTTTTAACAATAGCTCTACTTCATCGTTAAGTGGGGCAGTACTTGGGAGAACTAACGTATGCTTCCTACTAACTACTTCTACTTCACTTAACCCTATGAATGCAACTTCATAGTATATGCAGAGTTTGCACTCCATGTTCTTGAAGTAGGCTCTTGCGCAAAACTTCAAGTTATTCAATGAGTTTAGTAAGGCACTATATGTAGCGTCAAGTAAGTCCTCTCTATCAACAATAGCTTTACATAAATGGCTTATTTCACTAACTACTCTCTCTACGAATTCCTCTACGTCCAATGCCTGCACACTCATCAATTTATCGCAGCGTGGGTTTTTCATCACTTCTCAGGACTTAAAACCCCGCTCATCCTGCAATAACTTAATATATATGGGGTTAAAATTTTGATAATATGAGTACTAGAGGAACGTTAAATGAGCTCTCCAGTACCTGAAGTCGTTTTTAAAGCACCTGAAGTTAGTAACGTGAGGAAGCTCTCTGAAAGACTTAAAATGATCTTTGCTGTAGATAAGTATAGTTCTCTTAGAGCTAGGCTTCTTTCAATAGAGCTTCTTAAACTACTTAAAAAGCGCTTAACTTACAAGCAGTTGTCAGAGCTCACGGGGCTCTCTCCATCGATCTTATGTAGATACGTAAAGGGCTTCATAGTCCCTATGACTAGCCAGTCCCTACTATTAATGGCCTCCCTCCTGGAGTCAATAGATGTAGATAGGACTATAAGGAACTTCATAAATAAAGAGAAGAGCATTACAATAGACTTATCGAGGCTATTCAAGGATCCAGATCTATCTAAGCTTATATCCTTCATATTGCTTGGAGAATTCGCTGGCAGAAAAGTCAACAAGATCCTTGTTGGATCAAGCACTGTACTACCTATAGCTGCTTACTTAGCTTCAGAGATAAGTAGTGACGTAGTTATGGCTAAGAGGAGGAAGTACCTTGGCGTAAGCTACTATGAGGAAGCCATAGTTAGATCAGCTCACGACGTGGAAATGATCTATGTTGACAGAGATCTCATATCTAAAAGAGACTATGTAGCAATTATAACGGATCTAATGATTACTGGGAGAACTATGAGAGCCCTCATGAATATAGTTAGTAAAGCTAAAGCAGAACTAGTTAATGCAATAGTCATAGTAGCCATAGGCAGTGATTGGAGGAAGAGAGTGACGAGTCAAGTAAAGTACTTGAGTTACTTAGATAAGCTAATCACAGGTCAACCTACACCTTAGGAAGATAGGGCTGTTAATGCATTGAAAGCTAAGCAATTTTTAACGTTAATATAACCGTTTCTAGAAGTAATAAACATGGCTTATACAGCATTGGTGGGAGAATGAAACTTAAGGAAATAACTAAAGTGGATAGTAAAGGAAGAATAACTATACCCTTAGTTATTAGAGAGGCATTAGACGTTAGAGAGGGAATGAATGTAGTCATTATAGCTGACGTAGAGAAGAAGGAGATAGTCCTTACACCTCTTCCAAAGGAGTCTAAGTTACTTGAGGTAACATTTGAAATAGTTGATAGACCTGGTTCACTAGCTGAAGTAACTAGTGAATTAGCTAAAACAGGCGTAGACCTAGTCTTAACTAAGTGTACAACTATTAAGAGAGGTGAAGTAGCTGAGTGTTCAATAGTGATCGACGTCTCTAAATCCATTATAGTTAACACTAAGGAGTTAGAGGAATTACTGGCTAAAATTGAAGTAGTTAAACTAGTGAAAATAAGGGAAGTAATGCGTAAGTAAGGGCTTAGAGCCCCGTGGTGTAAGTTGAGTCATTGCTTGAATAGAGAAGTTGTTAGAGTAGGATGCTGTGGATTCCCGGTTTCAAGGAATAAGTACTTCTCTACTTTCAGCATAGTTGAATTACAGAACACATTCTATGAGCCTCCAGATCTAGATTGGGCTGAATCCTTTAGGGAAAGCATTCCGCAAGGCTTTGCTGTAACAATGAAGGCGTGGCAAGCGTTAACTCATTTGAGTACTAGTCCTACTTGGAGGAAGATGAAGGCTACTATAAGAGGAGCCATTGAAAACTATGGATGGCTTAAGCCAACTAATGAAAACATTGAGGCATGGGCTAGAGTTATTGAAGTAGCTAAAGCTTTAAGAGCGTGTGCAGTAGTTCTACAGACTCCTCCAAATATGCCTTTCAACGAGGAGTCTGTAGATTGGGTTAAAGCATTCTTTAGAGAAGCAATGTCCATAGCTCCCAAGGACTTAGTTGTAGGCTGGGAGCCCCGCGGCGAGTGGGCTTCAAATAAATCCACTGAGTTCCTTAGAGCCATACTTGAGGGGAACTGTGTGACAAACGTAGTTGACTTATTTAAACGCATGCCTGTATATGTGTATAAAGTCCTCTACACTAGGCTACACGGAATAGGCCCTGGTGAAACTAACTATAAGTATAAATACAGTGATGAGGACTTAATTAATTTAGCTAAGTATTTAATGGAGTTAAAATATCCACATAGCTACGTAATGTTCAACAACGTCTACATGTTTAGTGACGCTAAGAGGTTTAAAGAAATAGCTGAAATGCGTGGAGTCGCTGTAGGGTGATGGTGGTGTGACTATATACTGGGATAGATGTAGCGTATGTGGTAGAAACTTAGTAACTCTACAGTGTACAATGGATAAAGACACAGAAGTTTGCCCACACTGCTGTACTTCATGCTACATCAGGGATCGCTGTAGTTCTCCAGCATGGTATCCAACTTCAATTAAGGTTGTTGTTAAAAGGAAGGAAGCTGCTGTAAAAGTATTCAGTGACTTAATGAGCCTCTTAGAGGAAAAGAAAGCTGTAGAGTGAATTCCCTAGAGATCCTCTAAAGGTAATGGCTTTATACATGGTGTTGATTCATAGAATACTCAGGGCTGTAGATGCAGCTACAAGGCTCTGAAGAATGCTATCCAGTAAAGTCCCCACTCTTCCTTCATTAAAAATTCATTCTCTTAATTCACCTTGGAAATAATGATACGTTAAGCCGCTGACTCAAAACTATGATAGGTGGAGTGCTTTGTAAAGTGTTCAGTGGGGCCGCGGGGATTTGAACCCCGGACCACGGGGGCCCAAGCCCCGCATCCTACCAAGCTAGACGACGGCCCCTTAATTCCTTTCTTAACTAACTAGTTCTTCCTTAAATGTTTATTCAATAGTGCCGCCGCCGGGATTTGAACCCGGGGCAACCGGATTTCCCGGGCGACTGCGGGTTCTTGAACCGTATGAGTCCGGCGCTCTGCCTGGCTGAGCTACGGCGGCTCTGTTTCCTCTATTTAGTGGCCTAGCTTATTACTCTTTTTATTCAATAGCTATTGCTCCAATTCCTGGAAGCATTCTTTGAATACTCTCTATGTACTTCTCTAATGCTGCTCTAATAACAGTACTCCTACTAACATTCATTGCTTTAGCTACTCTATCCACTTCATTTAGCAAGTCAACGTCTATTTTAAAACTCACAACCTTCATCCTCAACTGAAAACACCCACACTAGCTAACTCTGAGCTCTAGGGATATAATTGTAAAAGGTATTACTGTATTCTAGAGGGAGACCGGGGCGAAACTAATGAATTATCAATAATACGTTTAGAGCACTAAATACAGAGAAGGGCCCGTGGCCTAGCTTGGATAAGGCGCCGGCCTCCGGAGCCGGAGATCCCGGGTTCAAATCCCGGCGGGCCCGCCACACCAATGGGAGCTGATTACTTATAAACTTATCGTTTCACGACTATCCCTCGCAACCATGAAACGTTTTTATGTAGAGCAGTAACTCTTTATAGGTTTGATAATAGTTGATGTAGTTCGAGAGGTTCCTCAGGGAGCATAAGAGGTGGCGGAAGGTTTCTACTGACGAGACCGTTAAGTACTACAGGAGCCTCTTCAAGAGGTACCTAAAGGGGAAAGAGCTGTCGGAGGAGCTCGTGGAGTACGTAGTAAACCACGAGAATAGGTGGCTCAGCAACGTGTTCAGGCACTACGTTCAGTACCTATACTTCAGGAGGAGGATCCCGCTTGAGACGTTCGGCTGGCTGATGGAGGTAGTTCCTTCTAGAGGCTACAGGACGGGTGTTAGAGTGTTCGAGATAGATTTAGAGCTCTTCGAGAAGACCCTGAGGTACCTCAGGGAGAGACACGACCTCTACTACCTGCTGATGTACTGCTCCGGCACCAGGCTGGAGCACGTAGTAAAGCCAGTAGCCACCTTTAAGCCAAAGGAGATAACCTACGTCCCCATGCTCGACAAAGAGAGCCCCAGGCTTGCGTGCTTCGAGAACGGGGGGTTCTGCAGGTACTACCTGGGGCTGACTGGCGGAAAGCCCTGCGAGTGGGTCTACTTCCCGAGAGAGCTACTGGATTCTCTGTTCGAGCACGCATGAGAGTCGAGAGACTCGGCGGTGGCGTCGAAGTACTTCACTAGGCACGACCTCCTGAGGCCTAAGTACTTGAGGAAGTTGAACTGGAGGGTGCTCACTAGGGTGATACCGGATAAGGACGTCTGTAAGTTCATCCAGTCTAGGTTGGGTGAGCTCAAGGTCTCGGAGGCAAGGTACGGGGACTTACTGAGGGAGGCTGATGGGCCGTACCCTACGGCTCTAGAGGCTCTTAAGAGAGGCCTAGAGGACTCGGCTTAGCGAAGCTACTCTCTTGGCCGGTCTCTGCGAACTCTAGGCACGCCCTCCTGCCTGGACCCCTTATCACGCCGACTAGCAGACCCGCGGCCCTAAGCTTCTGGAAGTGTAGCTTTATGGAGGTGCTAGCGACCTCTCTCCACGTAACGCACTCTCCCAAGGCTATCCTATTGAGCGAAGGACAGCATCTGCTCCCTCATAGCTGGGGACCTCAGGTGCTTCTCGACGTACTCTACGACCTTGAGCGGTATGCCACTGCTCATGTAATCACTGTTGCTCTAAACTCTACTTATAAACACTTTGCTCGAAAAGACCATTTTCAGCGTAGCAGGAGCATGAGCTTGGCGTTAGCTAATGGTCACCTACACCGTTTCCCGTCCTAGGTTTCTGTAGGTTTTCCTAGGGGTGGGTTGTGCCTCTTGCTCCACGGTTCACAGTGGCTACTAGCCACTCTGCTTAGAGGTCATGGACACCCCTCGAGCTCAGCAACACGTAGCTCACATCTAGTTCTCGAGAAATCCTACAAAACTTAGTAAATCCCTTTCGCATTAAAACAGCTCTCCCACCCTATTTATGCTAAGGTCTTGAGAGAACTCAGTTACTTAACTGTGATTGGCTGGATCTGAATATTGCTGAGTAAGTGAGGTGCGTTAGGGTGATATAGGTTAAACGTAATAATCGGGTAGGTAAATAGTGGAGGTATCTAAAATGAGGTTGTGGTCTATTCACCCAAGGTACTTGGATAGGGTAGGGTTAGTAGCGCTGTGGAGAGAAGGGATCCTAGCCCAGAAAGTCCTTGAAGGACGTACGAGAGGTTATGTAAATCATCCACAATTAATTAGATTTAAAAATTCTCCCGACCCGTTACTTACAATAGGAACCTACCTCTACCATGTATATCTAGAGGGTCTTCGTAGAGGATATAAGTTCGACCCTCACAAGATCAAAATATACGATAATTCACCTACTAGTATTATCCCTATAACAACCAATCAGGTTAGATACGAATTCAAACTACTTCTATACAAGCTTACGCGAAGGGAACCAAAACTAGCGCAAAATCTTAAGGATGTAAAGGAAATCCAGGTAAACCCGATATTCTACGTTATTGAAGGACCTATTGCGGAGTGGGGAAAACCTAGAGATATCCTGCTTGAGGAGCTAAATAGATGACATATCTAAAATAAAAATAATTGAACCCTTTAAGTTATAATGCTAACTAAAGTTAATAACTTTGCTTTACTGCATATCTCTCTTTAAGACCTCATATAGGGTATCGCGAATAAACTCGTTTATAAAATCATGAGTGGCTATATGCTCCGTTTCCTGAAACTAAACTCTAAACTACATAACAATAACAAAAGGAGACACAGGAAAATACGATTCATATTAAAGCTTATTTAGCGTAGTCCTTATATGGAGGAGAATTAGTTATGGTGAGTACTAAGTGAGGGATGAGGCTTTATGGGATCTTGATACAGCTAGAATCCTACATAGGGAGAGGAGGTTTAATGCTGCTGCTTTCTACTCTCACCAAGCTGCTGAAAAGGCCTGTAAGGCACTTCTCTACAACGTTAATGAGGCTCCATGGGGGGACAGTGTTAGAGAGCTCCTCGCACGGTACTATAATAGGCTCGGTGAGACCCCTCCAAATGACTTTATGACCTATGCGAGAGAATTGGATAGGCACTATATACCGTCTAGGTATCCGAATGCGCATCCATCTGGAACACCTCACGAAGCCTATGACGAAGAGACTTCGAGAAGGGCTCTGGAAGCAGCTGAGAGAGTGATTCAATTTGTCAAAAACGTACTTAGACTATGAAGGGTTATCGGAAGTTATTAAGAGGATCTTAAGCAGTTTTAAAGCATATGCAGTGATACTTTTTGGTTCTCGTGCTAGAGGGGATTATAAGCCGTGGAGCGATTATGATATATTGATAATAGCTGATTTTAGAGAGAGATACCTAGACAGGATAGGAAATATTTTAGGGTTAGTAAGCAACATAAATATAAACGTAGAACCCCACCCATACACTCTTAATGAAGCTATTGAAATGCTTAAGAAGAGGAATCCAATAATTGTCGATGCGCTTTCAGAGGGTATAATCCTATATAGTAGGGAGGAATTTAAGGAACTTCTCAAACTTTATGAAGAACTTCTGAGAAAAGGACTTAAAAAATCAGAAACCTCGGTAATTGTACCACCTACTACCTAAGATAGATAAT
>Ga0209080_1000832_pt1 | contig 17830 bp, 19 predicted proteins | sample JNZ110809AmetaG_FD_184123 | JGI IMG/M metagenome (GOLD analysis project Ga0209080, IMG submission 184123) | Hot spring microbial communities from Jinze hot spring, China to study Microbial Dark Matter (Phase II) - JNZ 110809A (SPAdes) (version 3) ...
ATCCATAAACGCGCTACTTCACAGCGCCTAATATTAATGCGAGCAGCGCCATCCGCACAACTATGCCGTTCCAAACTTGCTGGAAATAGCGAGCATGTGGCGTATTGTCCACTTCTGGAGCTATTTCGTCCACGCGTGGAAGCGGATGCAAAATTATCATGTCTTTTTTGGCATTTCTCAAAAGCTCCAAGTCAATTTTGTAGGAACCCTTCACCTTTATGTATTCGGCTGGATCTGGAAACCGCTCTTTCTGAATTCTTGTTACGTACAGAACGTCCAAATCTGAAATTACCTTGCCTATGTTTGTCTCTTCAATGACAGGGATTTTTCCCTTTATTTCCTCAAGGACTTCCCGCCGCATTTTCAGAGATTCAGGTGAGACAAGATATAATTCCACATTATAGTTTGAGAGAGCGTAGGCTAAAGAATGCACAGTTCGGCCATATCTCAAGTCGCCTACTAATGCTATTTTTAAATTATCTATGGTGCCCTTTTCCTTCAAAATGGTGTACAAGTCTAATAGCGCCTGGGTTGGATGTTCCTCGGCGCCACTTCCACCATTGATTATCGGCACTTTTGCAAACTCCGCAGCTAGCCTTGCTGCGCCTTCCAAGGGATGCCTAATGGCTATTACGTCAGCATAATTTTCAACGGTGCGAACAGTGTCAGCCAAGTTTTCACCTTTACGGACAGAGGCTATTTCGGCTTCCGCGAAGCCTATGGTGGAGCCACCAAGCTTATGCATGGCAGCCTCGAAGCTTAGGCGAGTGCGGGTGCTTGGTTCAAAAAACAAGGTGGCGAGAATTTTTCCCTTAAGCATGTCCGAACCTTCATGAGCCAACGGTTCCATGGCTTTGGCAATTTTCAGCATGTAGTCGATCTCTTCTCTCGAGAAGTCGCGGATAGATATTATGTCTCTTCCCGCAAACTCCAAGCTTGCACCCTAAACAGAAGCTTTACACACCGCTTAAATAGCTTTTCACTAATTTGCACAATAAAAGTTTAAACCTTTTATCCTCAAGCCTACTATAAGGCTCTGGGAAGGCGGAAATGGAAATGAGCGAAACAATGTTGTACGTTTCAAAAATCAAAGATGGCACAGTTATAGATCATATCACGGGCGGCCACGCCTTAGACGTTATCAAAATTTTGGGAATAACAGGTAAAGAGAACCGCATAATCACCATTGCCATGAACGTGCCAAGCAAACGTTTCAAGATTAAAGACATAGTCAAAATTGAGGGCAGAGAACTTAACCCCCAAGAAGTCCATAAGATTGCGTTGTTGGCGCCGCACGCCACAATTAACATAATACGCAATTACAAGGTTGTCGAAAAACAGAGGGTGAAGCTTCCCAGCGTCATTGAGGGCATCGTTAAATGTGCAAACCCAGCGTGTATAAGCAATAGCAACGAGCCTGTCCGATCGAAATTTTACGTAAAAAGCGAGGAACCGCTAATTCTAAAGTGTCATTATTGCGGTTACATGATGGATAAAGGTGACATTCTCAAACAGTTCTGAATCGAATATTCGGTTTTTTAGGTAATGCTTATATCGGAAGTCTCAATATTTTCAATGTAGATATGTCCGAAAAAGGACATATTGAATACGCGTAGAACAAAAATACACATAGAATGGTGAAAATAAAATGATAGAAATCCTAACAGCCACCGTTTGGGCCACCTTCCTAGGTTACACCATATGGTACTTCACACTCGCAAAACATTACGCCCCCCTAACGCTGGAAGAAGCACAAGTTCTATGGAAAATTCACAAACAAAACGCCAAATGCCAATCCACTAAATGGCGGAAAATAAAAAAGGGCGGAAAAATCGTTGGATTCGAATGTGAATGTGGTTATAGGCATATACAGAAACGCCCAATAGCCAAAGGCACACCAGCCCCAAACATCCAAACAAATGTTTCAGCCATATACAAAAAGCTTCACAAAACATAAACCGCCCACATTAGGAACAAGCTAACCTATCAAAAGAGACACAGTTAAGCACGTTGCTGGACAGAATGTTTTCCAACTTTGATGAACTCTTAGCAAAAACAGCAGATTATGTTTAAAGTCCGTTTTCCAAACCACCTCTCAAGAAACTAGAGGGAAAGGGAGAGCGAAAATAGCTTCCAGCAGCATCCATTTTCGACTGTAGAGTAGAGCATAGACGAGTTTTAATCAGCAAAGTAGGCAGTATAAGGCAAGTGTTATGTAATGGTGATTCATGATGGACTGCAACGCCCCGCCATTAAGCTGTTTGGTTTCTGGCAGCCAGAAATATTCGTTTACGCCTATGAAATTCAAACAACTCATAAAATCATTAGAATAGGGGGATTGAAGTTTATTTTCTGCATTACATGACAAGCTGGATTGTTACGAGGGTGGCGATTAGAATTGCCAGCACTTTTAAGGCTCTGGTGTTGAATTTTTGGGCTTCTTCGGCTTTTTTGGCGTCCACGAGTTTCATGATGTAGACTGACACGGATAGGTTGTAGAGGAATATAGCGTATACGGAGATCATCATTCTGTCTGCCAGTGTTAGGTAGCCGATGGGTGGTATGCCGCTGAGCAATGATAGGTGGAAGGCGGATGCCGCCATTAAGGTTGAAACTGCCAAGCCTATTCGTTGGCCGAAGTTTTGTGGGGAAATGAAAAATGTCAATAGCGATATGGTTGTTATAACCGATATCGGCAGTACGCTTTTTACAAAGGCTGAAAGCATTGGTCGCTTTAAACATAGGCTGAAAACGTACCTTGAATAGGCTTCATTTCCATAGGAGTGCTCCACAACTGTTTGCTCAAAGCCCCCTATCTCCCAGCCAGCAACGTTGGCGGTCTCGTCTACCGCCGTCTCTGAGTCGGTTTCAAAGACGAGTTGGGATGCGTTGAGCCTTTTGTGTTCAAGCTCAATAGTGAGCGTGTGGGTTTCAAATGGGTACCGTGTGAAGTCAAAGGTCTTCATAAACTCTCCCCTTATACGGTATTCAATGCGGTTTTCCTCTTGGGCAATTATTTCCGTCTTTGCAGGGGCGCCATTAACGATTTCAAACTCCTTCACGGTGTTTGAATCAATCTCAGCCGGGTTGAACTTGAACCATAAGTAAAAGTCTAGGCGGTAGCTGCTGGCAGCCAAATCAATCTTCTCAACGTTTACAAGCCAGACTCCCACATAAACCCTGGCACGGTTTAAACTTGTGTAAGTCTGTTGAGCGGCGGCTTTTCCATGTAGAAGTAGCACGAACGAGAGGACGAGGACTGAAAACAAAACGGTTAATGTCAACTTTTTCAGCTGCATAACCTTCCACCAGAATATTCGCCTTTTTAAAAAGCTTGAATATTTAATTTTTGGCGACTTAAACGCTATGGAAACGTTGCTGCACAGCCTTTACGGCATTAACAGTTCTCTTCAAAAGTAGTTGGGCGGACTCTTGGCTTGGCCACCCGCCTAACCCGCAATCAGGACCGGTGAAGGTTAGTCTTTCTCCAAATTTTGTCTTCGCCTTTTCAAACCGCTTTTTAATGGCTTCTTCATCTTCGACGATCTGCCAAGTCTGCGGTTGTTTGACCCCCTTCTCATATAGCTCCGCGAGGATGGTGTCTATGTCTGTTCGTGTTACGCCAACTCGGATCTGTTTATTCGCGTTTTCAAGCATGCCTTTTGATATGGCCTCTAGGTTCTTTGGAGAGGCAGCATACTCCACCGAGACTACGTCGACATTTTTAACCTCTAAAAGTTCGGCAATTCTAGACGTGGAGTGAACGTGAATCTGTTTTATCGCTCCGCCAAAGTTGAATGCTTTTTCAAAAACGTCTAAAAGCACATCTCTGCCGGCATCCACATCTTGAAAACCAAAGCTAGGTTCGTCCAGAGAAACCACTCTGGTTTCAACATGTTTATTGTTGAGAAGCGAGTTAACGGCAAACCTCCGTACAGTTTCAGCAAACATTAACAGAACATCCCGATAAACCCTTGTTCCAACTTCGGCGAGGTAGAGCTCAAAAGGTCCCGTCACGCAAACCCGAAGGGCAATTCTCTCAACGCCGAGTTCTTCGCAAAGTTGTTTGGCTTCGTTCTTGATAACAGCTACCTCTGGAATAACCGCAGCCTTATCGTCAACAATGTATGTGCCTTTCTCCATGGCTTTGCGGACAACCTCAATGAACTGGCGGCGTATGTCATAATGCTGCGGGTAATTAACAACGTCCAGACCAGCCTCACACTTCATCTTAAAAGAATCCTTCACCACAGTGTAAAAATTCCTAAACAAAAATTCATCTTCAGCTAAAGATTTGCCTTCAGCCGCAAACTCTCTTGCCATGACGTAAGCCCTTTCAAAAGTTTTCCGCTCAACGAAACTTGGCAGCGGAAAACTTCCCACGTCGTCAACGAGGGTCTGCATAATGGAAGATATTTAGTCCAAAGCTATTAAAACTACCTAAATCGTAACGGTTGAAGCACGTAAAACCTATATAAGCGGGCTTTATTGTTCACACGTGAGGATAAAATGTCCAGCCTTTGGAAACTTCGCCTCTCGATGGCGGCAGCCCTAGCTATAATAGTCGGCCTTTCAACCCTTGTCTTAGCCGTCATTTTAAGCCTCCTTCAAGTTGGCTTACTCTACATCGGAATATTCGTGATAGCCTTCAACCTTCTTCAGTGGCTTATATCCCCATACGTAATTGACATCATATATCGGGTGAGAGAAATTCCAGAAAACGAAAACCCAAGGCTTCACGCAATAGTGGAAAACCTAAGCAACAAAAGCGGCATCAAAAAGCCGAAACTCATGCTTGCCCGCATCCCAATACCAAACGCCTTCGCCTATGGTTCGCCACTAGCTGGAAACCGTGTAGCCGTCACAGAAGGCTTGCTGAAAACCCTAAATGAGGGCGAAGTTGAGGCCGTTATAGGACACGAACTCGGCCACCTGAAACACCGTGACGTCCAAGTTATGATGGTTGTTTCATTATTGCCAGCCCTAATCTACTACATAGGATATTCAATAATGATTTCCTCCATGTACAGCAGAAACCGTAGAGAAGAGGGCAGCGGGATGGCCCTCTTAGGTATGGGCTTAGTTGCTTTCTCATGGTTCCTAACGTACGTTTGTGTTTCTTTCCTAAGCCGTGTCCGCGAGTACTACGCTGATAGACACAGCGCCACCATTGTGGAAAACGGTGCACAGAAACTTTCAACGGGACTCGCGAAAATAGTTCATGCAGTCAAAAATATGAAAAGAGCAAGGAATGAAATGCAACACTTAAACGCCTTTAAGGCCCTCTTCATAACAGACCCTGACAGGGCGGAAGCAGATTCATTGACTCTTTCAGCGATGGCAGCCTCAAGCGATCAAAAATTGGTTGAGGAGTTTGTGTCTCAAAAGTTAACTTGGATTGATAGAATAAATGAAATTTTCTCAACGCATCCACATGTCGTTAAAAGGATCAGAGCTCTACAACAGTTAAGTTGAGTCCTCTTTGAGGGAAATTCTAAATAGCTTAAATGTAAACTACTAAACGTTTTCGTGGGGGCTGGAATTATGAAACAGGCTTCCCAAATAATTGCAAATGCCCTCAAAGAAGGAAGAAGAAATCTCTACGAAACAGAAGCGAAAACAATCTGCATGGAATACGGCATACCAGTAACAAAGTTCAAACTAGCTAAAAGCGAAGGTGAAGCCGTCAAAATTGCCGAGGAAATAGGCTTTCCAGTTGTTTTAAAAATAGTTTCACCAGACATAATCCACAAGTCAGACGTCGGCGGCGTTATGCTAAACCTAAAAAATGCCAAAGAGGTGAGAGCTGCCTACAAGCAGATAATGGAAAATGTTAAAAAATACAAGAAGGATGCGAAAATCGTTGGCATAGTTGTTCAGGAAATGGCTAAGCCATCAACAGAGGTTATCGTGGGCGCCATAAAAGACCCCCAGTTTGGTCCAACGCTAATGTTTGGACTTGGAGGAGTTTTTGTTGAAATTTTGAAGGACGTCACCTTTAGAATAGCGCCAATAACCGAGGAAGAAGCCCGTGAAATGTTAACCGAAATTAAGGCTTATCCGCTACTTAAGGGTTATAGGAACATGCCGCCAGCAGACATCGAGACAATAGTCAAAATTCTGCTTAACACGTCAAAACTTGTAACGGAGCATCCCGAAATAAAGGAATTGGACCTTAACCCAATAATGGTTTATGAGAAGGGTGCAAAAACTGTGGATGCAAGGATCATCCTTGAATAGCTATGAAAGTTTGGTTAAAAACGAAATTTTCTCGAAAACTTCGGTGCCTCATGGAACAAACTTCTTCGTGAGACTTGACGGATGGAAATTTAAAAGACTTTCCGAGACAGTTGGCGCTGAAAAGCCTTTTGATGAGAGATTTGCTAAATGCATGGTCAACGCCGGGCGAGCACTGTTTGAAAAAGGTTTTAGTCCAGCTTTGGTTTATGCCGCCAGCGACGAGTTAAACATTTTATTTTGGGATAGCCAACCTTTCCGCGGAAGAGTGGAGAAGATAGACTCAGTTACAGCCAGCCTAGTTTCAGCAGCCTTCGCTTTACAACTGCAGAAAGTGTTTAGCAAAACAGACAGCATAGCTTTTGATTCAAGAATCGCAATAGTGCCCACCGAAAACGCTGTGGTAAATTATCTGGCTTGGAGGCAAGCCAACGCTTGGAGAAATCATAACAATGCTTATGCCTACTGGCTTTTCAGAAAAATGGGCTACCAGCCCCTCGAGGCAGCCAAAAAGTTGGAGGGAATGAAGACTGAGGAGATCCATGAAACACTGTTCAAGCACGGGATTAATTTAGCTGAAACACCAGCATGGCAGAGGAGAGGTATCCTCCTGTATAAAAAGCCAGTGTCCAAAAAGACTGAAAAATGGCGGGTTATTCGCTGGAAAATTGAAGAAAACTGGGACTTACCCCTATTCACGAAAGAGGAAGGAGCAAAGCTAATTCATCAGATCCTTGAATGGTTTAAATTAAAAAGGAGATCATGATTGTCAAAACAGCAGGAGAAAATCAAAAAAATCGAAGAATTAAACCAGAAACTTGCAATCCTAAAAGAACAAAGAGAAAAATTGGCCGTTGAAGCGAAGGCGCTTGTTGAAAAAAGGGATAAACTTAACAATGAAGTTAAACGCCTAAAAGCCGAAGCCCAAGAACTTAGAAAAACCAGAGACGAAATAAACGCGAGGGTTAAGGAACTAAAGCAGCAGCGAAACCAGATAAGAGCGGAAGTAGCTCAAAAGGCTAAGGAACTAAAAAACATACAAAATGAAATTAAGGTTCTAATGGCGAAAAGGCCTTCGAAAAGCGCAAGTTTTCTTCAAAAAGAGGTTGAAACCTTAGAATGGAAAATTCAAACAACACCGTTAAGCCTTCAAGAAGAGAAACAACTCGTTGAAAAAGTTAGACAGCTGGAAGCCCAGCTAAACATTCATAGGAAAATTGAACAATTAATCCAAAAAAAGCTGGAATTAGTAACAGAGTTAAAGGCGCTTGAAGCAAGAGCCAAAAGCCTTCACGAAAAAATGGCTGAGGAGGCGAAGAAAAGCCAGCAAACCCATGAAAAAATTATAAAAAAGCTTGAAGAAGTTAAAAAAATTAAAATTGAGGCTGATGGCCTCCACGAACTCTTTCTTCAAGTTAAAGAAAAAATTGAATCAGTTAAATTGGAGATAAAGAAAATTCTTGAAGAGGTAAGGACGCTTAAAGAGGAAATGGCAGCAGAAATTCAAGAGGAGAAACGGAAAAATGAGGAACGCCTTTTAGAATGTGTTGCAAAAAGGGCTCTGGAGAAACTTAGGCGAGGCGAAAAACTAACATGGGAAGAATTTAAAATTTTAGCGGAAAAAGGTTTAACACAAAATTAAAGTAGCCTCACGCATTTATTGATTGGGAACGAAGCAGATGACAACAAAAAATGAAGAGGGAAAGGAAGAACAAAAAAGAATTCTAATTTTATGCGTTGACAGAGACGGAGACATTGGCGCAAAGACGGAGATTAAAACGCCTCTAATTGGCAGAGATGGAAACCTTAACGCTGCAGTCGCCCTAGCTTTAAAGGATCCAGAAGAGCCTGACGCAAACGCCATGTTTGAGGCTGTACGCCTCTACGACCGCCTCACAAGCGAAAGCAAACCCGAAGAAGTCTTCGAAATAGCCACAATATCCGGATCCGAACTGGGTGGAGTTGGCGCCGACAGGAAGATAGTCGCAGAGTTAAGTGATGTCTTGAAGGTTTTCCCAGCAAATGAGGTTATTCTAGTCACAGATGGCTACTCGGATGAAGCTGTTCTTCCCCTTATAGAGTCAAGGGTGCCAGTTTCATCCGTCAGAAGAATAGTTGTGAAACACAGTGAGTCCATAGAGGAGACAGCTGCCCTTTTCACGAGGTATTTCAAAATGATTGTGGAGAACCCCCGTTACTCCCGCATAGCCCTTGGACTGCCTGGAATCCTTTTCTTGATTTTAGGTGTGCTAGCTATTTTTGGGCTGGTCCACTATTACCTGATGGCTTTCATAATTGTGTTGGGCGCTTACATGTTTGTGAAAGGCTTTGGAGTAGACAGAGCAGCCAAAAGAGTCTACATATGGATGAAGGAGTATTCGCCTCCACCCCTCTACGTGCAAATTTCAACGTTCTCCGCCCTTGCAGGCCTACTCTGTGTTGGGATAGGCGTGTATCTCGGACTAAACGCTGTAAACGAACAGAATTTGGACTGGTCTAATTGGCTTAGTATTTTGCCTCAAGCTGCAAGCGCATTCATTATGGATTCCAAAGACCTTGCAGTTATAGGTGTTTGTTTAGCCTTAACCGGAAGAGCCATAAGGTGGTACTTTGAGAGAGACGTGCGGCTTTTGCGTAATGCTGCCTTGATTGTTTTGATTGGATGGAGCAGGCAAATTCTAGAAGCAGTGTCGGTGATTTTGAGTAATCCGAAAGCTGGCTATGAAACATTAATTTTTTCCATAGTAATCGGCATCTTGATAAGCGTAGCCTCAATCCTAGTCATTCTCGTCATTCATAGATCTGCTCGAGGTTTCTTCAAGAAAACGGAGGAGCAAGAGGAGTTTGAGGAAAGCTGAAATTGCAATAATAGGTGGAACAGGGTTTGAAAAACTGTTTACTGACGTAGAAAGGCTCCATGTTGGAACACCCTACGGAATTCCGCCGCCCATATCGATGGGAAAACTGGGTGAAAAGACCATTGCTTTTCTTCCAAGACATGGCCCAGAGCATTCTGTTCCCCCTCACAAGGTAAACTATAGAGCAAACGTTTACGCCTTGCATAAGCTTGGCGTTGAGAGAATTATAGCGGTAAATGCTGTTGGTGCCATAAACACGGAGTTTAAGCCCGGCGACCTCGTTGTTCCACACGACTTTGCCGACTTCACAAGACAAAGACACGCAACTTTTTACGACACGGCGCCAGTTACCCATGTAGACGTGTCTCAGCCTTACTGTCCCGAACTCCGTGAAGCCTTAATCAAGTGTGCTGAAAAGCTTGGCTTACCCCTTTGGAGACGCGCTGTGCTGGTTTGCACCGAAGGTCCTCGTTTTGAGACGCCGGCTGAGATTGAAATGTTTAGGCGGTTGGGCTTTGATATTGTTGGCATGACTGGTGTTCCAGAGGCTGTTTTAGCAAGGGAGCTGGAAGTTTGCTATGCGTCGGTCTGTTATGTTTCGAACATGGCGGCTGGGATGCAGGAACGTTTGACGCCGAGAGAGGTTTACGACATATCTAGGAAGGTTCATTTGAAAGTTGAGCAACTTTTAATTGAAACAATTAAAACCTTACCACCAAGGCGTAGCGGCAAGTGTCCATGTGCAAACGCCTTGAAAAACGCGAGGATCTAAACAATGCTTAGAACAATTCTCTCGGCGTTAGGCGTCTACAAACTTTATGAGAAATGGCTCTGGCACCAAATCAAAAACCATGAAAAGCCGGAACACATAGCCATAATTTTGGATGGAAACAGAAGATGGGCTTCTGAAAAAGAGATGCCGCCATGGCTTGGACATAAAGAGGGCGCAGAAAAAGTTGAACAGCTCCTAGAGTGGTGTTTGAGACTTAATGTTAAGTCTATAACGCTTTATGCGTTCTCAACAGAAAACTTCCGCCGCTCCCAAAGAGAGATTGAAGAGATTATGCGAATTGCCAGCGAAAAGCTCCAAAAAATCCTAACAGATGAAAGGATTCACAAAAACAAGGTGTGCGTGAAGGTTATTGGCAGAAAGCACTTGTTGCCGGAGGATCTGCAAAAGCTTATTGATGAAGTGGAGAAAGCCACACAGAACTATGATAAACATTTTTTGAATGTCGCCTTCGCTTATGGCGGGAGAGCCGAAATAGTTGACGCTGCAAGAAAAATCGCGGAGAAAGTGCAAAGTGGGAAATTAAGGCCTGAAGATGTTAACGAGGAGCTTTTCGAAAGGTTTCTGTACACTTCGCATTTGCCGAAACAGGACCCGGACTTAATTATAAGAACTTCTGGTGAAGAGCGTTTAAGCGGTTTCCTGCTTTGGCAGTCAGCCTACAGTGAACTTTGTTTTCTGGACATATATTGGCCCGACTTCAGATTTATTGATTTACTCAGGGCTGTGCGCACTTTCCAGAAGCGTAAAAGACGATTCGGTGCATAAAACTGCTAGGCTCTTTTTTTGGCGCTCACTATTGAAATCACGTCCCTATCTTTGAGGATGTAGTCTTCGCCAACTCTTTTGCGTTCTCTGGCTTCCACCGCGTAAATGAAGCTTTCACCGAGTTCTGTATGAATTAGGTAGGCGAGTTCTCGTGCCGTTGTTCCATACGGCACAAGATAGGCGTCTGGTAAAACCCTCCCGCTGTGGTCAGATAAGTGCTCCAAGTCTTCCACCGGATAAACCACTATCATGTTTAAAAGCTTAAAATAAGCCATGTTTATGGCTTCCTGTACTCCCGTTGAACCATATTTATGTAGAACCTTTTCTCTGATGGCTTCTAGGGCTCTAAGCTGGCTTTCGGTGAGCTTTTCCGGGTTGTTGATTTTAAAGTTGCAGTCTCCCGGCTTATAGTCTATAAGGTTTTTTTCAGCAGCCCTTCGCAGGGCAAGTTCAGCCTCAGCGCAACATGGCACAACGGTGTAGTTTAGCCTTTTAAGCCTTTCAAGGTTCTCCTCCGCCGTCGGCATATCCACCTTGTTTGCGGCTATGAGCATGGGTTTGGCGATCTGTCTCAAAGCGTCGATAAACCGCAGAAAATCTTCTTCGCTCCAAGAGGTTGGCTTGTCAGCGTTCAGTCCAGTTCGCCTAACAGCCTCGAAAATGTGAACCCTTTTTATGGCTAAGCCGCTAAGCCTTTCCTCAAGAATTGTCAGAAGATCTTTAGCCCCAGACTCGGCTGTTCTAGCTATTTTGGGCCAATCCCTTTTTAGGATGTTAGCCATCCACATTGTTATTTCTCGCTCTAGAAACTTCACATCTTCCACGGGGTCATGCTCGCCGGGCTTGCATATCCGCCCTTCAGAATCCGTTCCACCAGAAGCATCCACTATGTGAATCAACACGTCGGCTTTTCTAATCTCGTCTAGGAACTGGTTGCCCAAGCCTCTACCTTGCCATGCGCCCGGCACAAGTCCAGCGCAGTCAATGAACTCTACGGGGATTAACCGGATGCCGTCGAGGCATAGGGAGTTTACCGGGTTATCTTTGACTCCGAATTCCCTGCACACGCATGGAGTTCTAACATAGCCCACTCCCCGGTTTGGTTTAATTGTTGTGAAGGGATAGTTGGCTATCTCAGCTGGAGCCAGTGTCGCTGCGCTGAAAAATGTGGATTTTCCAACATTTGGTTTTCCAACTATGCCAAGCAGTCTAGCGTATGATTTCTGCATTTAATCACGCTTAAGCTAGCATTTAGAAAAGGGACTGCTATATGGCTTGTGCTTGAACCGGGCTTTTGGGACTACGCCTTGATAAAGCTAAAGCCATAATAACCAAAAATAGGGCTACGATGAGGTACAGCGTAAAAACTTTGGCTATAAGCATCCAAACATGCTTCGACGCTTCCTCAGCTATTTTGATGGCTTCGGTGGCATTGCTCGTGGCAGTTTTTGAACTTTCACCCCAAATGTCAACAGCGTTTTGAATGTAAACTTTACAATCCAAGATTTTATGTTCGACATTTTCAATCTCCGAAGGGAAAAGAAATCTTACGCCTAAAATCCTCCCAATAGAGGCGCCAAACTCTGCCTGCTTCGCCATTTGGACAGCCAACACGATTTTCTCCACAAACTGGCTATCGCTGAATCTACTTGCGGACACACGCCTAAGTTGGATAGTCTGCCTGTCTTCAAGCCTTCGCCCACCAGCACTTTCAAAGTAAAAGTTGGCATAGGGCATAACTTCGGGCATGCTTTGAATGGAGCTCAAGTGCTTATAGTCTACTTGACCAAACATCTTCCACGTGGCGTCTACGGGTATCCATCCATAATTTTCAAGGTAATATTCAGCCCACATGTGCCCATCCTCCATAACTTCGTTAACATAATGGAAGGCGAAACCGGCTTGTACACGGGCAGGTATGCCGGCAGCCCTACACAAAGCCACAAAAAGGTATGAGTATTCTGAACAGTCGCCTTTTCTGTTTTCTAAAGCCCAAAGGGCTCCTTTCTCCTCACTTTGAACTTCATATTTCAAATTTTTTATTACAAAGTTGTATATCAGCAAAGCCTTTTTATGCGGGTTTTCTTCGTCACCAACGATGGCTTGCGCTGTCCTCACAACCTCTGGATTATCAGATTGTATGAATTCCTCTGGTTGAGTATACAGCTCATACACTTCAGAGTCGGTGTCATAACTGCCAACCAAATTTGAATTCACCAGGTATTCAACGTCGAAGGAAAGCACAAAATAGTCAATTTCAACGATAAAACTTCTCCCCGGCGGAATTTGTACATTTTCCAAGCAAAGGTAAACGTTTTCAAAGCTGTCATTCAAGAGGCTTGATCCACTAAACTGTCCACCTACTGCTGAAAAATTGTGCAAGAAGGTGTAGTGACGGGCTGTTTGGTTTTTCACAAGAGGAACAACAAGTTTTCCAGTGGCGGTATTTGGCCACGGGTTTGTTATCTGAATTACATGTTTAAGTTCACCAACGAAGACCGCCCCAACTTCATACCTTAAAAGGAGAGGATTCGTCTCACCAGATTCTATATCATTTTGCGGAAAAGTTGGAGTCAAAAGAACAGCAACCGCTGCTAACATCGTTGCGAGTAGAATCGCCCAGTGTTTTGTTTTCATTTTCTTCCTCTTGTTAAGAGGAGGAATAATATAAAAGCATCCAGCCTTATTAAAGAAGGTTAAGCTTCAAGAGAGTGAGCGGAAATGTCGCTGATGTTAAATTTATCCAAAGAAAAACTTGTCGAGATGTATAGGCTGATGGTTAAAATTCGGCTATTCGAAGAGAAAGTTTTCGAGCTTTACGCTCAAAATCTTGTTCCGGGAACAATACACTTATACACTGGACAAGAGGCCGTTGCTGTTGGCGTTTGCAGCGCCCTGAGAAAAGATGATTATATTACCAGCACACATCGAGGGCACGGCCATTGTATCGCCAAGGGCGCAGATGTCAAACGTGTCATGGCTGAAATTTTAGGAAAAAAGACCGGCTACTGTAAGGGCAAGGGTGGCTCAATGCACATCGCGGACTTCAGCATAGGCATGCTTGGTGCAACAGCCGTTGTGGGTGCTGGCATACCCATAGCTGCTGGAGCTGGCTTGTCAATAAAGCTTCGAGGAACAGACCAGGTTGTAGCGTGTTTCTTCGGCGACGGAGCCTCAAATCAAGGAACATTCCACGAGGGCATCAACATGGCGGCAATATGGAGCTTGCCAGTCATATTTGTCTGCGAAAACAACTTGTATGCCATGGGAACTCGTCAGTCGATGGTTATGCGGATAGAAAACATCGCTGACAGAGCCGCTGCCTACGGGATTCCGGGGGTTGTTGTGGATGGAAATGATGTTTTGGCTGTTTATGAAGCCACGTCGAAAGCGGCTGAAAGGGCGCGGAAAGGCGAGGGACCAACACTTATTGAATGTAAGACTTACAGGCATAGGGGGCATTCCCGCGTGGATCCAGCTAAATACAGACCCAGAGAAGAGGTTGAGGCTTGGCTTGCTAAGGATCCAATAAAAAGGTTTAGAGAGAAACTTCTAGGATTAAACGTTCTAACGGAGGCTGAAATTCAACAAATTGATAGGGAGGTGGCTGCTGAAATCGAGGAGGCTGTCCGATACGCCATGGAAAGCCCATACCCTGCGCCTGAAGAAGCTTTAGAAGACGTTTACGCGTGATGGAGGATTAGGACGTGAGAAGAATAACCTATCGGGAAGCGTTGCGCGAAGCCTTGCGAGAGGAAATGCGAAGGGACCCAACGGTTTTCCTTTTAGGCGAGGATATTGGCAGATACTGGGGTGGAGCCTTCAAGGTGACGGAAGGTTTAGCCGAAGAGTTTGGAGATGAACGGGTTCGAGACACGCCTATATCTGAATCAGCCATAATTGGCGTGGCTGTTGGGGCAGCCATAACCGGAATGCGGCCAGTTGCCGAAATAATGTTTGGAGACTTAACCGCCCTAGCCATGGACCAGATAGCCAACCAAGCGGCAAAGCTTCGATACATGTTTGGGGGACAGGTTAAAGTGCCCCTTGTAATTAGGACTCCTTTTGGCGGCGGCGTGAACATTGCTGCACATCACTCGCAATGTCTGGAAGCTTGGTTTATGCATGTTCCGGGCTTGTATGTGGCTGTTCCATCAACGCCTTACGATGCGAAAGGCTTGTTGAAAAGCGCCATTCGAGGAAACAACCCGGTAATCTTCTGCGAACACAAGCTGCTCTACCCCCTCGAGGGAGAAGTCCCGGAGGAGGATTACACAATACCCTTCGGTGTGGCTGACGTCAAAAGGGAGGGAGAAGACGTCACCGTTGTGGCTACACTTTACATGGTTCACAAAGCTTTGAAGGCTGCTGAAACCCTCGCCAAAGAGGGCATAAGCGTTGAGGTTGTAGATCCAAGAACCCTAACGCCATTAGATAAAAAAACGATAGTAAATTCGGTGAAGAAAACTGGTAGGCTTGTTGTCGTCAGCGAGGACTGCAAAACAGCTGGTGTGACGGCGGAAATAGCCGCCATAGTAGCTGAGGAAGCCATAGACTATTTGGATGCTCCAATAAGGCGAGTGGCTGAACCGGATACGCCAATACCTTTCAGTCCACCCTTGGAGCAGTATGTGATTCCAGACGAGAAGGCGATAATACGGGCTGTTAAGGAGATAGCCTAAATGGTTACGAAGGTTGTCATGCCAAAGCTCAGCTTAACCATGAAAACTGGAAGCGTTGGCAAATGGTACAAACGTGAAGGCGAAACCGTTGAAAAGGGCGAGCCAATAGTTGAAATAATTTCGGAAAAAGCCACCTACGACTTGGAGGCGCCAGCCTCCGGTGTGCTGCGAAAAATCTTTGTAAAAGAAGGAGAAGAGGCGCCTGTGGACGCTGTAATAGCCATAATTGCTGCGCCAGACGAGCAGATTCCAACAGAAGAAGCATTTGCGGCTAAAACTCCTGAAGAAGTTGCCGAAGCCAAAGAACGGGTTTTAGCCTCTCCAGCTGCAAAACGCCTAGCAAGGGAGTATGGGGTAGACCTCTCGCTTGTTAAGGGCACGGGTCCCGGAGGGCGGATAGTTGAAGACGATGTTAGACGTTTCATTGAAGAGTCAAGGGGGTTTATGCCAAAAGTTAAGGAGGTTATACCTCTAAGCGGTTATAGGAAGACCACTGCGGAAAAAGTTTCAGCGAGTTTTAGGACTGCTCCCCACAGCACTGTTTTCATGAATGTTGACTTCACAGAAGCCGCCAAAATTCATGAGACGCTCCAAGTGTCCTACACGGCTATCATCGTGGCGGCTGTTGCGAAGGCTTTAGCTGAAAATCCAGTTTTAAACTCAACTATTGAGGGAGATAGGATCAAGATTTTCGAAGACATAAACGTTGGAGTGGCGGTAGCGACAGACCGCGGTCTAGTGGTTCCAGTTATCCACAACGCCGACAAGAAATCCCTGAAAGAGATAGACGTGGTCCTCAAAGACTTAACAGAAAAAGCTAGAGAAGGTAGACTGAAAAAAGAGGAAATAAGTGGTGGAACCTTCACAGTTTCAAACTTGGGCATGTTTGACGTGGAATTCTTTACACCTATCATAAACCCGCCAGAAGCTGCCATCTTAGGCGTTGGAAAAATCTTTGAAAAACCAACGCTATCTGCTGATGGAAAAATAGTTTTCAAGCCTTTCGTAACGCTAAGCCTTTCATACGACCACAGAATAGTCGACGGAGTTCCAGCCGCCAAGTTCCTTCAAAGCGTTAAACGCCACCTAGAAGCCCCAAGCCCTCTGCAAGGCTAGTCCTTTGGGCTATGTGCCGCAAATTCTATTGCTTGCAACAACCCCTTGGCAATTTCTAGAAGGTTTATCACTATCATTAAGGCAAGCAGCGGCACAAACTCGACGGTGAAAACTAAGTTTTCAAAACTCACTTTTAAAACTCCGCTGTTTGTTGCGTAGGTTAAATAGGCTATTAGGAAAAAGGCTCGTATGATTTTCAAAATGTACTTGTAGATTGTGCCTTCAGCCAACGCTATGGCAAAAGTGAAGAAAAGTAAACCCAAAGCTATGACAGAGAAAAGTTTCTGATATTCCGGAAAGCTTGCCAGAAGTGTAGACGTCAAAAACCATATTATAAGCCAGAAAACCGCATAGGCTGCTGTTATAAGAAAAGCTCTGGCAACTCGAAAACTAAACCTTCGGCGGTCTGGCTTGGGCTCAAGCTCGCTCATGGCAAAATCCACTCCGTTTCGAGAACATGCAAGTCAGCAAAAAACATACGGATTAAGACTCTGTTGGTAACTCCTAAAGGATCAACAGCCACATCAACAGTTTCTTGGAAAAACTCCCCAGACGGGACGTCTAAATACAGCGATGTTTTGCCAATCTCATAATTGCTAGAATTGTACAATCTAATTTCAAAGGGGCCACTAAGAGGAAAGAAGGCGTGGTTGTTGAAACTTATAGAAAACGAGAAAGTGTGAGTTGCGCCGTCATAGGCTAAAATATAAGTCAGATTGTGGAAGGGGGCTCCCCAGCGCGTGGAAAAATTTTGGGCTACATTGAAGGCTATTGCGTAAGCTACTCTGAAATGTAGCGCTGCGTTCACATTTAAATTAGCATCCTCCGTTAATAGCGTACAGTCTTTTTGGAAAAAATCCGTCAAGCTTGCGGTTAAAATGCAACTCGTGTTGACCATTTGTCCAGCCGGTATGTTAGGTAGATCCCTATACAATGTCACAATGGTTTTGTCCGCTTTCCCTATTCTAATTTTTACGCCTGCTTCTGAAATGTCGTAAAAGCCTGTGTTGTTTACGTATATGGGCATACTTATGGAAATGTTTCCATTTGACAACATGAATGTTGGTTCTTGAATACCTAAGTTTCTTCCTTCAGCAAGCTTCATCAAAGAGAAAGCCACAGAGACTGGCAATGCTAGGGTGAAAATCCAAAGAAGGATTATCGTCCATCCAAGGGCCTTAATAGTTAACCGCAAGACTTGCCACCGCAAAAGTCGTTTTAGGCTTTTTCTGGTTTTTCTTCAGGCTTTGGCGTCTGTGCCACTGCCGGCTTAGCCTCTTTGTAAAGTTGTATTCCTCTCATGGTTACAATGGAGCCCGTCCAACCCATAACTCCGAGAAACATTATTTTTATGACCGCTTCAGCTATCGGTCCAAGAA
>Ga0209080_1000833_pt1 | contig 17812 bp, 19 predicted proteins | sample JNZ110809AmetaG_FD_184123 | JGI IMG/M metagenome (GOLD analysis project Ga0209080, IMG submission 184123) | Hot spring microbial communities from Jinze hot spring, China to study Microbial Dark Matter (Phase II) - JNZ 110809A (SPAdes) (version 3) ...
ACTTAATTATTAACCGTAATATAGGTCTAGGATTTGAGTATGCGGTTTATGTCTTATTTACTTAATTCTTTTAAACCTTGTTACGAGTTAGTCATATCTGGGTCTCTGCAACTGGTTATCAGGGTTTAGCTATGATGTGAGTTTATATTAAAGTGATCTCATCGCCTTATCTTTTTCCCTGCATCCCACATCTTGAGTATCTTAGAAATAAGTTAATGCACGCGATTACATCTCTGTCTCTTGCGAAGCTGCATTTAGTGCACTGCAACACTCTACTACCGCTGTCTTTGAGCCTACTCCTGCATCTAGGGCGTTACACGTAGTCTTGAGAGAAGTTGTGAGTTCCTGACTTGCTAATATTTTCATTGCCTCTTAACTTTCTGACTAACGGAACTGCTAAGTAGTGTCATGTATTATCTTATCGCGCTTCTTCCGTAGGGGTCTGTGAGTATTATGGTAAAGCTTATTTCGCCGTTCATTGCTTTCTTAATTCTATTAACGAATTCGTTGCATTGATTACTTTCTTCAAAACACTCTGTTGGAGTGTTTTCCAGTATTCTTTCTAGGAGTCCCTCGACGGTAGTTATGTAGCCTTGTGCCGCGGGCCCCGGGAATATCTCGACTCCTAGTTCAGGTATTTCTATGCTTGCAGTAGAAGACTTAATAACGAGCGCGTTCAAGTCTCTTGCTTCCCTTACTGGAAAAACTATCTTGACCTCACCTTCGTGCTCCAGAGTACTCACGTCAGACCTCTTATAACCGCAATTACTGCATTTCCACACCTCAATAATTATTTTGTTGAAGTAAGGCACTTCATATACGTAAGCACTTACTTCTAATTTTTCGCTACCACATACAGGACACTTACCCTCACTACTGAAGACTTTATTTAGTTCCATCACGCCACACACTAAAACATAACTTACTCAAGTACTTATTAAGTTAGTATGAGTGAGATATATGAGCTAAACGGTGCTGTAGCAGTGATAGATGGAATCCTTGAGGTACTTAAGTCTCTCGAAACAGTCTTTCTAGGTCCGTTCTTAATCAGCTTAATAAGTAACTCTATCCCATTCGTTTCACTCCCTTACTTGCTAGTAATAATAGGGCTTGCATTCAAGTATACAAGCTTATACGATAGAGTCTTACTAGTGATTTCTTCAGCGTTGGGGGCCTCCATAGGTAAGATCTTCATATACTTCATTGGGAAAGGATTTTCTAAACTCTTAAGTAAGAGTAGTAAAAAGAATCTAGAACTCTTCAACAAGATTGCTAAGAAGTCTCTCGCGCTAGCCATATTCGTTTTCGCGGCGCTACCATTGCCTGACGACATACTCTACCTCCCCCTAGGACTCTCAGGCTTTTCTCTGGTGGTGTATTTCTTCTCAGTCTTTCTAGGTAAGTTGTTCTTAAAGAGTATTGCGGTGTTTTACGGGAGTGTCCTAGCTTCTCTGAGTGAGGAGCTAGGATACCACACGATACCTATCCTCATAGCAGTCTCTCTAGTATTCTCCTACTATATCATAAAGATCGACTGGTCTAAAGTAGTCGAAGCACATATAGACAGAGGTATCAAAGCCTCAATTAAGTGTATAATGCTGGAGTTAAGTCTAGTAAGCAAGGGAATCGTAGAGGACCTTAAAAAAGTGCTTACCCAGGCTTAAAGAATTCGTTAAGAATCTCTGCTAGAACTTCACGTGCTTTGTCTACTGATTTCTGCGCGTGTGTAAGTCTCCCACTACTGAAGACTAGAGAACCTGACACGTAGACTTCTTCGACGACTGAGTTACACCAACTCACGAGAGCTACAGGATTCCCTAAAACCGGATTCTCAACAGACCACACAACCAAGTCTGCGTCCTCTCCTTCAATCAACTCACCCTTACCGAACCCTAAGCTCCTATACGCGACCGTAGTCGCGAGAAGGAAAGCTTCTTGTAGATTAGGGAGTCCCTCCCCCTCATAGTGAAGGAGTGTGTAGGCCCTCAAGTCATCTCTTATGTCGTAAGTTGGGGCTACATCAACACCTATAGTCACGTTCGACTGACTCCTCAAGTAACTCTTCACCGGCGCTCTCCCGTCACCTAAGAGTATATTAGATCTTGGAGCGTGTGAGATTACGAAGTTACTGTAAGACAGCACGTCCGCTACTTCCTCAGCCCACACAGCATGGGCTACAATAGCGTTCACTCTATCTAAACCAACAAATCTCACGAAATCTCTGAGACTCATTGAGTACTTACTCTTAAGCCACACAAGATCTTCAAAAACTTCTGCCAGGTGTGTGTGGACCCCTAACTCGCGTTCTCTAGCTAAATCAACTACTTCTCTGAAGAGGTCTGGGGGAAGCAACCTAGGAGTGCAGGGTCCTAACCTCACCCTGACCTTAGGTTCATTAACTATCTTGAGTAGACTTAAGTTCTCTTCTAGAGCTTCCTCATAACTCTCGAAGATACCTCGATTCATTATAGGGACACTCAAGTCTGCTTTAACGCCACTCTCTAAGACTGCCTTGTAAACCATGTCTTCATTAACGTGCATGTCTGCGAAAGCTGTGACTCCTGAAGCAAGAAGTTCTCTTATAGCTAGCAGAGACGCGTAGTAACTAACTTCCGGATTCTCTCTTAAAAACCTCTCCCAACCCCACACGAAATTCTTAACCCAATCATCTAGATTCATACCAGATACAACAGTGTTTCTTATCGGGTAGAGACCTAAGTGAGTGTGCGTGGTTGCCATGCCGTGCGTGATGATCTTCACTCTGTCAGGTTTCTCTGCGGTTTCTGGAGCTGCGTACACTTCCTTAATTCTAGTATCGAAACGTACGCAAGCTTTAGATAACCAAAGGTAGGGGTTTATCACTACGTAATCTCCGCACACTTCATTCAAGTGTTTTAGTCACCCATCTTATAAACAGCTACTACGACGTAAACACTACTCCCTTCATAGAGTTGACTCACAGCTATGTGTGCAGGCTTAAATATCGTGAGCACAGGCTTCTCTAGCCGCGGAGCATATTGCGGGTACTGGAGTGCTCCGTAAAGGAATCTGACAGGGTAGCCAGTAGTCCCGAATACTTCATGGACTGAGTGAAGGAATATCTTGTATAGGGTCGCGTTAGTTAATGTTTGACTAGTCCAGTTTGGCATGAGGTAGCTGTATTGCCCTATAGTGACGGTCGTGGTCGGGGGGTTCTTACCGGCTATCTTATAGATGGCTGAGATGCCTTTAGCCATGTCTGCCCCGATGAAAGTTCCTCCCTGGAAAGCTAGGGGGCCTACGTAAGCTGAGCTGAGCTGTTCCGAGAATAAAACTACGTCATATAGCACTACGTATGTCTTGTCAGGCGGTACACGGAAGTACCTAGTAAATATCTCGAAAGCTTCTTCCTCAGTACCTGTTAAAGCTTTAGCTAGTAACTCTATCTGTGTTGCGTTGAGCGTAGCGCCATCAGCTACCGTAGCTCTCTCCCCTAAGACGCTGAGCCAGTATCCGTAATCCCACCACGAAATAATTACGGAGTCTTTAGGTGTGTTGTTCTTAATCCATTCTAGAGTATCTAGCCAGGCAGGCACGTTTCTCCCGAAACCGAGACCTGAGTCTAGTATCATCGGTGTCTGAGACTTGTAGGCAGGCACCCAGACAGTTACTCCCTGGAACAACGTAGCGAACAGGTAAGCAACCATCAACGAAGCGCTCAGCAAAGCTAGCATCAAGTCTTTCTTTCTAGAGAGATATGGGACTAGTAAAGCAATGAAGCTACCTTGAGAAATTGACACGATGCAGTTCAGGTATGGGAAGAAGTAAGATACGTTAGCTGTGGCGTACGTTGCTAGTAGCACCATTAAGCCTACGAAGAGATCTAAAACACTCTTCTTAACAAAAGCTCTGTACGCGAAGTATGCGAGCATCAAAAGCGAGATGATGAAAGGAGCCCCACTACTCCATATGAAGTTCTGCGGGCTTGCTGACGCGTACTCCTGCACAGTACCTACCAACACGTGCGTCATTTCCCCTAAACCCATCGCGGCCAGACCCTTACCTTTCAAGTGGAGGAAGCCTGTAGTAAGTCCCACGAGACCGCCCACACCTATCAAGACTATCAAGAGCAAGTAGATGAAACGCCACTTAGTTAAGAGAGGGTACTTTAACTTAACTACTTTCTGAGTCGCTACGTGCTCTAATAGTAGAGCAATACCTATAACGGCAAAACCTAACGGTATTAGTATGCCTACACTCAAAACCAGGTATAAGGGGCCGTAAAAAGGCAGTATAGCTATAGTCAAAGCAAGAGGTAATGTCTCAAAACCCCAAAGTATTAAGTCTTCTTTAGCAACCTTAGTTATCAGGGGTTGCAGAACCAACTGCAAGAAAATAGCTGCTAGAAGTAAGTTGAAGCCCGCCCACCCGGCGGCAGTCAAGGACATGAAAATACCGCACAGTAACGCGTCAACGTAACTCCTTCTCTTCCAGGTTCTCACGTGGAAGTATGTAGCCAGGAAAATAAAGCCTAATCCAGCAGAGTACTTTACTGTGAAGCCCGCTAACTGCCTGCTATTAAAGATTATCGCCGCCACTAAAGAAGAAACGGCGGCGGGGATGTCACCCCACAATTCCCTAGTAGTTAAGTAGATGCCTATTAAGGACAATATGAAGAAAACTACAGGAACATACACCATCCACTCATACAAGCTCAAACCAGGACTGAATAAGCGTGCTACATAGTATGTAATAACAGAAAACATCGGTGTTAGAGGCAGGGAAGACCTAACAAAGTCTCTCCCCCAAGGATACCAGAAAATATGTGTTTCCTCGTTATGCTCGTTTAAGCTGAAGAAATAAGCGAGACCCTTCTCAAGAAGCTTCTCAGCAGTCCAATACTCTGAGTAAGGGTCTAACTCATTCAACATAGGTCCGTAACCTGATTCAAAAGAATTAAAGACTGGATAAAGCCTAAGATAAGAACCAATCACCGCTGAAGCTAGTAAAACCACTAAAGATACCAGCATAGTGACGTGTTTTCTTCTCAATCCACGGAAGCCCAAACTCATCTAATCACCTGCTAAAACTAATTAGCTTAAAGCATAATAAAGATAAGCCGTCACAGCCCGGCACAAATGACGCGATTAAGACTGTGAAGAAGATATTATATTGTAAGTGTGTCAAACATGCTCACCTACCCGTAAAAGAAAGAGGGTGTTCAGGTCCTCCCATAAATTATGCGTTCTTCGCTGAAAAGCTTTATTGAAATATACATTAAGCACAGAATAACTAGCAAGAGAGCTACTAAGTGTGTTAACGCGTTATTCAGCATGCCGAGAGCAACGAATTTTATGAATAAAGACGCGTGCGTGTAGGGTACTAGGTATAGTATCCACTTATAGGTTTCGTTGAGTTGTTCGATATCTACGTATAAAGATATGAAGAACACTATAGTGGCGACACTAATTATCACCATCGAAGATGCTTGAGCAGCTCTGTAGCTCCCAGACCTAATCACCGCGGGAGTCACTAGAGCGAGAGAACTTAAGACAGAGAAGTATATAGCTATGAAGTGAGCTAGCATGACACTCCCTGGGATCAAGAAGAACAAGTTGACTCCGTAAACTAGTGAAGGCACGTAAGCAAACAAAAGAAGCCCTAAAGCGTTAGTGAAGCCTGTGAGCAACCCTATTAGGGACGTCGAGACTACTTTACCTAGTATTAGAGCGTGCCTGGGCACTGGCGTACTTAACAGAGCTTCTAAAGTCTTCCTCTCCTTCTCACCTATCACAGAGTCTGTTATGTAAGCTGTTGAGGGGGTAGTAACGAATATGAGGCTGAAAGAAAGAAACCTCGAAATGTAGACCTTGAGTGCTTCCTCGTAACTAACAGGTGCGCCGCCAACCCCCACAACACTTACTCGAGCTTCAACAGGTCTTAAAACAGAATCTACAGAGACGTTTACTCCAGCAACACTACTTAACTCAATCACCTTGAGTGAAGCTAGCCTAAAATTCAAGTCGTTAATTACGTTCGATATGATACTCTCTACTTGGTCTGCCTTGCTAGACCCTAAAGTCTTGATGAGCTCTAGTCTAGCTCTGTCAGTCAGTGAGGTTAGGTTTTTCGCGAACCCCTCCCTAATTATGATTGTAGCATCTACGTTGCTAGCAGCGCCGTATAACACATGAAAGCCGTACTTCTCTAGAGCCCCACTAACTTCTCTTAAGAAGTCTTCAGAAGTTATATTAACTCCTCCTAGGTTGCCTGAAGAACTGTCGTAGTTGATTACTGCTACATAACCTGGCTGAAGTCCTTGAGCATAAATTGAGGTTAAGCTCATGAGTGGGAGTATAAAGAGTGGCAGGAAAGCAATCACTGCTAAAGTGCGTATATCGCGTAGCATGTCTTTAAGTTCTTTCCAAATAACTACGTAGACGGGATTCATGACTCTTCACCAGCCAAGCTTATGAAGACTTCCTCGAGGTTCTTGCTACCGTACGCGCGTATCAAGTCTTTCGGAGGACCCTGAACTACTATGCGTCCTTTGTTTATTAGAGCTACCTCATCACACAAGTCTTCAACTTCAATCATGTTATGTGATGAGAGGATTATCGTGACTGAGTTGCTCCTAGAGTATTCTTTGAGAATCTTACGTATCGCGTACGCTGAGAACACGTCAAGACCTGATGTAGGCTCATCTAATATGACTAGCTTAGAACCTATCATTAAGGTCCTCGCTATAGCTACCCTCCTAACCATCCCCTTACTATATTCTGAGGTTCTCCTGTTGAGGTCTCGCTCACTCAAGCCAGAAATCTTAGCACCTACTTCAGCAACTTCTAACGCTTTAGTAGTTTTACCGTAGTAAAGCATCGCGTAGTAGTAGAGGTTCTCCCAGCCAGTCAAGCGCGAGTAGAGTCCAGCGTCTTCAGGCAAGTAAGATATGTACCTCCTGATTAAGACTCTATTCTCGGGTAAGCTGTAATCAAGTACTCTGACAGTACCTTCATCCTGTTTAAGTAGGGTAGCTAAGATCCTGAGTAAGGTAGTCTTGCCAGCACCGTTAGGACCTATCAACCCGAAGATAAGTCCCTCATCAATCTCTACGCTTACCCCATCAAGAGCTCTAATCTTCCCAAAATTCTTCACTACCCCCTGCACAGACACTACTTTACTCGTGCTAGACATCCTCGCTAACCCGAGATACTCTATGTTTTAATAGCTTAATATCCTGACTAAAGATACATTCATGAGAGTATTAGGAGGACTTCATTAATGGCGAGCAAGCACTTCAAAAATGTTCTCGTAGTTGGTGGCGGGAATGTAGGAGTCTTATTAACTTACGCGTTAATTAACTCGGGTGCGAGATTAAGTGCTCACGTGTTAGTTAGGAACCCTCAACACTTAGAGTTTCTTAAGAGGGAAGGAGTCAAAATATTTACTGCTGAAGGTTCTTTACTGAGGCTTGGAGGGTCTTACTTCATATCTTACGAAGACCTAAGGATGCTTGATTTATTTGACTTAATACTAATAGCTACTAAAGCTTATGATTCCTTAGAGGCTATCAAGACTGTAAAAGAGTATTTAAGAGATGAGGGTGTTTTAGTAACGTGCCAAAATGGCTTAAGGTCTTACGAGGAAGCACTCAAGATCTTAGGTCCTGAAAGAACAGCCACTATAGTGCTAAATCATGGAGTGTTTAGGATAGGGCTTCAAGAATTCAAGTGGATTGGCGGATCTACTAGTTATTTAGGTAGTAAAGGCGTTCCAAAAGAAGTGCTATCCTCTGTAGCATCTTTACTTAAAGACCTTCACGTTCAGGTAGTTGAAGATATAGAGCCTTATAGATGGCTTAAACTAGCTGTTAATGCAGCCATAAATCCTCTAACCGCCTTATACGAGGTGAAGAACAAGTTTATAGCAATTGATGAAAACCTCTCTAGGATAGCCGCGATGGTAGTAGCAGAAGTTCAGGAGGTGGCTGAGAAATACGGAGTAAAGATGCCTACAGACCCCCTAGGAGAAGTAATGAGAGTAGCTAAAGCAACTGGAGAAAACTACTCGTCAATGCTTCAAGACATAATGCATAAGAAGAAAACAGAGATCGACTACATAAATGGCGAGGTGGTCGTGAGGGGAAGAGAAGTAGGCGTGCCTACACCCGTCAATGAGGTTTTGTGGTTAATGATCAAATATAAAGAATTCCTTAAGAGTGTTGCCTTAGAGTAAGTCTTGACCGAAACTGATCAGCTAGGTTAACCTCAATATTATTAACTCTTTGAAAGTCTTAGTTATAGGATGTGAATGAGTTCCAAGATTTACCCGCACGATTTTCTGAAGAAAAAGAAGCTCGGCGAGAAGATAGTGATGGTTACCGCGTACTCTTACTATGATGCGCTCTTAGCTGATAAGGCAGGTATTGACGGCTTACTTGTGGGAGATTCTCTTGGGATGGTCGTAATGGGCTATTCTTCAACGTTGCCAGTCACTCTTGATGAAGTGAAGCATCACCTTAAGGCGGTAGTGAACGCGAGACCCAGAGCTCTAGTAGTGGGTGACATGCCTTTCCTATCTTACGAGGTTAGCAAGACTGAAGCCATCCGAAATGCTGGAGAACTAATCAAGATGGGAGCAGACGCGGTTAAAATAGAAGGGGGTTCAGAAGTCTCGGAGATCGTGGAGGCCCTGACTAGAGTAGGCATACCAGTAATGGGTCATATAGGACTCAACCCACAAAGATACTTAATGCTAGGCGGCTACAAACTTAGAGGTAAGAATGTTGAGGACGCTCTAAGCATTCTTGAGTCAGCTAAGGCTCTCCAAGACGCGGGAGTCTTCTCAATAGTTATCGAGTACACGACTTGGCAGGTAGCTGCGGAAGTGACTCGCGCGACTAAAGTACCTACTATCTGCATAGGTGCCGGCGCAGAATGTGACGGGCAAATACTAGTAATTCATGATCTCCTAGGGATAAACCCCACACCACCACCCTTCGTCAGGAAATATGCCGACTTATATAACGAGATACAGAGAGCTTTAAGCAGATACGCTGAAGACGTGAGAAAAGGCGTCTTTCCAGGACCTAACGAATTCTGGGGAATGAGTGAAGACGAGCTAAAGAAATTTAAAGAGCGCTTAGGAGTCGTGAAGAAAGACTAAGTAGAAGCTTCGCGTGAGAACAATTCTGAGCTTCACGCAGTTTCCACATTCAAAGAATTATCTCGTGCTTACAGACTCACAAAAGTTAGTGTCGCGAGCAAGAGCTCTTACCCACTTTCCTAGTTTGACTCAACACCTAATTAACAGGTCAGATTTCGAGAGTTCTTCTAGCCTATTCATTATATGCTTGAGTACCTCAGCTAAGATCAGGTTATTATCGTATCTCTCCAGTATCTTAGAGAGGTCTTTTCTGGGAGTAGAACTTAATTTCTGAGCATACTCAATCATTTTAGGCACTGCCCTGACAACATTATCAACTATCGTTATAGAAGCTGCCCTAGCAGTTCTAGAAAGAGGATTGAGATCTATTGCTATGACAGTCTTGCCAAGTCTCCTCAAAGCTTCAGTTCTATCACCGTCTTCAAGAGGTACTAATACAGTGTCTGCTATCAATATTCCCCTAGGACTCACTTTTCTTCTCTCACTCATAAGCTCAGGTATTTCAGCGATAGCGTCGTCTACGCCAAGTACCTCATGCGCGCCGTGAGCTCTGAGAACCTCAGCTATCTTCGCTACACGATCCTCACTCCTATAAAACAAATTGACTTCTAGTTTAGCGTTAACGGCTTCAGCTAACTTAACTATTTCCCCAGGAACTAAGGCAGCGACATTACCGTTGACTGAAATCACGGGATTATTAGATAGTAGTAGGGCGGCTACAGCAGCCTCTATGGCTCTCACTGCCGGTTCTATAGTTACCTCACCTATTAAGTAATCAAAACACTCCCCCCTTCCGTGAGCTATTAACCCAGCCATAGCAACATACCCTTCTTCAAAACCCTTAATTAACTTCTCTCTTATCAGGAGTGACTTGTACCTGGGGTGCGTGGGCGGTATGTTAACCTCCAACTAAGCTCACACCTCCACATTAACACTAGTATAGAGTCCTAAATACCTACTAGCGCGTGAGGTTCGTTAAGTTAGGAAGTCAGTGAGATTTATATTTTTATTGAGGCACCTTCGTGAGTTAGCTTAAAGACCCCTAAGACTCTGCTGAAACTTCTTCTTAAAACGCTCATGAGTTCCTCATCTGGTTTGTCTGAAATCACTACTAGAGTACCTTTCTTAATGAAGTACGTTATCACGCCCCCAGAGCTTAGATGTTTGTGAAGAGTTTCTCTAAGTTTCTCTTCTGTTTCTTTACTCATGAATACTGCCCTACTAAACTCGACACTCAACTCAAGAAATCTGTCGAAGGTCGGTTCTGCGATAAACTTCCTGAAAGCTCTCTCACCAGCTTCTTTTATTGAGCTCCAGTAATCTCTGAGCATCTGTGGTGTCGTCATCTCTCTCCTAATGATGCATGGAATTATACTGATAGAATCTCTTACTGGAACTACATCCAACTCACTCACTCCCGGAGCTCCTGGCTTAAGCCTAACTACTAGGCCCCCACCACGTAATTCTGCGACTACGTCGCCTAATCCAGTCATCAACGACACTTCAGCTTCGTGTGCTATGACGCCCACCCTGTTCAGCGTTAGGGGCTTCCCTAAATTACTTAGTGCTGACGCCGCTATCACTATAGAGAGAGCGGCACTAAACCCTAAGCCCTCCCCAAGATGTGACGGGGAAGTTATTTCAGCGTAGACTCTGTCCGCACCAACTATTCTCTTCACTACGTTCACAATGTCATGCTTGAGGACGCTAGAGTTAACTAGTACTTCATCCTTAAGAGCGTCTTTCTTAATTTCCGCCTCAACAGGTGGTTCTAGAGTTATCCCAGCTCCTAAAGAGCCTGTCGTTAACGGATTATTAGTTACGTGCGGAACCCAAAAACCGGATATGTGTAACGGTATCTTAATACGCATTTCTGAGTTCCTCTTTAATCAAGTCTAGTATTTTCCTAGCTACTACTTCCTTAAGAGACTTACTTACTAACTCTTTACGCCCTTTCTTACTGATTAAGAGTACTTCGTTATAGTCGACTGTGAAGCCTACATCACTCCTGCTAATGTCGTTAGCTACTATAACGTCAAAACTTCTCTTCTCTAGTTTTTCTAGAGCTAGCTCAGCTAACTTACTTACTTCTCCTTCAGCCGCTTCAGCCGCGAAACCTACTAGGAGACCTGAAAATTCTTTTCTTATACTTAGCGATATCTTCGGCGTAGCTTCTAATTCAACAGATAAGAACCCTACTTCAGATTTAATCTTTCCCTCAACATACTTCTTAAACCTGAAGTCAGCAGGTGCTGCGGCTAGTACAACCACGTCATACTTCCTGTTCTTAACCTCACTTAATACTGCGTCAAGCATCTCCTCGGTGGTGGTAACGCTAATGCTCCTTACGTAGTGTGGCTTCTTAGTCGATAGAGGTCCGTGAACTAATGTTACGTCTGCTCCGCGGAAGTACGCTTCCCTAGCTATGGCTATACCCATCTTACCAGAACTAGCGTTAGTCAAGAATCTCACGCGGTCTAGGTACTCTCTCGTAGGCCCAGCAGTTACTAGGATTTTAATATTTCTTAAGTCTCTACCTCTTAACGTTGATGCTTCTATGGCCGCAATGATGTCGTCGTTCTCTGGCAGTTTAGCTCTCGTGTTGGAGATGTCTGGCGGAACTACTACTACACCGAATTCTTCAAGCTTCTTCATTGCTTCGTTTATTGGCGGCGAGTACCACAGACCTGAATGCATAGCAGGCACTACCACGACAGGTTTTCCAAGACCTAACACGTTTACAGCGGTTAGTGAGACGGGATTATCACACACGCCGTGAGCTAACTTACTTATGATGTCTGCCGTAGCAGGGGCTATCGCGAAAGAAGACACTTCTCTACCTAAAGAAACATGACCTACCTCCCCCCTAAATTCTGTTAAGACTCTACTACCAACAGCCCACTCAACTAAAGTAGGGTTTAGTAATTCCGTAGCTGCTTTAGACATAACAGCGTACACGTCCGCACCTCTCCTGACTAACTCACGCATAACGTCAATAACTCTGTAAATAGCTACTGAGCCTGTAAGCCCGAAGCCTATCTTAACATTACTTAAGTGGTTTGAGACACTACCTCTAATCTCGTCTGCCGGGTGAGACTCTAGCTCTTTCAACATTACTCATCCAAACATAATTAAAATACTAAAATAATAATTATTCTAGGGTCTTTAAGGTGACCTCAGTACACATAAGAAAAGCAAAGCCTGAGGACCTTCTGGAAGTCATAAACATTAACATGATATCACTCAAAGAACACTACCCTGAAGACTTCTGGAGACACCACTTAGAGATGTGGGGTGAGGCTTTCTTAGTAGCTGACTTAGACTCTAAGGTAGTAGGGTACGTTATGTGTAGGGTTGAGAGAGGCCTAGGCTATATCAATAAATCACTACTTAAGAAACTAGGACACATAATAAGCATAGCTGTCCACCCAGACTACAGGGGTAGGGGCATAGGATACTCTCTCATGGTTGAGGCGCTGAGGAAATTAAAAGAATTCTATAAAGTTAGTGAAGTCTATCTTGAGGTTAGAGTGAGTAATGAGTCAGCCATCAAGCTGTATGAGAAGCTTGGCTTTAAGAAAGTCCAGAGAATAAGGTTTTACTATCTTGACGGTGAAGACGCTTGGTTAATGGCTAGAGAAGTTTAAGTTCTTGAGCCGAAAACTCTCCGATACTCAAGTAAGTTTCAAGTCTAAGAAGAGAGTATCTCTACCTAATGAGTAGACCCTAATTCCACCATAGCTTGTGTAGCACTCAGAGTTGCTTGAGCTAACAAATACGTACGGCTTAACATAATCTAGGAAATCTTTGAGTTCTGGTAGTCCCGACCTAACCCCAAACTCCGGCACGAAGTCGCATAAGCCGTAGGCGGGAAAGTAAGAAAAGAGCAAGATTCTTTTTCTTGACTGATTACTTAACAATACACGTAGTCTCGAGATAGCGTGCCAGGGGTCTATACCTCCTACACCTGCTATCAGGTAATCACCTAAGTCAGTTAAGCGGGCGTCTAGTAAAGCACCTAAATTTCTGGCAGTCTTGGTTACGTATATGTCGTCATGCTTGCTAGTCACTATAAAGAAGTTTTTGAGGACTGAACTCACGTAGTATAGGGGTATTCTAGGTGCTCCCACGAAAACGTAAGCACTCACATTACTGTCTACGTGAGAGTAGAGCTCTCTTGAGAGTTTAAGTCGTGCTCCGTTCAGTATTCTGAGTAACATAAGTGCTCACCTGATATAATGCCAAGCCAGCAGCAACTATGTCTGAAGTACTTCCAGGATTTAACTCGTTCTCCCTAACGTAGTTGTCTATACGTTCCCACACCTCTTCACCGATACTGGCTCTTAGAACAGATAAATGCTTGAGTAGTAGGGCGCTGTTGAGGTTCTTGCTTTTAAGCACTAAAGTATCTAGGTTGCTTGAGAGCACCTTCGTATGCGTTGTCGTGACAGAGCCTAATAGTGTACTTAGGGTAGGCTTTTCTTCAAGTAGACTTTCATGAACTCCCAGAACTCTCTTGAAGCCCGTCACTATCTCATGACTAACTACGTCCAAGTACATAGAGTCTTTCAAAACATCCCACAAACTGAAGTTCTTTAGTGCCGAGTCAGTTTCAACGTTAACTGAGGGTATCCTCCCGAAATACTCGCCTAAGTGACTTATCGAGGCTTTCTTTAACGCCAGATAGAAATCCTTGTGAGTCTCTTTCTTAAGTCCATCAATAATTACTTGGTGATACTTAGTAACTACTTTGTCTACGGCAGCTATTGAATCACCACACACTAGAGCCTTAATTACCACGTAAAGGAGGGGGGACGCGAGCATTAAGTACCCGAAAGCAGTGTTGGTCTTGAGGAGCGGGTGAGTGCTGGCACTCTCGACATACTTTAGCAAGTACGAGCCTAACCTGAGGTCTTTGCTAGTGATCGCGTCTCTAGCAGTCTCCTCCAGCGAGGGTCTCAGAACGTTAGGGGTGTACACGAAGTGAATTACGTTTAAGTCTTTCACGCTCTTATACCCGCTGACTGTGCTTAGCTTGAAGGGAGCTAAAGCTTCTAAAAGTATTGATGTCGAGAATATATCTATTACCACGTTTACTCTGGTCTTAAATAACGTGTCTTGAAATACTCCTCTCAACTCACTCACTAACTAGGTTTATCTGCCAAGCTTTAATACAACGTGTATTTTGTCTATTTCGTTCTCTAACAACTCACGCCACTTCTCTCCTATAGCTACTATAGAGAATAAGCCTACGGGCGTGGCTCCACTCATGCGTATCAGCTTCACGAGAGCTGAGGAAGTTCTCCCACTATTGAGTAAGTCATCAACTATTAAGACTCTATCACCTACTTTAAGAGATTCTGACGGCATGAAGAGAGTAATTACTGCTGGGGGGTCTCTCGCTATATAGCTTACTTGGTTGTAATTCTTGACTCCCACTTCAGGCCTTTTCCTGACGATAACTAACTTAGACTCAAGTATGTCTGCTATCATCACCCCTAAAGGTATGCCGTCGACCTCAACAGTGACTACTGCATTCACATTATATCGGTAGAACTCTTTGTAAGCAACGTAAGAAAGTATCTTCAGAATAGGCACTTCATATATTATGGGGGATAAGTTAATTATGTTGTCACCCACCTCTACCAGCTTATTCCTAAGTATCTCTTCAACTATGCGTTGGTTCGTTAATAACTCAAACAACTCTATTGATCTCTCTTTAGTAGGGCGTATGCGCTTATTGATATATCTCCAGAGACCCGGCGCTGAAAGTCCGGTCAGTTCTTCCAGCTCTTTATATTTTAGGATCTTCTTATATGCCCTCAGCAACTCAACAGCCATTAAACGTATGTCAGTAAGCAACTCATACACCTCTTTCAATAATTGTATTAATTCAAACCTTAATAAATCAAGGCCATTAATACTACAAATTAATTAATGCGTTGAAATATTGCTTTGCGTTCTTAACTCGTAATCTACTAACTCGTCAATTATTAAAGACAGTTCTTTAAGGCGACTGTGAGTCACTAGCTAGGCTTAGCACCCCCTACAGCTTTTTCCAGGAAGTTCGGGTCTCCTAAGTCATTAGCTAGTTCTTTAGTTATTGCTTTCAGTATGTTAGTAAAGCTTTCGTTTAAGTTAATTACTTCGTCATAGACTATCAGCCTAGGCTGCTCGCTAGTCGCTACAACAACTAAAGAAACACTAATACCTATCTCTTCTGTAATGTAGTTCTTGATTTTGATTAGTTTCTTCATGTAGACCTCACTTTTTTGAGGAGGTATCTCAGCTACTAGAGTTAAAGACCTCACTTAAACCACCAGACTATATCTTGTTAAACACCTTACTTTTAAGGACTTACCTACACTTACATGAGTTCTCCTCCAGATCTAAAGAACTCAAAATTAGTCTTGACGCTACTAAGGTATTACGTTTCTTCTTTAACGACGTTAATAATGTTTAAAGCTTAAGTTTATATGCAACGAGCCCCCTATTATTATCGGGGTGAGATATTGGAGAAAGTCAACACTTTTAAGGATGTTAGGAAGAAACCGAAGATTATTTACGAGGACGAGGAAATAATGGTTATGAAAGCTCCTAGTGATGAAGAACTTGAAGAAATAGTACTCTCAATTATTGAGAGTAGAGGCAGGCCACTAACTTGGAAAGAATTAAGAAAAGAATTAAGTGGTCTCGTAGGAGAAGACAGGTTGAGGAAGACTCTATTAAAATTAATAGATAAAGACTTAGTAGTTGAGATGATAGACGGCACTTTCGGACTTAAAGATATGGAAGCAACATACATACCTAGAAAGATAAAAAAGAGAGTGAGACCGCTATCACCAAAGAAATTCAGAGTGAAGTGGGGGCCCTTAATAGAAGCTAGAGGAAGTATCTCAGCAGCAATACAATACTTAAAAGAAGCCAGAAGCAAGAAATTATCAAGTGCTGCAGTTAATTAACCCTTATGCAAGAATCTCCAGTACGTCCTCGTATTATCTCGAAGCGGCTTGGCACCTCCATCAAGTCAGATAATGCTTTAGACTGACCTCCTCCTCGCCCTTTAGGGCGAGGGTTCTGAGAAGGTTTAGAGTTACATTCTCGACTCCCGCGGGTACAGCCCTGCTCTAGGAGGCTCTACAACTATACCCTTTATATGCACTGTCGTGTAATTCGTTAAGAAGTTGCCTGCTAACTGGTTAATCAGCACTACCGGCGTAGGAGCATAGTATGAAATTAAGTATATCCCTGTTAAGCCCACTAAGACTAGGATTACAGCTACTACATTGAGAAAACCGACGTCATACGACTTACGGAAGGTAGTCTCAGGATAAAACAGATATTTTTCAATTTCAGTCAAATCTTTTCTGTTTTCATAGTTATTCATATGATAACTTAAACTAGACGAGATTAATTAAGATTGCTTCACGTTCGTTGTAGGATGTCCTCTAGATAGTCGTATGCGAGAGAAGCAATTCTACTGAGGAGCCTGAAGCAGGTATTCTTCTTATCAGAGAGTGAGGTTCTCGGCTGCAATATGGGTAATGTCTTTAAAAACTTCTAGAATAAAGCAAGTTATCTTATGGGAGTCACTTGCCTGTAGATGTTGTAATAGTAACTAATGGGTCTCCTTTAGGTGAAGACTTAGTTAAGCAGGTCTGGATTACAGCGCAGAAACTATTTCATGAATACGGTTTAGAAGTTTACGTGATACCCTACATGTCGAGAGAATCGCGAGTGACACTAATAATAAATAACATAGAGTTTGTAGTATCAAGAAAACTCACGCCCGAGGAAATCGAGGATTTAATCCTTAGCGCCTGCGAAGGTGAGGGAGCAACTAAAGACATTGCTCTAATAGGAGCTGTCTTCCACGACGAGAACGAGTTTGGGAACGCGCAAGTAGCTTGAGTACAGGGGTAGTGGGTGGAGTTCAGGTTTAATGTTGGTTGATGTTGTTTGTTGTCAACCCTTGGCTTCACAAACCTCAAGATGCTCTCATCGGTGCCCGCGTCATCGGTCTCCATCCCCTTCAGGGTAACCCCAACTCGCAGCTCACCCTCATTAGGCTCAAAGCTGTGGAGAAGCCCTCACATACTGGCTTTAGGTGCCCACCCACTCGGATCTTCACCACACACCCACATTGTAGGCAGGCTCAACCTCGTAAAACAATATCACATCAACCCTATAAGCCTCATGAAACCCGGAACAGCCACAATAGGCTTCACGTCTCTACACGAGATCTTGAAGCCGCTGCAATTATGTCGCAAATACTGAGTTCTTCCCAAGACCCGTAACGCCCCATGACTCTAATATCTAGTTCTTCAAGTAGTTTGTAGCGGAAATCTTTCTTGAGCTTAAGTATCCTCCCATACTTCTCTAAATATGATCTAGCGAATACTACTTCCCTTACCTTAACGCCTAGACTCTTCAACTCAGAGAAGTTCTTGGTGAGTATCTCGGTTTTACTAGCATCGTGTTTTAGCGGGGTCAACACATAAATCATCAAGTACTTGTCTTTCAAGTAATTAACGTTGCTCCTCAGGATTATTATGTGTGAGGCCACATACCTTTTTCTGCCTAGGGCGTAAGCAACTACTTCATTATCGCTTATCTTATGGTCTGCTTTACAGATTATGAGTGAGATGCTGTAGGGTAGGCGTGCGTA
>Ga0209080_1000835_pt1 | contig 17804 bp, 18 predicted proteins | sample JNZ110809AmetaG_FD_184123 | JGI IMG/M metagenome (GOLD analysis project Ga0209080, IMG submission 184123) | Hot spring microbial communities from Jinze hot spring, China to study Microbial Dark Matter (Phase II) - JNZ 110809A (SPAdes) (version 3) ...
GCTGCGAGAAAGCTCAGGCTGAATAGGAAGAAGTTCAGGTGGAGTCAGCGGCAGTACAGGGTTAGGATGCTGAGGCTGAAGGAGAGGGTTGACCCGCTCGAGGGCGCGCCGATGGCAAGGGGAATAGTGATCCAGAAGGTTGGGATAGAGTCTAGGCAGCCGAACTCGGCGGTCAGGAAGTGCGTGAGAGTCCAGCTGATAAAGAATGGCAAGGTCGTGACGGCCTTCTGCCCAGGCGATGGAGCACTCAACGTGATAGATGAGCACGATGAGGTGATAATCTGCGGAATAGGTGGAACCCTAGGCCGATCGATGGGCGATCTACCGGGCGTGAGGTATAAGGTCGAGCTCGTAAACGGCGTCCCGCTGAAACTCCTAGTGCAGGGCAAGATTCAGAAGCCGAAGAGGTAGATGCGCTATAAAGCAGGGAGCTCCGCGCCTCCTAAAACCCCATTACAGAATGTCTTCGCTAATGGGGGCTCCAGCGGAAGAGGCTTAATGGATCACGTTGAAATGCTTTTTTCTCGAGCCATCCTCTCGAGCATCTCCATTATCACTCTTCTGGCGGCATTCTCATCCCTCATCAGGAGATCATAGACCCCGTCAGGTGTCAGATCCTCGGAGCCGCTGAGGACGATAAGCCTGCCGCATATTATCTTGAAGGTCACCATGGCTCCATTCTCGCCGAAAAAGGCGGCTAATGCTCTGTAAAAGTCCCTGGGCCTTCTAAGGAATGCTGTGAGCGGATCCTCGCCCAATGACCTCCCAAGATGATAGCTCAGGGCCGTGAAGCAGCTTCTTCCCAGAATCGACTCGAAAATCGCCCTGATGATTCCCCGAACATCACTCGCTTCCCATGACGCCCCGCCATCCCACATGCACAAAAATATACATTCAAATCTGATATAGCCTTTACCCATTCTCGGGATCTCGGCTGAATGTTATAAGCATCGCGAGTATCCCTCTATCAGGTCCGGCGTATTCTTACCTTAGCGAATATTTTTGAGGTGGTTTGGCGCTTAAGGTGAACTTTTTTGTTCATGAAAGTTTATATTTGTGCGTTATGGCGTATCTCGCATGAACGGTGGCTGTCTTTGGCTCGGAATCCCATGCTGAGAGGCGGTTTAAGCTCATAAGGCTCGATCTGGAGCTTAGCCCCCTCCAAGTTTTCGGGGCCATAAAAGGAGCCTGGCGGGATGCCTTCTTCTTGGAGTCACTGACCGGCCCCAGAAAGCTCGCGGAATACAGCTTCATAGGCTTTGATCCAAGGCTAATAATCGAGTGCTATGACGGGTTCTCGAGAGTCTATGAAGGCGGGTCCATAGTCCATGAGGAGGATGGCGATCCCCTGGATCTTCTGAGCAGCCTGGCTCGGCCGATGGCGGGCGCATCATCATCGCCCAGGCTCATCGGCGGCCTAGTCGGCTATGTCTCCTATGAGGCCTCCTACCTCTGGGAGGATATTCAGGCACGTGAGAAGCCGGGCAACGGCTTTCCATTCATGAAGTTCGGCTTATTCGAGGATGCGCTGATCTACGATCACAGGAGGAGGATCTACTACTACTCGTGCGCGGGTGATGATCGGCTGAGTGAGGTCAAGAGGGTTTTGAGGGATGCCGGGCCCCAGCTGGCCGACCGCGGCCCCAAGTACACCAGCCCGAGAAGCAACATGAGCATGCGCGAGTTCATGGACATCGTTGAGGCCGGAAAAGAGTATATCGGCCGCGGCGATATCTTCCAAGTAGTACTCTCGAGGAGGCTCGAGTTCGAGTTAGCGGGAGATCTACTTCCATTCTATCTCAGGCTTAGGGATCTCAATCCATCGCCCTACATGTACTATCTCAGGCTTGGTGATGATGAGCTTGTTGGAGCGAGCCCCGAGATGCTGATTAGGGTTGAGGGCGGAAGGGTGGCGACATTCCCGATAGCTGGGACCAGGCCGAGGATGGGCGACGCGTTGCTCGAGGAGGAGTCGGATCGCGAGCTCCTCTCCGATGAGAAGGAGAGAGCCGAGCATGTGATGCTCGTAGATCTCGCAAGGAATGATCTCGCGAAAGTCGCCGAGCCGGGATCTGTCGAGGTGAAGGATTTCATGATCTTGGTAAAGTATAGCCACGTGAAGCACATAGTCTCGAGGGTTGAGGCTAGGCTGAAAAGCGGCGCGACGATGTATGACGCGTTTAAGGCGGTCTTCCCAGCGGGCACGGTCTCAGGGGCTCCGAAGCCCAGGGCCATGGAGATAATCGAGGAGCTTGAGCCGGTTCGGAGAGGCCCTTACGCTGGAGCTCTCGGATACTTCTCTATGAACGGTTGCTGCGACTTCGCGATCACGATAAGAACGCTGATCAGGAGGTCGCGCACCGCCTACATACAGGCCGGCGCAGGGATAGTCTGGGACTCGATCCCTGAGCGCGAGTGGAATGAGACTCAGCACAAGATGATGGCTCTCGTGAAAGCTCTCGAGGAGGCTGGTGAGATATGCGAGTCCTAATACTCGACAACTTCGACTCATTCGTCTACATTCTCGCGGACTACGTGGGCAAGCTAGGAGCCGAGGCAATAGTAGCGCGAAGCAACAAGATCTCCCTAGACGAGGTGGAGGAGATAGATCCCCACAAAATCATAATCTCACCCGGCCCAGGTCATCCATCGGAGAAGCAGTACACCGGGGTCTGCGAAGACGTTATCAGGAGGTTCTCGAAGGATACGCCGATACTGGGAGTCTGCCTAGGTCATCAGCTGATAGTTCACGCCTTCGGAGGCCGGGTCATAAGAGCTAAGAGGATAGTTCACGGAAAGCCGAGCAGGATAAGCCATGATGGAAGAGGCGTGTTCAGGGGGCTTGAGAACCCGCTCATAGCCGGAAGATATCACTCGCTCGTCGCCGAGGAGGAGAGCCTGCCGAGGTGTCTCGAGATATCCGCGAGATCGATTGAGGAGAACGAGATCATGGGCGTTAGGCATCGAGGCTTGCCGATCGCGGGCCTCCAATTCCACCCCGAATCCATCCTCACCGCCAGCGGCATCAAGATCCTCAGAAACTTCTTGGAGGGTGAGGTATGAGCATAGTGGATGCGATAAAATCGCTCGTTGAGCATGGCAGGATCGAGCCGGATCTCGCGGCGAGGTGCATGGAGGAGCTGATGAGGGGCGAGGCGACGCAGGCTCAGGCCGCCGCCTTCCTCACGGCTCTACGCATACGCGGCGAAGACCCGGCCGTGATAGCCGCCATGTCTAAGGTGATGAGGAGATTCGCGACGCCGATACGCGTGGATCCCGGGAAGAATAGGCTCATAGATACGTGCGGGACGGGCGGCGACGCGATCAAGACGATTAACGTTAGCACGGCGTCGGGGCTCGTGGCCGCGGCGTCGGGAGGCCGGGTCGCCAAGCACGGCAACAGGTCGTTCACGGGGTACTGCGGCAGCGCCGACTTCCTCGAGGAGCTGGGTGTGAAGATAGACTTGGACCCGGACATGGTCTCGAGGTGCATCGAATCACTCGGATTCGGCTTCATCTACGCTCCAAGATATCATCAATCCATGAAGAACGTTATGCCCGTGAGAAGGGAGATCGGGATAAGAACGGTCTTCAACATACTCGGCCCCCTGACGAATCCAGCTCCGGTGAATGCTCAGGTTCTGGGAGTCTTCTCCCGCGAGTTCATGGGCCGCGTTGCGGAGGCTCTCGGGATTCTCGGGAGAGAAGAGGCGGCGATAATCCATGGGATCGGCGGGCTGGACGAGGTATCAATATTCTCGGAGACCGAGGTTATCTGGATAAGGAATGGCGAGGCAGAGCCGATGACCATCAGGCCTGAGAGCTTTGGCCTCGAGAAAGCGAGGGTCGAGGAGGTGATCGTGAGCACCAGGGAGGAGTGCGTCAAGAAGACGCTGGGCGCCCTCGCGGGAGCTCTCGGAAGATCTCATCCATTAACGAGGCTTCTCCTCGCGAACTCGTCGTTGTCCTTAATGGTCGCGGGCTTAGCCGATGACTTAAAGGAGGGCGCGGAGCTGGCCTGGCGCGTGATAGAGTCGGGGAGGCCGATCGAGCTATTGAGCAGGCTCGTGAAGATGACCGGCGGCGATGAGAGTAGATTCGAGTCATGGATGAGGGTGATAGAATGAGCTTCCTAGAGAAAGCATGCCTCCAGGCGAGAAGAAGGATTTCCGGGGGATACTACAACTTAGATTTCTATGAGGCCCCGGCTAGCAGGCCGAGCATGCTAGAGGCCCTGAACAAGCCGGGGGTCTCGCTGATATGCGAGCTAAAGCTCCGATCACCCGCGATGGGGGTCATAAGGGATGCGCGGAACCCGTTAAACCTCATTGAGGAGATGGAGGCCGCTGGGGCTGACGCGATCTCGATCATAACTGATCCGGACAACTTCTCTGGGTCGATACATTACCTCGCGGAGGCCTCGAAGATCACGAGGCTTCCAACGCTGATGAAGGATTTCATAGTGTCCGATGTGCAGATAGAGGCGGCACGCAGGGCCGGCGCATCCGCGATCCTCCTAATCTACCCGGCATTCTCGAGGGGTTACGCACTGCTCGGGCTGAGAGAAGCGATAGACCTCGCCCACAGCATGGGGCTCGAAGTCATCCTCGAATCCTACAACATGGAGGATCTCAGGGCCTCGCTCAGCTATGACGCGGATCTCCTGGGCGTGAACTCCAGGAACCTAGACACGCTCGAGCTCAGCCTTGACCGCGCATACGAGTTGATCGCATCGCTCGGTGACCCCGATGAGCGGGTAATCTTGGAGAGCGGGATCAGCTCCGCATCACAGATAAGGCGATTCGCAGAGTTGGGGGTGAATAAATTCCTGGTCGGCACATCGATAATGGCCTCGAGCAGCATAGCGTTGAAGATAAGGGAGCTCAAGGGGGCGCTGCACGATGGTTAGAGTGAAGATATGCGGGATAACGCGGGAGGAAGATCTCGCTGCTGCAGCAGCCCACGGCGCTGATGCAATAGGGCTTGTAGTCGGCTTCCCGAGATCTCCGAGAAACCTCTCAATCGAGAGGGCGAGAGCGCTCAGGAGGATGGCGCCGCCATTCCTCGACGTCGTCCTAGTGGTTGATGGGGCGGATCGCGATATGCTCATCAGGGCGGTCCGCGAGATAAGGCCGGACGCGGTCCAAGTATACGGCGAAGTGGACCCGAATATGCTGAGGGACCTCGGCGCCGGGTGGATAATCAAGCCTGTCCGCGTGGAGCCCGGCATCGAGCTAGATTACGACGGCTTTGACGCAATTCTCCTAGACAGCAGCATGGGCAGGGGGCTAATGCCGGACTGGAAGCTTTGCAGGGAGATGAGGGAGAGATCCAGGCTCCCAGTGATTCTGGCCGGAGGCCTCAACCCCCAAAACGTTCTCGACGCGATCAGAATCGTCAAGCCTTACGGCGTTGATGTCTCGAGCGGCGTCGAGCTCTCACCCGGTATAAAGGACGCGCACATGATAAGAGAGTTCATTAGGAGGGTTAGGGAGGCGGAGCTGGATGAAGTATAATCTTCCGACTAGTGATGGGAGGTTCGGTAGGTTTGGCGGCCGATACGTGCCGGAGACGCTGATGGAGGCTCTGAGCGAGCTCGAGGAAAGCTACATCAAGCTGAAGAACGACCCGGATTTCAGGCGGGAGCTCGACTACCTGCTGCGCGAATACGCCGGCAGGCCGACACCGCTCTACTACGCCGAGAACCTGACTAGAATTATCGGCGGCGCGAAGATCTACCTGAAGCGCGAGGACCTGCTGCACGGAGGAGCCCACAAGATAAACAACACGCTCGGCCAGGGGTTGCTGGCAAAGCGGATGGGGAAGAAGAGGGTGATAGCTGAGACGGGCGCCGGTCAGCATGGCGTCGCGACGGCGATGGCCTGCGCGGTCCTGGGGCTGAAATGCGAGATCTACATGGGCGAGATAGACATGGAGAGGCAGAGGATGAACGTGCAGCGCATGAGGCTCCTCGGAGCCGAGGTCCACCCGGTATCATCGGGATCTAAGACGCTGAAGGACGCGATAAATGAGGCGATAAGGGATTGGGTGACGAACGTGGAGACGACATACTATCTCCTGGGATCCTGCGTTGGCCCGCATCCATATCCAATGATAGTCAGGGACTTCCAGTCAGTGATAGGCGCCGAGGCGAGAAGCCAGATCCTCGAGAAGGAGGGAAGGCTCCCGGACTACGTCGTGGCATGCGTCGGAGGCGGAAGCAACGCGATAGGAATCTTTCACCCATTCATCGAGGATAAGGAGGTTAAGCTGATCGGCGTTGAGGCGGGCGGAGAGGGCACCGAGCTCGGAAAGCACTCGGCATCCCTCGTGAGGGGTCTCGAGGGAGTCCTGCACGGCGCGCTAACATATGTGCTCCAAGATGAGGATGGGCAGATAGCTGGGACGCACAGCATAGCGGCCGGCCTAGATTACCCCGCGGTCGGGCCGGAGCACGCCTACCTGAAGGAGACGGGGAGAGCGGAGTATGTCACGGTGACGGATGATGAGGCTCTCCAAGCATTCTTAACACTCTCGAGGACTGAGGGGATCCTGCCGGCCCTCGAATCAGCTCACGCCCTGGCATACGCCATCAAGCTCGCCGAGAACCTCAGCAGAGATCAGATAATAATCGTGAACCTCTCGGGCAGGGGCGACAAGGATCTCGAGACCGTTCTGAGGAGGCTTGGAAGATGAATGGGCTCGAGGAGAGGTTTAGGCGGGCGAGGAGGAGGGGCTGCTCCCTCTTCATACCATACATCACGGGCGGCTACCCGGACATGGAATCCTGCAGAAGGATAATCGAGGCGATGATTCAGGCGGGAGCAGAGGTGATAGAGCTCGGGATACCATTCTCGGACCCGATAGCGGATGGAGTCACGATCCAAGAATCCACGTTCAGGGCGCTTCAAGCTGGAGCAACCCCGAGAGGCGTCCTGGAGCTTGCAGGCGAGATCTCGGCCTCGCACGACATCTCCATAGCCATCCTGACATATCTCAACCCTGTTTATCGCATGGGGTTGAGGAGGTTCATGGAGGAGGCTTCGAGGCGCGGCGTGGATGGGATCATAATACCGGATCTGCCGCTTGAGGAGGCCGGCCCAGTAAAGAGGATCGCCATGGAATATGGCGTCTCGCTGATACTTCTCGCAGCGCCCACGACGAGCGACGAGAGGCTCGCGAGAATACTCGATGAGACCATGGGATTCGCCTACCTCGTATCGCTCACGGGAACCACGGGCGAGAGGGATGCTCTTCCGCCAACCGCGATCCAGCTGCTTCAGAGAAGCAAGAGGCTGAACCCCGTGAAGCCCGTGGCCGTGGGCTTCGGGGTCTCGAGGCCGAGTCAAGCGGTCGAGCTCGCAAGGCTCGGAGCAGATGGAGTGATAGCTGGAAGCAGGATAATCTCGGAGATAAGGAGGAGCATGGAGAGTCCGGAGAAGGCTGTCGGGGGGCTCGTGAGGGAGTTCGTGAAAGCCCTCAGCAGCCCTGGCCAATAACCGGGTGCCCCTCCAGAAAGCCAGATCATGCGCCGGCTCGCGTAGAGATGGGCTGGAGCAATCTTTATAGCGAGATCGGAGTCTTCAGGGTAAGGGCTTCGTGGCCCAGGCTCCGCATAATAGAGCTCCGGAAAAGCTTTGGAGGATCTCCGAGGATAGGCGGAGTAGGCTCATAATCGCCCTCGATCTTTACGGCAGCCCGGATGACAAGCGATTACTCCTCGGGAGATGCTTAAGCCTACTCGATGAGCTCCGCGATCTCATAGTCGGCGTGAAGATCGGGCTACCCCTAAGCGTCTCGATAGGCTTCGACGGCGTATCAGAGATCATAGAGCGATTCGGTGGGGAGCTCTACATGATCGCGGACTTCAAGCTCTCAGATATACCCGAGATAATCCAGGTAGCGCTTGAGGGCTTCGGGAGGATGGGGTTCGACGCGGCGATAGCCCACCTATTCCAGGGAGGGATCGGAGAAGTTAAGCGCGCGATAGACCTCTTCGGCGTCGTCGCCATGAGCCATCCACAGGCCCAGCTCCTTCAGCAAAGCTTCCATAGGCTATTGCGTGAAGCGGAGGCGGCGGAGGTCGAGGGCGTGATCATCGGCGCTACGAGGGGAGACCTAATCGCTGAGGCCAGGAGAGTTCTTCCTAGAAAGACTATCCTCTCGCCGGGGGTAATTGTTCAGGGAGCGAGCCCGGCTCATGCTCTCCGGATGGGAGGGGACTTCGAGATAGTAGGCAGGGCGATAACGATGGCCGAGAACCCCATCGAGGCCGCTAGAATGATAGTGGAGGCTGAGAGAGATGTCCTATGCGCGTGAGGTCGCGGAGATCCTCGGCAGAGCCGGCTGCGTGAAGATCGGAAAATTCATCCTCAGCTCGGGCCGCGAGAGCACGATTTACATAGACCTCAGAGCCGTCCTTTCGCATCCGAGGGAGTTCAGGGCGCTGGCTGAGCTATGCGCTCGGAGAATTAGTAAGTTGGACTTCGAGATTCTGGCCGGCATCGAGTCGAGCGGGATACCCCTAGCAACAGCCCTAGCCCTGATCACGGATAAGCCCATGGTATATGTTAGGAAGGAAGCGAAATCTCATGGAACGCGGAGGCTGATCGAGGGAGACTTCTCGCCTGGGCTGAAGGCGCTCATAGTGGATGACGTCGCGACGACGGGATCATCGCTCGAGAGAGCAGCCTCTGCTCTGAGATCTGAGGGCCTTGTAGTCGAGAGCGCATTCGTCGTCGTTGATCGCGAGGAGGGAGCGCGGGAGAGGCTGGAGCACCTCGGCATAAAGCTGCTCTCCATGACAACCTTGAGCCAATTAACCTCGATGATGGGCGGCCTAAGGGAGGCTGGCGCCGGATGCTGAGGGGAAGAGACATAATATCGGTGAATGAGCTGAGCAGGCAGGACTTCGAGCAGATATTCGATGCGGCTGACGAGATCCTCGAGGCGCCCGGGAAGTGGTCCTCCGCCCTCAGGAGCAGGATAATGGCGACGGCGTTCTTCGAGCCGAGCACGAGAACGAGGCTGAGCTTCCACACCGCCATGCTAAGGCTTGGAGGAGAGGTGATCGACCTCGGCGAAGTCGAGAAGAGCTCGATGGCTAAAGGCGAGAACCTCTCGGACACGATAAGAATGCTCGACTCATACTCTGACGTGATCGTGATGAGGCATAGGCTGGAGGGGGCGGCGAAGCTCGCGGCGGAGATCGCGGAGAAGCCGGTGATAAACGCCGGCGATGGGAGCAGAAATCACCCAACCCAGGCCATGATAGACCTCTACGCGATAAGAAGATTCCATGGGAGAATAGATGGATTGACGATAGGGGTTCTAGGAGACCTGAAGTACGGGAGGGCGACGAACTCGTTCATAGCGGCCCTGGCGAAGTTCCGGGTAGAGAGGATTTACCTGATCTCGCCACCTCAGCTGAGGGTTAGGGATGATACTCGCGAGCTGTTATCCGAGGCGGGCATAGAATTCAAGGAGGTCGAGAGGCTCGAGGACGTGATAGGGGAGCTCGACGTGCTATACGCGAGCAGGATCCAGAAGGAAAGATTCCCGGATCCAAGCGAATACGAACTGGTCAGGGGAAGCTACGTGATAACGGCCGAGACGCTCAAGGGAGCCAAGAGTAGCCTGACGATACTCCACCCGCTTCCGAGAGTGGATGAGATAAGCTTCGAGGTGGACTCGACGCCGCATGCCAAGTACTTCGAGCAGGCAGCTCTCGGCGTTCCGGTGAGGATGGCCCTGCTCAAGCTCATTCTGGTGGGGTGAGGCGGCGTGGCGGAGAAGCCCCTGCTCGTGGCAAAGATAAGGAATGGGACGATCATAGATCATATTCCAGCGGGCAGAGCTCTCAGCATCCTGAAGCTAATGGGGATAACCGGGAAGGAGGGATTCACGGTCGCGCTGGTGATGAATGTGGAGAGCAGGAAGCTCGGGAGAAAGGACATAATCAAGGTCGAGGGCCTCGAGCTGAAGCCCGAGGACACGGATAAGATCGCGCTCCTAGCGCCCATGGCGACGATAAACGTCGTCAAGGAATACGCTGTGGTCGAGAAGAGGAAGGCGGTCCCGCCGAGGATCGTCGAGGGATTCCTAAAGTGCAAGAACCCGAGCTGCATCACTAATCAGAGGAATGAGCCCGTGAGGCCGAGGTTCAGGACCGCGAGCTACGACCCACTCAAGCTCGTCTGCGACTACTGCGGTCTCGCCCTAACATTCGAGGATATCGCGCGGCAACTGGAGTCAAGAACATGAACTACAGAATTGGTAAGATCGAGGGCATAAGAACGCTGACCAAGAGCATAAAGGAGTATGAAATAGTCTTGGATGAGATAATCGAGCCGGAGCCCGGGCAGTTCGCGATGCTCTGGATACCCGGCGTCGGCGAGATACCCTTGAGCTTCGCAGACGCGGAAACTGAGCGCATCAAGTTCATAGTTGCGAGGGTTGGAAAGGTCACGGGCCACATGCACGATAAGCTCAGGGCTGGGGATAGAGTCTTCATTCGAGGCCCGTTAGGAAGAGGGTTCGCTCGAATTCGAAGTGGCCGCGCGCTGCTAGTCGCCGGAGGCTATGGCCTCGCGCCATTATACTTCCTGTCGAGAAAGCTAAGATCAATGGAATGCGGCGTGAAAGTCCTCCTGGGCTTTAAATCCGATGATGAGGTCTTCTACGTGAGGGAGTTCGAGGAGCTCGTGGAGACGGAGATCTCGGTCGAGCACGGCTCATCGGGGCACCGAGGAACGGTTCTCGACCTCTTCAAGGACGTAATCCGGGTTGAGCGATTCGATATGGTCTACGCGTGCGGGAGGGAGGAGCTGAACCTAGCCCTGATCAGGGAGTGCTTGAGAATGGGCGTGCCGGTCGAAGCCTCCTTCGAGAGGATCATGAGATGCGGCGCCGGAATATGTGGATCATGCTCGATAGAGCCCCTGGGGATCAGGGTCTGCAGGGATGGCCCGGTCATAGATGGAAGCATGATCGCGCCGATGCTGGAGGCTCCATGAACCTTGAGAGCGGACCTAGTAATTGAGGGAAGAGCTTACGTGGATGGCAGGCTGATCGAGGCGGCGATAGCGATAGATGACGGCGTGATAGCATCGGTCTCGAGCCCAGCTCTAGCGCCCAGCGCCGATGAAAGGCTCGTGCTCGGGCCGGGCCAGATCATGCTACCAGGGATGGTGGACATGCACGTTCACCTGAGAGACTTCAATCAAGCATACAAGGAGGATTGGTATACCGGCACGCTCGCGGCCTTGAGAGGAGGCGTAACGCTGGTCGCTGATATGCCGAATAACGATCCGCCGGTAAACTCTCTGGCGAGGCTGAGGGAGAAGCTCGAGATCGCGGGGAGCAGAGCGCTCGTGGACTTCGCCCTCTACTGCGGAGCGCCAATGGATCCCGGCGAGATATCCGAGATCAGGAAGATCGCATGCGGGTTCAAGATCTATCCCGAGGATTACGGCAGGCTGCCCAGCCTCCTAGACCAGCTTGAAGGAAGCCTTGTCGTGATCCATCCAGAGGATCCGGAGACGATAATGCTTGAGAGGAGCAGGATCATAAGCCCGAGGATCGAGGATCATGGGAGGATCAGGCCGAAGCTGGCTGAGATAAGGGCCGTGGATAGGGTTCTCGAGATTGCTGGGAGCAGGCGATTAAGATTGCACTTCACGCACTTGACGACCGGCGACTCGATAATGAGGGCGATCTCCTCGAAGCTCCGCGGAGGAAGCATCTCATGCGATGCGACTCTTCATCATGCTCTTCTATCATCGGATGCTGTGAAGGTGCTCGGCAGCATAGCCAAGGTGAATCCGCCACTCAGGAGCAGGGAGGACTCCGAGGCGGTGCTGAGCGCGATGAGATCCGGGCTAGTGGACGCGATAACATCGGATCACGCGCCGCATCTCCTCGAGGAGAAGCTCCGCGACGATTATGATGAGGTTCCGCCCGGCTTCCCAGGCCTGGAAATCTACCTGCCGATGATGATGACAGAGGTGCTGGAGGGCCGCATGCCGCTTAGAGTCTTGGATCTTTACTCACGCAAGCCGGCTGAGATCCTCGGCGCTCGGAAGGGCTCGCTGACTCCGGGAATGGATGGCGACGTGGTGGTAGTCGAGCTAGGAAGGGAGCGGGTGATAAGCCCATCGGGCTTCGCGTCCAAGGCTAAGTACACGCCGTTCGAGGGCTGGAAGATTAAGGCCGAGGTGAGGATGGTGTTTCTGCGGGGAATCCTGGCGCTGAGGGATGGCGAGCCCTGCGTGAGAATGGGGTTTGGGAGGCATGTCGCCGGATCTTGAGGTCGAGCTTGCTGGCCTCCGGCTGAGAAACCCGACGATCCTGGCATCGGGGATACTCGGATCCTTCTACGGCCTGATGAAGAGGGTTGAGGATGCTGGCGCCGGCGCGATAACAACCAAGACCGTTACTCGAGAGCCGAGGGAGGGATACCCGAATCCCGTCTTCGCGGATCTCGGATTCGGCTACCTCAACGCTATGGGACTTCCGAATCCCGGGATAAGGGAATTTAGCATGGAACTGAGGAGAGCAGCGCGCGAGATCAAGATACCGTTGATCGCTAGCATAGGCGGGAGAAATGAGGAAGAGTTCATGGATGTCGCGGGGCGGGCTCTGGACGCCGGATGCAGCGGCATAGAGCTTAACCTCTCATGCCCCCACGTCAGCGGATATGGCCTAGAAATAGGATCCGACCTCCAGCTAGCATGCAGCATAATCAAGGCCGTCAAGAGCATATCATCCAAGCCCGTCTTCACGAAAATCTCGATCCATCAGGCCAGGCCCGATATCGTATCCCGTTATCTGGGTTCGGGCGCTGATGGCGTGACGGCGATAAACACGATCCGCGCGGCGGCGATATGCGTAGAATCGATGACCCCGATATTGTCAAATATCTTCGGGGGGCTCTCGGGGCCATGCATCAGGCCGATAGCAGTCGCCGCGATCTACGAGATTAGGAGGGAGCTTCCTGGCGTGCCGATAATAGGCGTCGGAGGAGTGGATGGCTGGAGAGCTGCCTTGGAGCTAATCCTAGCTGGAGCCAACGCCGTTGGAGTGGGCTCGGCCATAGCTAGGAAAGATCTCCAAGTATTCGGGGAGATCATCGAGGGATTAAGGAGGTTCCTCGCCGAGAGAGGCTTCAAATCCATCAGGGAACTGGTGGGATATGCGCACAGATCCTGAGAGGCTTCCATGCCGCGCGAAGGGGGCGATCGCGCGATGAATGAGTCGAACACGAGGTTCATCTTCGTCACGGGCGGGGTTTTAAGCGGCCTCGGAAAAGGCGTCGTAGCCGCCTCGATAGGAAAGCTCCTCCAGTTCAGGGGCTACACCGTTGATGCCGTGAAAATAGATCCATACCTGAACGTTGATCCGGGGACGCTTAACCCCGTGGAGCATGGCGAGGTCTTCGTATGCGAGGATGTCTGGGAGTTCGAGGCGGCGCCGGGCTACAGGTTCAGGATAGCCGAGATAGATCAGGATTTCGGGACGTATGAGCGCTTCCTCGAGATCAACATGCATCCTTCGAACAACATAACTTCAGGCCAGATCTACCTGAGCGTGATCCTGAAGGAGAGGGTTGGAGAATTCCTGGGCAAAACGATTCAAGTCATACCGCACATAACTGACGAGATAAAGCGGAGGATCCTGAGGGCATCGCAGAGGCTTGGGCCGGATATCCTGCTCGTCGAGATCGGCGGAACTGTCGGAGACATCGAGGTCATGCCATTTCTCGAGGCGCTGAGGCAGCTCATCCTCGAGCTCGGGAAGGAGAGGATAATCCTCGTCCACGTGACCCTCATACCATTCCTCGAAACAGTTGGGCAGCTCAAGACGAAGCCGACTCAGCATAGCGTGAAGCTCCTCCAGAGCATGGGCCTCCAGCCTGACATCATAATAGGCAGGAGCAAGGTCGAGCTCCCTGATGACGTAAAGGAGAAGATAAGCCTATTCTGCAACGTGCCGAGGCGCGCGGTGATCTCCGACCCGGATCTCGAGACGCCCTATGAGCTCCCTATGATATTCGAGAGGCAAGGGCTCGGAGACTTGATATGCGATCTCCTGAGTCTTCCGCGTAGGAGGCTGGATGATCGGAAGGTGAGCGAGTGGAGTGAGCTTGTTAGGAGGTTTAAGGAGCCCGCGGATTGCGTCAGGATAGCAATGCCCGGGAAATACTGCATGATCTCCGATAGCTATATCAGCATAATCGAGGCGCTCAGGGCCTCGGCCGCATACCTCGGCCTAAGAGCGGAGCTCATCCTCATAGAGACCGAGGAGTTCGAGCGCGATCCCGGAAATCTGAAGATCCTGGACAACGTTGATGGAATACTCCTTACTCCTGGATTCGGCGCGAGGGGCGTCGAGGGGATGATAATGGCCGCGGAGCACGCGATAAGAAAGAAGATGCCGCTTCTCGGGATATGCTTCGGCGCTCAGCTGCTCTTCGTCGCGTTCTCGAGGCTCGTGCTGGGATTGAGAGGCGCGAACTCAACCGAGGTCGATCCGAATACACCGCACCCGGTCGTGGATCTTCTGAGCGAGCAGCGGGAGGTGAATCTCAAGGGAGGAACGATGAAGCTCGGCGGGAGGCCCGTGAGAATAATCAGGGGAACAAAGCTCCATGAGGCATACAGGTCTGAGAGGGTCATCGAGAGGTTCAGGCACAGGTATCACATAAGCCCGAGATACGCTGAGCTCGCGGCAGAAAAGGGGCTCGTCATCTCGGCGTACGATGAGCTCGATGAAACGATATGCGGAATAGAGCTCGAGGGCTCTTGGATAGTCGGAGTCCAATTTCACCCGGAGTTCAAGAGCAGGCCGAGAACACCATCACCGATCTTCCTAGAATTCGTGAGGAAATCATATGAGAATCGGAAAAAGAGGGGGTAAGTGGGCTCGGATCATCTTTTCCCGGGGCGGTTCTCGGATTTGCCTGGCGGGATTATCGGCGGCCTCGCCTCCTCCTTGCCTTTCGGCGGAGCTATCGGCGCTTTCGCCTCTCCCATCTTCCTAGCCGCTTTCTCGATCAGGTTCTCGGCGCGCTTGATCAACCCTTTGGCCGAGGCGGCTGCGCCAGCCAGCTCGCTCAGGCTCCAGTTGCCCGAGGCAATCTTCTCCCTCAGCATCTCGAGGCCCACAATTTCCTCATCCAGCTCCCTCGCTAGATCCGTTAGATTCAGCTCTCTCGCCTTATCCCTGAGCTCCTGTAGTCTGCCGAGATACTCCTCGATAGTCTCATTAAGCTTCTCGGCCTTCTCCCTCAGGATTGATCCGAGCTCCTCTCTAGCCCTCTCACGCGTGGCGTTTCCGGGCGGATATCCTGCGGACACTCTTTCCATCAGCTGCTTCAAGACCTCTCTCGCCGCGGCTATCCTCTCCATCGCGTGCTCCACGGCCTCAATGGCGTTCTCGGATGCATTGACCTCCACGAGTCTCTCCCTAACCTTCTCGAGAACCGCGAGGACCTTGCTCGACGCGTTCAAGGCGTTCATCAAGCCGAATAGCGCCCCGGACTCCGCCGCCCTCTCCGTATAGTTCATGGCCTCCTCGGAGATCCTCGCGGCCCACATGTGCCTCAGCATCTCCCTAATCATTTTCATGAGGTGGGCGACATCCCTGACCGTCAGGTTCTCGCCAGCCCTCTCCCTTATCCACTCCCTAATCCTCTCCCTCACCTGCTCCGCCTCGCCCGCGGTCAGGTTCATCTTAGCGAGCGTCAGGTTAAGCCTCTCTCTAACCCTCTCGAGAATCCTCATGGCGACGCGATCCTGGCTCAGAGTAGCATTGCGCGCCAAGCATCCCCTGATCTCCGCCAGAACCGCCTCGGCCCTAGTAATGAATTCTCTGAGCTCATCCTCGGAGAGCGCCGAGATATTAATGGATACTAGGGCCTCTACATCGCTTCTCAGGACATCAGAGGCGTTTGCGGCATTAGCAGCCCTCTCCAGCATCTTCTGCAATATGAAGGCGCGCAGCCTCAGCCTCTGAAGCTCCCTGCTTGGGGCGGGATCCTCGTAGCCAGCGGCCTGACCATATGCCGCCATGATCTGTGATACCGCTAGCAGGAGGAGAAGCACGACGGCGATCGCCTGAAAGCTAAGTCTCGCTCCCATGCCGCGCATTCACCGAACATTATAGGATGATGGTGCTGATATTAGGGAATCTTAGGAATCCGGGTTTCAAATGGTTTCAGGGCTAGGAACCCGGCGAAACCTCAGCTCGGCCTCCTGACGAGTATGAGCCTATTCAGAGACCCCTCCTTCACGATCTCCAAATATCCGAGCTTCCCGAGCTTCCTGACATGCCTCCACAGCGTGGTCTTCGGCAATCCCAGGGCCGCCTGAAGATCTCCCTGGAGAATCGAGCCGCCCGCATTCTCGATGGCCTCCAAGATCACTCTATCGAGCTTGGTCAGGCTCCGGTCCTCGGCGAAGCCCTCCCTCCTCCTAGACCTCGAGTAAATTATGGCAGCCAAGGCGGCGATGGCTGGCAGCGCGATGGCGCCAATGATTATCGCCTGATCAATGAGCTGGGCTCCAGGCCTCTCGGCTATCTCGAATGTCTGCGTGCCGGTTGCTTGAGTAGTCCTGAGGAGCGTCTCCGCACCCGTGGTAGTGGCCGCCTCCTCAGTAGTCAAAGTGGCCGTGATGGTGGGTCTCACGATCGCTCCAGTCTTCACAGCATACTCTATCACCTCAGGGCCGTAGAACTCCATCACTAGATCGCCCTCAGCATACTCCATTCTCTCGATATTCCTCGGAACTGCTAGCAGGACTATCTGCGGCGGCACCCTCAACCTCGTCAAATTCTCATAGACTATGCTGAAGCTGAAGATGCTATCCCTCGCCGACACGTTGACGAGATATGTGATCTCCGCCTCACCCGCGATCGGCGAGAAAAAGTAGATGGATTGATTCTCGTAAATCGCGACCGCGTATTCTCCTCCAACCTTGACCTCAATTGTCTCCGGAATCGGCTCGGCCGGAAGCCTTACCTCATTCAGCCCCTCAACCACATTTAATCTCAAATGAGCCTCGACGATCCCGCTGGAATCTATCGTGATGAGCACGGTGGCGGGCTGAGAAGCCAGTAGCAGGATCGCGAGCATCATGAAGGTCTTCAAAGCAACTTTCAGAAAGTTGCCGAGCGCCCGCAGGTATTAAGCTTAATGCTCCACGAGTCCGGGGAAATGCTCATTAAGCTTGTTCACGCAGATTGCATCGAATGCAGGTCGCCTGCCCGAGCTGCGGCGCATTCACGGCGATAGAGAAGGCCTTTTGCATCAGATGCGGCGAGAGGATAGTCCCGCTAACCAGATATGATCTCGGGGCGGCCGACTTCATCTATCCGCCTGACCGCGATGCGATGGAGAGCTTGAGGGGCTTCGAGGCCCTCTCCCCCATACTTGACGAGCTGGTGGTTAAGCGCTATATCCGATCGGCCTTATCCAGGCTGGAGAAGAGCTCGAAGCGCATTGACCTCTCATCTAGGCTCGGCTCCATGGTGAGGGAGTGCGGGATAATGCTCGGTCTCCAGAGGCTTCCAAAGATTTACCTGCTGGAAGCAGGCTTGCCGACGGCGTTCACTTTCGGTACGAGGAGCCGGCAATTCCTCGTGTTGAGCTCCGGGCTTCTCGAGGTCCTCGATGATGATGAGGTTAAGGCGGTGATAGGCCATGAGTGCGGCCACATCAAATGCCATCACATAAAATATCACACGCTGGCCGAGATGCTCGTCATGGGCGCGGAGCTCTCCCTCGAGCTCGCAGGAGGAATATT
>Ga0209080_1000836_pt1 | contig 17797 bp, 19 predicted proteins | sample JNZ110809AmetaG_FD_184123 | JGI IMG/M metagenome (GOLD analysis project Ga0209080, IMG submission 184123) | Hot spring microbial communities from Jinze hot spring, China to study Microbial Dark Matter (Phase II) - JNZ 110809A (SPAdes) (version 3) ...
GTTAAGCCTCTGGATGGCTCGACCGTCTCTAGGACTATTGATGTCGTTGCTTCCGCCTGGGATGAGTCTGGCATAAGCCGCGTTGAGTTCTATGTTGACGGTAAGCTGGCCGCTACTGTTAGCGCTGAGCCATACGTATATCGCTGGAACACTAGGTCTGTTAAGGATGGATGGCACACGATAACAGCTAAAGCCTACGACAAATATGGGAATGCCGCCGAAGTAACAATAAAAGTCTACGTTTCAAACAGGAAGTAGTCTCTGCTGGGGCGCCGCTTAAGTTAACTTCGCTAAATCTTTTGTTTTCTTAGCTTGGAATTTAATAGTTGATTTGGAGGGGCTATTTTGATTTTGGAAATGGATTTATAATGATCTTGGAAGCGTATGTGTTTGAGTGAAATATTCGTATAGGGGTTTTGAGGGGAATGGATAAGGGGGCTAGGAGGGTTAGGGCGGCTAGAGAGATGGATGCCATTAAAGAGGAGATTTTTAGCAAGTGTGGTTCAGCGGACTATGATTCGGCAAAGATGATAAGGTATTGGAGAGAAGCGAGAAGATGATGCTTATGTGGGAATAAATGTATTCATGCTTGTGAGCTTTGGCTGGAGGTTGATTTAGTTATAAATTCTTAGGCTTAACGATGTCGCCTGTTGCCTTTAGAACCCATATGCCCTCTTTCTCGGCTCTCTCAATTAGGTCTGGCATGGCTAGGCTCGTGTAAACGACCTTCAATATTTTCGACCTCAGCTTGTTCGGGTATAGGGTTCTTAGTTTCTCGAGGTTACTGTTTATTTTGTCGACTATGTTTGCGGGCGCTCTGACGGATGCTTCGCCTATAACGCATATCTCATCTGATGCGCCGTAAATGTTTATTTCGGCTTCTGGCAATATTAATGAGCCTACTTCGACCTCGTAGCCCATCTCCCTAAGCCTATACTTAACTATGATTCTAGCTTCTTCCTCGATATCTAGCGTTATCTTCTCTAATGTGCGCTCAACCCTGGTAAGCCTAATATCCAGCTGCCTATACATCCTATTGAAGTCCTCCCTCATCTTGTTGAAGTCCTCTCTAAGCCCGGCTATTTCAGCCCAAATCTTCGTCTGCTCCTCTCTAAGCGCCTTTATCTCAGCCCATATTCTCGCCTGCTCCTCCTGAGCCCGGAGATCTCTGTCCCATATTTTTGTTTGCTCCTCTCTAAGCCCAGCTATCTCCATCCATATTTTTGTCTGTTCTTCTCTTAGCGCTTTAATCTCGGCCCATATCTTTGCCTGCTCCTCCCTCAGCGCCCTCATCTCTGTCCATATTTTCGTCTGCTCTTCTCTGAGTTTGACTTGTTCTTCGGCTAGCTTAGCCTGCTCTCTTCTGAGCTCTATTTGTTCTTTGGCTAGCTTTGTCTGTTCTTCGGCTAGGGCGTCGAGCCTCTTAAGTATCTCAGATAGCCCTAGGTAGCCTGCTACAGCATAGCGGAACTCCAAGTCCTTATCCAGTAGTTCTAGGAACTCTCTCTTTAAAGACTCCATTACTTGGTTCACTTTTCGTTAACATGTTTAGTGTGGGTTTAGGGGTATTTAAGGGTTAATGCCTGGCGGGAACGGTGTATGCGGACGTTTCTGAGAAAAGTGTAGTGGCTTTGGAGCGGGATGATGTTTGATTTTGGAGTGATGGTTTAGGGTTTAGCAGCCTCTTCACAAAACTGATATCCAGTATTATTGCATCAAAAATTACGGTAAAAAATAAAAATATGGGGGTTTTAATCGTCTGGTCTGTTAGCCTAGGACCGCTATGAGTCGTGAATTGTTGTTGACGTTGTGTCCGTGATTATGAATGGGAATGGCCCTGGAACTATCACCCTATAGCCGCAGTAGAAGGTGTTGGATGCGTGGTTTTCTTTCCAGGCTAGCATGTCTGCTTTTGTGAAGCATTGTCCTTTCCATGCGTATTCCATGTGGACGGTTATATAATATGTTGTGCATGGGTCTATGCTTTCGATTGTCACCATGCCAATCCTAGTTTCTGGGTCGAAGGCTACTGTTGCTGGTATCCTGTTTCCTGTTTTTCCGTAGCCATCATGCACTTGTATTGGGTCTGCTCCTTTAAGTATGAAGTCTTTGTCGATGGTGAAGGTTATTGTTATTGGGCTGATGGTGACTGGCCATGTGTTGTGGACTACTATGTTGAGCATGAATTGTCCTGGGTTGGTTGAAGCCAGATTAAACATGGTCTTCTTCTGGTCTTTCGGAGCCCAGACGACGCGGAAGCTTTCTATTACGTTGAAGTTGCTGTCGGTTACGAACTGTTTGTATTCGAGTTCTGGCCAGTAATGGGCTGTGGCGGTGTGGCATGTATCCATGTGTACTGTTATTGGGTTGTCTTCAACTGGTATTTCGTCAACATCCCAATAAACGAACAGCCAGCCTTCCACTGGTGGGGCTTCTAGCGTTACTTCGGTGCATTTGTCGTACCAGCCTTCGCCTGGAATCTCAACCAGGCCTTCTGGATCAACTTTAACCGTCAAGTAGTATTGTTCGACGTAGTGGGCTGTTGCAGTATGGTCTTTGTCCATATGAACGGTTATTGGATTACCTTCAACTGGTGTTCCGTCAACATCCCAATAATCAAACCTGTAGCGGAAGCCCTCGCTAACCTCAACAAACTCTGGCGCTGTTAACTTGACATAAGTGCATTCCTCATAGATGCCTGAGCCTGGAATCTCCACAATGCCAGGCGGGTCTGTTTGAACAGTCAAGGTAAAGTATTGGTATTGTGCTGGAGGACCACAAGTTTCTTTAACAAATCTGAAATATCCATCTGTTCCAGCAACATTGGGCGTTTTTTCTGGACCTTGACCAATAACAGAGGCCTTAATGGCCTCTGTTAACGTATCTGGATCAAGATCGCCGACTGGAACAGTAACCTCAACATCTTGGCTAAGTTTAGTCCCATAAGTTTGATTCTGATAATACAGGAAGAAAGTCTTTGGGTTAAAAGTTATTCCTAAAGCCGTAGATTGTGTTTTCTCAACCATTTCAACTTGGACCCAATTCACCTTAGAAGGGTTAGCCCACCCTTCCAAATCCCATTTAACCGTCACCGTAAAGGTAAATGATTCTGCTGTGCATGGCCCCGTCCAAACAATTGGACCCGGCGGTTCTGAAATCTTGTTTCCCTGGTAGTATATGTGTATTGGGTCTTCCCACACCCCTATTATAGGGTCGCCCTCCTCATCAGAGAGATGAGGGGAAACCCCGTTGCTAAAGGTTTATCTTGACAGCAGCGCGATAGTTAAAAGATATATCTCAGAACCCGGAACCCCTGTCGCAGACAAGATATTTGATAAATGCTGGGAAGGAGAACTGCTTATAGCAACATCTATCTGGAAATCGGCGAGGTGCTAAGGGTCTTTGATGTTAGAAGAAGGAGAAAGTGGCTTAATGAAGAGGAATTCAATAAAACTCTTATGGGGTTCTTAAGCGAAATTACAGGGCTACTCCGCTTAAAGAGCATGGAAATAATTCCGGTTTTAACATCTGTGCTCATAGAGGGCTGGCCTTTAATCCTAGAGGAGCATATCTATGAAGCCGATGCCCTCCAAATCCAAACCTGCATATATTCCGAAAGTAAATTGCTTCTAAGCGCTGACGAAGATCTCATCAACACCGCCCTAAAAAAGGGAATAAGAGCCATAAACATTAAAGACGAGAGTAAGGTTGAAGCTTCATTAAGAACAGCGATGAAAAATAGCAGCAAGGGCACAGATGAGCGAGAAGGATGGAGCCACCATTTTATATCTTGATGTGGAGGATTACGAATAGTCCCATGATCATTATGCAGAGCCAAAACGCTAAATCAACCGCTAATAGCGCTAAATCAACCCTCCAAACATCAACTGGGCCGTGAATCGTATTCAATGTATGAGCGCACCAAACCAGCGGAAACCCATAGTCCACATGGACATAATCCGGCCAATTAAACTCGAAACCCCATGTTACCGCTAAAACCGTTACCGCAGCCATTAGAGCCGCGAAAATCATCGCAAATATATTTCTGCTCACATCTAAACCACTTCAATCCATATGATATAAACTTTGCTAATTAGCATACTGAAAAATCTTTAAGAGAATTGATAAAAATTATTTCCTTAAGGTTATTAGCATTCCTCAAGAATCTTCTCAATTACCGCGTCCCCCATATCGCTCGTCGTCGCTGTCCCGCCTAAATCATACGTTTTAACCTTCCCCTCGCTTAAAACCTTCTCGACAGCGGTCTCTATGCGCCTAGCCGCCTCATATTCGCCGAGCCACTCAAGCATCATCTTCGCCGCTAAAATAGTCGCTATTGGATTAGCCCTATTCTTACCGGCGTGTTTGGGCGCCGAGCCGTGAACAGGCTCAAACATGCCGTAGCTATCGCCTATATTCGCTCCGGCTGCAAGCCCTATGCCGCCAGCTATCTGCGCAGCCTCATCGGAAAGTATGTCGCCGAAAAGGTTCGTTGTCACTATAACATCAAACCTCTCAGGCTCCTTAATGAGCCTCATAGCCATAGCGTCAACATGCTCCTCATCTACATGCACCGATGGGAACTCCGCTGCTACTCGGAAGACGGAATCCCTGAATATGCCGTCCGTTATGCGCAGAATATTCCTCTTATGAACGCACGTCACATAGCGCCTACGCCGCTCAGCAAGCCTAAAAGCGAGCCTAGCAACCCTCTCAGAAGCCTCACGCGTCACAACCCTTAAAGCAACTCCCCTTCCAGGTGAAACCTCATACTCTAAGCCAGAATAGAGGCCTTCAGTATTCTCCCTAACAATAACGAGGTCTACGTTGGGCTTAAGAGACCAGACCCCTGGAAGAGACTTGCACGGCCTAACATTAGCATATAAATTGAACATTTTCCTGAGAGTTACAGCGACGCTGGGCGGTGCACCGGGCTCCTCCGGAGTTGTCATCGGACCCTTAAGGCATGCGTGGGTTCCCTTAAGAATCTCAACAGTCTTCTGCGGTAAGTTTGTCCCATACTTTTCTACGCAGTTATATCCGGCTTCACCATAAATGAGCTCCAATCTTAAGCCGCCGACAACCTTCTGAACAGCCTCCAGAACCCCTACAGCAGCCCCCACAACCTCCGGGCCTATACCATCTCCGGGGAGAACCGCTATCCTATATGTTCTCTGCATCCTCACAATCCTCCATGCGGATACCTAAGTTTGTTCAGCATTATGAAAATAAATATTTCTTATTAAACATTAGCATTGTATAGAAAACTCCTGCTGGTTTTCATGCGCCCGGGGTTATCGCGCATAAAATAGCGGGATCAGCCGAAGCAGCCAAACATCTTGGCTACGTCTGTGAGAATATTTCGCCGAAAGGATTCTGCGATTACATGATGGGTGAAACTTATAGTCGCGATAAAGTGCGCAATTCTACGCTTAATGATGTTTTGGGCAGCAGCCTCTTAATGTTGCATGATGTTGTAGAGTTAAGCGAGCTCAAGAGAAGAGGTCTATTGTGGGCTGGTTTTCAGGGCTCACTGGAGCATAGATGGCGTTTAACGTTGGGTTTTAACAACTATTGTGTTAGATATATAATTGAATAGTCTCTGCTGCTTCTGCGGATACATTATTAAGCCTAGAATTAAGTCTATTGGCAGTAGAAAGGCTTTCCCTAGGCTTTCTATAGCCGCTGTCGCGATATCCATAGGTTTACCATCAGCCCTAACAACCTTAATCTTCAAGACCATTTTTCCAAGAGACTGCCCATAAACACCCTCCATGAAAGTCCAGTATAGGAACGAGACCACATTGGTAAGACCGAAGCTCGCAGATATGCCCAAAAAGTTCCATCCAAACCCCCCAACGAGAGCCCTCCAAGGGAAAAGGAATATGGAAACTATTGGAATCACTATGAAACCCAGTATGATAGCGTCTATAAGATACGCAGCTATCCTCTCACCCCAGCTGGCTAGCTCCAGTCCAGATTTAGAGGGTTCTGGCGAGACCGCCGCCCCACAGTTTGGGCAGAAGAGGGCGTCTTCCGGCAGCTTAAAGCCGCAATGCCTACAATATTGCATGATTTAGCACCAAACTTTAATATTTCAATCCTTTTTAATAAGGTTATGCGCTGGCGGTGGTGCTGGCGTTTGGATGTTGAGGAGCGGTTAAACCTTATTATCCGTAACGCTGAGGAAATAGTGACCGTTGATGAGCTACGCTCCCTACTGGAGACCGTAAGTAGACCTAAGGCTTACTGGGGTTTTGAATGCTCGGGTCTCATGCATATTGGCATGGGTTTAATATGCGGATCTAAGATTAAAGATATCGCCAGAGCCGGGTTCGACTTCACAATATTTTTGGCGGATTGGCACAGCTGGATAAACAATAAGCTAGGCGGGGTAATGGAGAACATACGCCTATGCGGAGAGTACTTTAAGCAGTGTTTTGAGGCTCTAGGTGTAACCTCTGCTGGCAGTGTGCGTTTCGTTTGGGCTTCGGACATAGCGGGCGACATAGAGTATTGGGAAAAAGTCATAAGGATAGCTAAGAGCTCGTCGCTTCTAAGGGTTAGGAGAGCATTAACTATAATGGGGCGCGAGCTCGACATGGCTGACATAGAGACAGCCTGGATATTTTACCCATGCATGCAGGCCGCCGACATATTCCATCTGGAGCTGGACATGGCTTGCGGCGGCATAGATCAGAGAAAAGCACACATGCTGGCTAGAGACGTAGCCGAGAAGACGGGTTGGAGGAAGCCGATATGCTTACATACACCGCTCCTCTCGGGGCTACAGCCTCCAGCCGCAGGTTTTCCAGAGGGCAGATTCGACGAGGACGCTAAACTAAGCGAGAAAATAGGCATGAAAATGTCCAAGAGCAAGCCTGAGAGCTGCATATTTGTCCACGATCACCCGGATGAGATCAAGGCTAAGATTAGGGCGGCATATTGTCCACCAAAACAGGAGGAGAGAAACCCGATCCTTGAACACGCAAAATACATAGTTTTCCCCGAGCTAGGTTACATTGAGATCCCTAGGCCGGCCAAATACGGTGGGCCAGTAACCTTCGAGAGATATGGGGATTTGAGAGACGCCTATCTGCGTGGCGAAATACATCCATTAGACTTAAAGAACGGCGTCGCTGAAGCCTTAGTTAAAATACTTGAACCCGTAAGAGAATATTTCAGGCGGAAACCTAGACTGCTGGACGAGATGCGTAGAATAGAGTCCAGTTTAAAGCAAGGTGAAAACATACGCCCAGCCTCATAAAGTCTGTCTGAAAGGTTAAGTTATATGAGCGCGGATTTAGCGCCGCTGATAACGTCTTTCTCCATCATTTTCTTAGCCGAGCTGGGTGATAAAACGCAGATTTGTACAATTATGCTCTCATCAAAATCATCAGCCCGCTCAGTCTTCTTCGGAGCCATGGCTGCATTCTTTATAGTTGACGGGTTAAGCGCCCTGCTGGGCGGAGAACTACTGTACATGCTGCCAAGAAATGTTATTGGGCTTGCGGCGGGCTTAACGTTCATAGTTCTCGGCATAGCTTCACTTATCCGCAGAAAGGATAGCAGGGACGCATGTAAGGATGTTAGCACATCGTTTTTTAGGGCTTTTTCACTGATCGCATTAATGGAGTTAGGCGACAAGACGCAGATCTCCTCAATACTCCTAACGGCTCAATTCGGAAAACCGATGCTGGTCTTAGCGGGCATTATGCTCGCGTTCACGATAATAACCGGCATGAGCGTTTTCCTAGGTCACAGAATCTTGAGGATTATGCCTGAGAAATTTCTGCGCATTGGTGCCGCCGCCACTTTTATTCTGCTAGGGCTGATCCAAACAATAGAGATGCTATTTGGAATTAACGTACCACCCTGATGGAAGCTGCCTATACTGCACTGCTATTAGCCAGCTAAGGTAGCGTTCAATCCAACGGGACTCTAAGGTTTACTGCCATTCCGGCTCAATTATCACAGCGGTTCCAGTGGCAGATATCACGATTACGCCCGCGCCTAAACCGAGGTCGGATGTCTCTAAATCCACTCCGACAACAGCGTTTGCCCCCATAGCTGCAGCCTTCGCCTTCATCCTCTCAAGAGCCTCTATACGTGCCTTCTCAATCTCCGTTGTGAAAGCTTTGACTTCGCCACCAAATATCGTTTCAATGCCGGCGATAAACCTTCCAAGCATGCCCCTAGTCCTAGGGGATAAGCCAGTAACTACACCAAGCACCCTCTTAATCTTATAGCCCGGTATCGTAGGCGTCGTAGCCACTATAATGCTCCTTATCGCCTCCAAGGATGCTCCGCATTTAGGGCAGAATCTCGCATTCCCGTTGACCTCTGCCTCACACATCGGGCACTTCATCCAAATCACCAGAACTTTACAAAGATTAATGGTTTAAGGGAGCCTTTATGATTTTTGTTGCCCGAATTAGGGGTAAGGGCAGTTTTAAGCGAGACCCAAAGTTTAATTGTAAGGTTATAAAATTAAATCGGCGCCATAAACCGCGCATTTTTTGGACATTTCATTGAATTATTTGGAGCGGCACATTTATTCCGGTATGTGAATTGGAGAGGATTCCGGAAATTCCGAGCTATTAGGGGTTGAAGAGAGGCTCTGTCTCCTCTTCCACCCTAACGGCTTCCTCAAGCTCACTAATGCTTCTTATTCCCACGGAGACCGCGTGAACATAAGGTATTCTGAAGGCGTAGCTAAGAGCTTCTTTCGCTCTTCCCGCAAGCTTTCCTCTCCCCAAAACCTTCATCAAATACACTCCCTTACCGCTATCATAAAGCATTTTTATGGCTTTATGCATGCTCTCTAAATCACCTCCATGAATATTTAATCCCTCTATGTTAAGAACCGTTAGAACAACGTCGATCTCCGGGCATTTAGCAAGCTCCATTGCGAGAACAGGGGAATGGGTTGAGGCGCCCACAGCCTTTATAACTTCGTTCCTCTTCATTTCGAGGAGGAAGTCTAGGACGTTACGCCGGCTCTTAAAGTCATCTAACGTATCAACGGCGTGCAGCATAAATATATCTAGATAGCTGGTCCCTATCTCCCTTAAAGCGTCTTCAAGATCCTTTCTCGCACCCTCAACATTTCTACTATAGCTTTTACTGGTGATAACAACTTTATCGCGCCCAATTTCCCTAACAGCCCCCCTTATAGACGGGTAAGAGCCGTAGCTTTCTGAAGAATCCCAGAAATTAACACCCATTTCGAAGCCTTTAACCAATATGTCGCGTCCAATAAGCGACCTGCCATAGATCTCCGAGTAATCTGTCCCTATACATAGCCTAGAAATCAGCAGTCCGCTTTTTCCAAGAATCACTTTACGCAATCCGCATCACCCCTATAAAAGCCAATATACTGTTGCCGGCAAATAAGAGTTTACTTCAATTACTATCGCCGTTACCGTTCCACCCCTTTTCCCTCTATATTGCTACTCAGCTTTTGGTGCACAGCGAATGCCAGAGCTGTTAAGGCTGAAGCTGCCGCCAGATCCGTTGCTATAGTAACTCCCGGACATAGATCCACCACCATTTTTGCGAATCTAAATATTCCATGAGGTATACCTTCTCTGGAGCCTACTAGGAAGCTCACTCTGCCACTTTTAATAACCGTTTCAGCCAGCTCCAGAAATATAGAGCTTATAGGTTCACCTTCAGGCTCAAAAACTATTATGGGCTCTTTCGCCCTTTCCCTAACAAGCTCGTAAAGGTTCTGGACATAAACCTCGACCTTATGGGGTCTATGCGCATACGTTTTCGACTGTACCTGATACCTAGACTCTATTCCCTCAAAGACCCCTTTAATAAACGAGTTCAGCTCATCAGCTCTGACGGATCCTATTGGCGCAATAACTAGCTCGCCAACCTCAAACGTTTGGGCTTCACGACCAATCCTAACGCCCATCTCATGAGAAGCCTCTAAACCGCCCAAATACGGCATTTGAACAAGCGAAACCTTCTTGAAGTACTCTCTAACCTGGAATTTTCCAGGCCTCATCTTTTTTGGGAAAACGCTTCCATCAACCACACCTATATAAGCGTGCGGCCCAATAATCTCGACGAAAACAACTTTATCCGGGAAATCCAAGTTAACTGGGCATCCGGAGGCATCCTTCAATGCTGAGCCAACCCTGATATTTACATCCATGCTTGAGAAACTGTGGCGCCCCCTCCTAACCGTGCTAACCGCAAATGATCCCGCGCCCCTCAAGTCCTCGACAACGTTTTTAGCTGCGTTAACGATCAGCTCGATCTCAGCTGGCGCATAGCATTTTACTGGAAAAACTCTCTCCGCCTCCGGAACCCTTGCCTCAATCTCTTTGGCTAAATCCTCAGCAGGCAGATTTGACCAAACTAGAACTAGACCGGAGAAATTTAGCGGCTCAGCTAAAACCTTGATTTCAGGAAAACTCTCCTTTAAAATTTGAGCCGTAACCCTCTCATAGTTTCTCAGAGTCTTCACTATCACCGAAACCTTACTGAAGTCTAGTTCATCTGATTTCAGGCTCATAAGCGGGGTCAAGATTACTATGCCAGCCAGCAGATATATATCTAGCGTTTTCGTTGGCGGAAAATCGCTCCCAAAGCGCAACAACGCGGCATTGAAAAGTTAATATTTGTTTTAGCGGTAAAGGTTTTCTTATGGTTAAATGGATTTTCACGCACAGCGACGGCGACGGCATATGCTCTGGAGCATTAGCCCTGGCCGCCAACCCAGACGCCAGGGTCTTCTTCACGCACCCACATGGCCTTTTAGAAGATCTAGATAACGTTAGCGAGAGCGACAGCGCAATAATATGCGACATATCTCTTCCGGAAGACAAGTTGGCAGGAGTCCTGGAAAGGTTTTCAGAGATCAGTAAATTCGGAGAACTCATATATATTGATCATCACCCTCTGCCAGAAAACTTACGGCCGGAAAATATCCCGGGAAAAATCGTCCACAGCGTCGGCTCCTCAGCCTCCGAGCTTACATACATGTTATTTCAGGAGAGATTAGTGTGGTTAATGAGCAGGGTTGCAATATATGGAGCCATATCAGACTATCTAGATAACACTACGACAATATCTAGGCTGCTATGTGGATGGGATAAAAGAACAATATATTTTGAGACGGGGATACTGGTGCAAGGGTTGGAGGGATTAAAAAGGAACCATGATTTTAAGCGAAAGATTATTTTTCACCTAGCAAGCTGCCGGCCTCCAAGCCTATACCCGGATCTAGTTGGCGTAGCGTTGGAAAACACTAGGCGGGAGGATGAGCTGATTAACTCGCTAAGCAGATATGTTAGGGTCTACGGCGACGTCGCGTATGCTCTCGATGTGCCATTCTCGGCAGGCAAAACAGCAACATATGTTAGAGCCATATCTAACGCGCTTGTCGGTGTGGCTGGCGAAGAGAAAAAAGGTTTCATAGATATGAGCTTAAGGACATGTGAAAAAAGCATAGATTTAAACCACATATTACGCCGCATATCTCCTAAGCTTGGTGGGAGTGGAGGGGGACACCCGCAGGCTGCGGGAGCGAGGATACCGAAGGAGAATTTCCTCGAATTTATAAGGGAATTAGATATGGCTGTAAAGGCGCAGATGAGGCGATAGAGGTGCCCGAAAAATATTTATCTTCAGAGACATCTCTAATTATTCCGCCGATGAGGATGGCTGCAGTACCCGATTTAATGAGGGGCCCTGGGGTATCTGAGGCACCATCTTAAAACAAGCTTTTTAAGGCTCATGCTTAAACAAAGAATAAAATTGAGCCGGTGTGTAAGGGCTGGAGGTTTAATCTTGGGTCTCGAAGAGTATGTTGCTGAGGTGGCTAAATCCCACGGCTGGGATGTTGAGCTTAGGAGGAGACATGGAAGCCGTATTCAGGATCTCATCCTTCATAGAGGAGGTTTAGTCCTAGTCGTTCAAGTTAAAGATTTGTCAAGTCCAGCTGGACCAAGGGCTATCTCGCAGACCAAGAAGGACTTTGATGAGTATATTAAGCATCTGCTCGAAGAGAAGCTGGGCGTAACTGTTGTCCCAATACTCGTCTCGAACGACGTATCTGAGAAAGCCAAGAAGAGAGCCCTATCTTATGGAATAAGGTGCTATAAGCCAAGCGACCTGGAAAAGATACTTAAATGAACCATATCTTTAGCTCTCAACTATCAACGTTATTCTCACTCGTCTTCCATGCTCCCTAAGCTTATTTACGAGGCTTCTTGAGAGGTTGCATGCAGCCTTATCCGCCCTAATCGCCACAGTTCTGCCGCAGACGTAGCTGCTTCTCCTAATAACAATGTCTGTTGAATGCGTAAAGCTCAGGTATGGGCTTCCGTAAGCCTTAACGATTTCCCTTTCGCTATCCGCATCAATAACAATCGTTATAGTGGCGTCAGCTTTCCTCGCAGCCTCCTTAAAATCCTCATTTAAATCTCTTGCAGCCTTATTAGCTCTAACGGCGATTATGCAGTCGCCCTTCTCAGTGAGGAAGCTCTCCTTCGTCACTTCAAACGTGGATCTATGAGTAGCCTTTATGAGCGGATGCCCGAACGCCACTATCTCCTCAACCGCCCTCAAAACCCTCACCGCATTATTTCCCCTTCTAACATCGCACCGATTCTTACGCTGAATCGCGTTTTTCGATAAATTAAATAATCTGATCGCTTTAATATCTTCTGGACGTTTGAGCGCCGGGATCTGTATCATGGTTTCAGCTATACCTGAAAGTATTTTCAGGGCTTACGATATACGCGGCATTTACGGCTTAGACCTCAACGAGAGCGTAGCCTATGTTATAGGAAGGGCTTTAGCGGACTACGCTGGCAATGAGGGGAAAACCTTCATTGTTGGCAGGGATGTAAGGCTGAGCAGTAAACCCCTTCGCGATGCCCTTATAAGCGGCATGATTGCCGGCGGATTAAATGCTGAAGATATAGGAGTTGTGACGACGCCGCTACTCTATTTCGCTACAAGGTATTATCGCGCGGACGGCGGGGTTATGGTTTCAGCCTCGCACAACCCCCCTGAATGGAACGGCTTTAAAATCCTGCTTGGCAGAGGTTTCCTATGCATGGGTAGTGGGATGGAAGAGTTTAAGGAAAATGTGCTTAAGGGGGTTTTCAGGGAGGCAAGGGCGGGAGCGGTCAAAATCAACGCTGAAGCCATTAGAGACTATGAGGAATATGTTTCGGAAAGAGTGGATTTAAGCAGAGGTTTAAAGGTGGTGGCTGACCCCGGCGGCGGATCATGCACCATGCTGATACCGAGGGTTTTCAGAAGGGTTGGTTTAGAAACCTACGTGATATATGGTGAACCTGATGGATCATTCTCAAAACATCCCCCGGAGCCCAACGAGCAGACATTAGAGGAGCTCAGTAGGCTTGTGCGTGATTATAGGGCTGACTTCGGAGTAGGCTTTGATGGCGACGGGGATAGAGTCATTTTCATGGACGATAAGGGTAGGCTGGTCCCGAGCAGCGTAATCTTATCGCTGCTAGCCAAATATTATTTAAGCAGATATAAGGGCGCAGCCGTCGTATATGAGGTTAGCTGCTCCATGATCGTCGAGGAAACCGTAAGGTCTCTCGGTGGAAAACCGGTTTTAAGCCGGGTTGGGCACACATATATCTATGATAAGATGATGAGCGAGAACGCTGTGGTGGGCGGCGAGACCAGCGGTCACTTTTACTTTAGAGACATATATGGTTTCGACGACGCTATATATGCGAGCCTAAAGGTGGCTGAGATCATATCGAAAGACGGAAGAAAACTCTCCGAGATGATTGACTCCATGCCTAAGTATCCGCAGATACCGGTGAGAAGCTACAGGTGTCCGGATGAAGTGAAATTTAAGGTTGTTGAGGAGCTCGCGGAGGAGTTTAAATCTCTCGGATACGCAACGATAACTATCGATGGAGTTAAAGTTATCACTGAGGATGGCTGGTTCCTCATAAGACCATCTAATACCCAGCCGCTCATAAGGATGAATGCTGAAGCGAGGGATGAAGACAAACTAAATAGCCTAGTTTCATTCGCTGAGAAGGAAATCTTTAAAAAACTTGGTGGATAGAGGAGGCATGTCAGCCTAATGGGAAGCGTAGTAGGGCAGCTATCCCTCCAAGAGACTTTAGTTTCGCGCCCGCCTCGTGCTCAACGCTTATGATTCTTACCCTTCCCCCCTTATCTTCAACGCTTCGTATAAGCCCTTCTAGGAGCAGCATTACTTCATCCGATGAAGCCCTAATTAACTCATCTGTCACCAATAATTCTTCAACCGCGCCGAGAGAAGCCGCGCGCTCAACTCCGCTCAAACCATAGGTAACATCCCCTCTCCCCATCCCTAAACGCTTTAAAATCTCCTCAACCGCGGAGGACTCCTCAATCACCCTCATGTGTTGGAGCGCCTTAGACAGTATGCCGGAGCGCAAAGCCTCGTAAATTCCAGATCTCCCAGCGCTATTTACGCTCTTAACATCAACGATTTTATCGTAAACATCTAACTGGCTTTCCCTTAAAAATTCAATGAACATATCTTTAACGAGTCCAACCCCAACTACGATTATTGAGCCATTCAACGATTTAACCAAATCCTCCATAACCCTCGCAGCGGACTTAAACATTTCGACAAGAACCCTACGTCTCTCATCAGCCATATGCTTTCCAGGCAGGCTAATGCGCTCCTCAGCAACTATGTCTAAGCCAACCCCGCTTAAAGTAGCTACGCAGTATCCCTCATCATCGATAGACACTATTATTATCGGCGCAGCTCTGCCCGAAGCCGCCCGCTCAATCTGCCTGATATGATAGTCCAACCACCTCTTTTTAACTATCGTGAGCGGCGTATTCAGAGTTATATTAAAAGTGTGGTGCGCACCCATAGCCCCAATATCTTCAGGAGCATCGCAAACTATACCGTGAACCCTAAGGCGGTTTAGGCTCTTATCCCAATAGACGTTTTCAACCCTGAGGCCCAGAAAAACCGATATTCGTTTACCCTTCTCAGACCTCTCGTATCTTTCACCCAAGCGGACCTCGCGGGTGGTTCTAGCGTATGCAATATCGCCTTTCTGAATAACAGTATAAAGCGTCCAAAAATCCTCGAGGAACTCCGGAACAACTGTAACCTTTCCATGCTTAAAATCTTTCTCCAAAATTTTCATTGAAGAGCCCTCTAACATTATTTCAGCATTAAGCATGCATCAAACATGATGTTTAGACTGAACAAAAAAGCTAATTAAAGTTTATTAACCTTCCGCTCTAAAGCATAAGGCGGTGCTTCCAATATAATGTTACAAGACGTGTTAAGTATGGATGAGCTGCTCGTGCCCCTTGACTTCGATCTAATAACAGGGAAGTTTTTGAGGAGATTGAACAGGTTCATGGTTTTAGCTAAGATTAACTGCGAGGAAGTCTATGCGCACTTACCTAACTCCGGTAGGCTTACAAAAGTGCTATGTGCTGGAGAAACAGCGTACTTTAGGAGGCGGAAGGCTAGGGCTGGTGTAAAAAGCATCTATAGCATGTTTGCGATCCAGTGCGGCACTATGCCGATTATCGTGGATGCCCAATTCTCAAACTTTCTCGCTGAGACAGCGATTAAAGCTGGTTTGATTCATGATTTAGCTGGCTATAGAGTGGTCAAAAAGAATTTTAAGTCGAATAAGCGTTCAAGGGTTAGGTTAGATTTCGCAGTTGAGAAAGGCTCAGAAAGGTTTTATATCGAGGTTAAATGCGTGACCCACGCTATAGATTCTGTCGCGCTATTCCCAGACGCCCCAACGTATAGAGGGAGACAGCACATAGCGGAGCTAATTATGCTCCTAGAGCGTGGATTTAAATCAGGGCTAATATTCTCAGTCCAGAGACCTGATGCGCTGGTGGTTAAACCGAATTTTGAAGTGGATCCAGAGTTCGCAGCGCTGCTGGAAAGGGCTTTGCTTAAGGGTCTAAAAGTTTTCACTATAAAATCAACCTTTAAGCCCCTGAAAACCATAGTTCTTGATTCCGGAGGAGTGCAGTTTAAAATCTAGACTTTGATTAGCCTACTTTCTCAAAATTTTCTCCTCGTCGCGAATTATTTCATCTGAAATCAAATAGTTTACCAGTTCATCGCTTATGATTGGTTTTCCATCCCGCAAAGGATACATGTAGGGCAAATATATCTCAAATTTATCGTTAATCCTTATGCGTAAACCTCTTTTAACCGGTATACTCTCTAACCCAATGCCCTCACTAACCAGCTTAGCCACATAAACCGCCCCATCAATAGAGAACTGCCCTCTACCAATATTTCTAGATAGGGAGCTAGGAGCCTTGTCGGTCACCAGTTTTCTCGTTCTCCCTCTAGGCGGATGGTCACCTAGAATCCCGCCGATTATGACGGCCTCCTTACCCGCAAAGTCTTCAGGTTTAAGTCTCTCCGGGGCTCTGGGGTCGAGAATCACGATCTTTTCCGGGCTAAAGATTTCAATAAAGCTTTCATGTCTAACCGTTCCTAATCCGGATAGGGTTTCAGCATCCTTCATGTTCTTAACGTTTGTGAAGATCAACCTATCCTTGCCCACAATTCTGGACGCGTTCATATACTCAAAGTAAAGCCACTTCCCAACCTCAGGCTCAAGGTGTTCAATCACAAAGAAAAGAAATGGTTGACACCTCGCGTTTTTAACGGCGCCGTTTAAGGTCATTTTTATTTAGACACCTCATATTTCAAGACATTATGGAAAAATGATGGCGCCCAACTTATTAATGTTCATTTATCTGAGCAAATGTTTAGCATATTTACGATACGATGATCTTAAACACTACGCGTATTTTTCTGCGGCTTCAGAGGCTATTTTAGCCCATTCCCACAGGCGCTGCGGCTGGTAATTAACGGTGCTTATATCTTTCATGTGTATCTCAATTATACAGTTGTATTCCTTCGCTACCCTCAATTTCTCCTCAATATCTCTTCTCACGCTCTCAGGGTCCCAGACTGAGGCTGCGAGAACAGCGGGGTTCGGCTTCCAAGCTATTATGAACTCATCACGGATGTTTTTGGCAGCTTGATTAAAGTCTGCGAACGGGCTTATTGAAATCTTCCTCAATCTTGGGATATTTCTTCTCAGGATGTCAACCTTATGGTGCAGGGGTTCACAGCAGCCATAGTAATTGTACCCCCACCTCTCATACCATAATCTCTCATGCTTTAAAGCGAACTCTTCGTGCATAGCTGGAGAGGCCGCCGCGAAGACTTGCGCTGCACCCACTCCCCAAAGCCTCATTGGGTCTTCCCTCAACAGTCCGAGCTTCATATATTGCTCTAACCTATGCAGCCACGCTGCAATCATCCTATCTATGAGTTTATGCACATAGTTCGGCCTACGAAACATATCTATGAGGATCTCCTTCACACCCGTCCACTGCACAAGTTCATCCCAAGGCGCAAACCAGAATGATAATACACCGCGCCTCTCCACGGGCATTATCCCGTCAAAAATATCGCAGAGCGCCTGAAAATCCCTATCAGCGCGCTCAGGATCAAACGTAATTTTAGGCATCTTAATCTTCTCAACATCTTCCTCACTTTTAATCTGGATGTGGAAGCGGTGAGATGCCACTTGATTCCTTTCATCTTTCCTCAATATGTCCTCCTTTACCCGTATGCCGTAGCCTGAATCGCTAACATAATCCTGGACTGGCTGCACAATTACTGGCTCTAAGCCTGGGTAAGTGAACCTTGGGTCGTCGATTGGAGCGCCGAGGCCGTACTTCCACTTATATATTATGCGCCGCAATCTCTCTT
>Ga0209080_1000841_pt1 | contig 17736 bp, 24 predicted proteins | sample JNZ110809AmetaG_FD_184123 | JGI IMG/M metagenome (GOLD analysis project Ga0209080, IMG submission 184123) | Hot spring microbial communities from Jinze hot spring, China to study Microbial Dark Matter (Phase II) - JNZ 110809A (SPAdes) (version 3) ...
CACTCATAATGCCGGCGTCAAAGCTGATAATAAATACGCTTAGAGTTATGCAAGTTGAGGGGTATGTAGGTGAGCTTGAGTACATAGATGATGGCAGGTGGGGGAAGATAAGAGTGCAACTGCTTGGGAGAATAAACAAGTGTGGAGTGATAAAGCCTAGAGCTTCAGTTAAATATAGGGAGCTTGAAGTAATGCCTCATTGGCTCAGGAAGTACCTGCCGTCTCGAGATATTGGAATAATAATATTGTCGACTTCTCAAGGAGTCATATCTCATAGGGAGGCTTTAAGAAGGAGGATTGGAGGAGTGGCATTAGCATACGTTTATTGACGGGGTGTTGTAGTTGGCTAAGAAAACTCACATACGTTACGAAGTCCCTATTCCAAGTGGGGTAACTGTTGAAGTGAGTGATAAGGTAATTAAAGTGAGGGGGCCTAAGGGCTCTCTTGAAAGGGACTTTAGCTATGCTAAAGAAGTTTTAATTGGAGTAAGAAATAGTAAAGTTGTTGTAGAGGCTTACTTTGCTAATAGGCGTTTAAAGGCTTTAACGGGTACAATAGCAGCTCACTTAAGAAATATGATTGAAGGAGTTGTGGAAGGCTATAGGTATAAACTCAAGATCGTTGCAACACACTTTCCAATGACAGTACAAGTAAATGAAGGAAGTAAAGTCGTTGTAATAAAGAACTTCCTTGGCGAGAAAAGCGATAGAGTGGCTAAAATAATTGGTGATACGAAGGTGAGAGTTGAAGGAGATGACATCATAGTTGAAGGAGTGGATCTAGAAGCTGTTTCCCAAACTGCTGCAAACATAGAGTTAGCAACAAGGGTTGTTGATAGAGATAGAAGAGCGTTTATTGATGGAATATACATTTATGATAAGGGTGAAGGACTTGAGCTCTGAGAAGCCTATTGATAAACTGCTTGAGCTAAGGAGAAAAATTAAGTCAACTAAGCCTGAATTCCTTAGATACCTATGGTGGAAGAAGCCTAAGTTTAAGAACGACCCTAAGTGGAGAAAGCCTAAGGGGATAGATAACAAGGCTAGACTTAAGTTAAAGGGATATCCGCCTCTAGTTGAAGTAGGTTATAGAGCTCCAAGAGCTGTCAGAGGCCTCCATCCAACAGGCTTGAAGCCCATAGTTGTACATAGTTTAAGTGAGCTTGAAGAACTTGATCCTTTGAAGCACATAATTTACGTAGCTAGTACTACAGGCCTCAGGAATAAGCTTAAAATAGTTGAGGAAGCTGAAAAGAGAGGATTTAAAGTAGCTAATTCAATGGCGAGGTGATTGATGTGCCTGACTTATCGCTTCAGAAAAGGCTTGCTTCAGAAATACTTGGTGTAGGTGCATCAAGGATATGGATAAATCCTAAGGAGATTGATAGAGTATCAGAAGCAATAACAAGAGAAGACATTGAGCAATTAATACATGATGGAGTTATTGGAGTTAAACCAGTTCACAGCAATTCAAGGGAGAGATGGAAGTTAAGGCATGAAAAAATTAAGAAAGGTAGGAGGAGGGGGTATGGCAAGAGGAAGGGCTCTAAGGGGGCTAGAGCAGATGAGAAAACATTGTGGATGAACTCTGTGAGGAAAATTAGAAGGTACTTGAAGTACTTGAGGGATAACAAGGTCATTAGCAGAAGTACTTACAGAAGGCTGTATAGAATGGCTAAAGGAGGTGCTTTTAGAAGCCTAGCTCACTTAAAGGCTAGCCTTAAGGAGTTGGGCGTTGAGGTGAAATAGGAGTGGCGCGTGGACCAAAGTATAAAGTCCCGAAGAGGAGAAGGAGGGAGGGTAAGACAGATTACTATAAACGATATAGACTTGTATCCTCCGGGCATCATATCTACATAGTTCGTAAAACTAACAGGTATGTATTAGTTCAAGTAGTTAAGCCATCTGTTAAGGGTGATTTAACTATTGCTGCAGCACATAGTATGGAATTAGTTAAGAAGTATGGCTGGAGAGGTGGGACAAAGAATGTTCCAGCAGCGTACTTAACTGGCCTTCTTGCTTCTTTAAGAGCTCTAAGAGCGGGCATTAAGTATGCTGCTCCATACATAGGGCTACATAAGCCGACTCGTGGAGCAAAAGTATTTGCTGCTATAAAGGCTGCAAATGACGTTGGATTGAAAGTACCTGTATCTAATGAAGTAGTTCCTTCGGAAAATAGACTGCGGGGTGAACATATAGCTGCCTATGCAAAAGCACTTAAGGAGACTAATCCTGATCTTTACTTTAAGAGATTCTCCCTATATTTAGCTAAGGGATTTGAGCCCATACTCCTCCCAGAGCACTTTGATGAAGTGAGGAGTAAAGTTATAAGTGATTACAGTGATGTCGTTGGAGGTGGCGGGTAGTGGCTATGTCAGCAGTTGATAAGAGGAGCCTTGAGAACTGGGTTCCTAGAACACGTGTAGGTAGGTTAGTGAAGGAGGGTAAGATAACTAGCCTAAGTGAATTGTTTAGTAAGAACATGCCGCTTATTGAGCCTGAAATAGTTGATTACTTACTCCCTGAATTAGTTTATGAAAGGCTTGATGCAACGATAGTTCAAAAGATGACTGATGCAGGTAGGATTACTAGGTTTAGAGTTGTCGTCATTGTTGGAAATAGAGGCGGATTTGTTGGAATAGGCTTTGGTAAGGCTAGGCAGTACAACATAGCTCTTCAAAAGGCGTTAAGAACAGCTAAGCTAAACATAATTCCAGTAAGGCGTGGCTGTGGAAGCTGGGAGTGTAGATGCAATGAGCCTCACAGCGTTCCATTTACAGTAACTGGAAAAGTAGGAAGTGTAAGAATAGTGGTGAAGCCTGCTCCTAAAGGAACAGGTCTTGTTGCTGGTGAAGTAGCTAAGAAAGTACTAAGCCTAGCCGGCATAAATGATGCGTGGACTAATACCATTGGTGAAACTAAGACTACTTATAACTTTGCTGCAGCTGCTTTAGATGCATTAAGGAAAACCTACAGCGTTGTAACTCCAGCTGACTGGAGTAGGTGAAGAAAGTTATGGCTGTTTACGCTATAATTAGGATTAGGGGTAGAGTGAATACTCCAAAGGAAGTTGAGGAAACGTTGAAGCTCCTTAGATTAGTGAAGAAATATCATGCTGTAATATATCCATCAACGCTACCGGGATTGAAGGACATGCTAAATAAGGCTAAGGACTGGATTACATGGGGGGAAGTAAGCCAAGAAGTGCTGATCGAACTACTTAGAAAAAGAGGGAGGATAGCTGGCGGAGAACCATTGACGGATGAATTTATTGAAAAACACCTTGGATTAAGGGGAGGCATAGAAGCCTTATCTAAAGCAATAATGAGTGGAGAAGTAGCTTACCATAAGTTAAAGCATGTAGAGAAAGTGTTTAGGCTTCATCCACCTAAGGGGGGGTTTAAAGGAAGCGTTAAGAAGCCATACAATGATGGTGGAGAGCTGGGCTATAGAAATGGAGATATAAACAATTTATTGAAAAGAATGATCTAGGTGGAATGAAATGACTGTTAGAAGGAGGAGTAAAAGCAGAAAGCTTAGGGGGAGAACAAGGACTATGGGCTGGGGTAGAGTAGGCCAGCATAGGAAGAGCGGTTCTAGAGGAGGCTTTGGGCTAGTTGGATATCACAAGCATAAGTGGTCACTAGTCACTAAGCTGAAAGTCAGATGGTATGGAAAGCATGGATTTAAGAGTCCACGAGCTATAGCGTTGGAGATTAATGAAGTAAACGTTGGGGAATTAAATGAAGCAATAGATGAGTTAGTGAAGAGAGGCTTAGCTCAAGTAGAAGACGATAGGATAGTAGTAGATGTAACTAAGTTAGGTTACAATAAAGTACTCGGTAGAGGGAAAGTTGATAAAAAGATTAAATTAATAGCTCCTTCAATAACTGAACTGGCCAAGAGAAAAATAGAGGAAGCTGGGGGAGAAGTTTCTATAATTAGAAGATCTTTTCATGGCTAAAGCTTTAGAAAACCAGTGGCTTCAGTTAATTCTCCAGTAATTTCCCCTAAAGGCAGTGAATGGGGGGTAATACATTAGTTTAATTTATTAAGTATCCAGCTAATTAGCTATGTATAAGCAGCGTAATTGTGGAGGAAGAGATGTCATGGGTGTACTCGACTTACTTGCGAACGTAGCGAATTACTTGCCTACAGCCATTAAGCCAGCTAGAAAGCCCGGCCTCTATGAGAGGCTTTTCTGGACAGCTATTGCATTAGTGACATATGTAGTTATGTCAAATACTCCACTTTATGGAATAAGCGTTGCTCAACAAAACATACTTCTCCTTGAAATAATATTTGCTTCAAACGCTGGAACATTAATGGAGCTTGGAATAGGCCCTATAGTCACTGCAGGTTTAATAATGCAGATACTTGTTGGTGCAAAACTAATAGATATGGACTTAAGTAATCCTAGCGATAGAAAGAAGTTTACAGCAGCACAGAAAACGTTTGCAGTACTATTAGCTGCATTTCAAGCAGGTATGTACGCGGCTGGATGTAGATATTGGACGGTTACACCAGGCCAAAACCCCTTCTTCGGCTGTACTGCTTCTCTTACAACTAGAGCTTTAACATCTCTTCAATTATTCCTAGCTTCATACGTAGTGATACTTCTCGATGAAATGATTCAAAAGGGTTGGGGAATTGGAAGTGGTATAAGCCTCTTCATATTGGCTGGTGTAGCACAGAGAATTTTCTGGAATATATTTTCTCCAGTAGTCGTCTATGGTGAGAAGTTTGGGTTAGTTCCCCACTTAATTGATGTGTTAAGTGCTGGGAGAAGCTTAAGTAACATACTAGTTAGAGCTTATGGAGCAGACATACTTGGACTAGTAGCTACAATAGTAGTAGTGTTCGTAGTCGTGTACCTACAGAGCATGACTATACAAATACCCGCTTCATCGCCTAAGCTTAGGAGCATAAAGACTAAGATACCTCTACAGTTCCTTTATGTAACTAACATACCTGTGTTACTTGTAGGAATATTGTATAGCGACTTAGTTATATTTGCTAACATAGCTAGAATGTTTGGCTCAGGATGGATTGCGGATGTGATGGCTAAGTATGACTCCGACAATAGACTTATAGGAGGCCTCGCCTATTACTTATCACCACCAAGCAATATCTATGGAGTACTAGCTGATCCATTTAAGGCCTTAGTTTACTCCACAAGCTTCATTGTATTGGCAGTTCTCTTCGGAGTCCTGTGGATTGAGGTTGCAGGGCTTAATGCAGAGGCCCAGGCTGAGCAACTGATTAAGTCAGGCATAGAGATCCCTGGATTAAGGAGGAATCCCAAGATACTTAAGGATAGGCTTGAGAAGATCATACCTCCACTAACGATTCTTAGCTCAATAATAGTTGCATTAATAGCTATATCTGCAGATATAGCTGGTGCCTATGGCTCAGGAATGGGCCTCCTACTAGCTGTAGGAATAGTGCAGCAGTACTACTCACTGATTACTTATGAGAGAGCCCTGGAAGCCTACCCATTACTGAAGAAACTTGTAGGAGAGTAAGAGTAAATGATTGCTTCAATAATCATACTCATTGGGTCATTGTTATCGCTTCTTGCTACAGTAGTTTCAAATACTTTGTCTAGAAGAAGGTACTTTATTGAAGCAATAGAGTTTCTCTCAAAAGTCCGTAGCAATGAAGTCGGCAAAGATAAGAGAAGCATTCGAAAAATGAGGAAAGTGAAGGGCTTTATTGAAAAGTATAGGAGGAGGATGTTTGTGCTCTTCATGATTAACTTCACAGTATTCATGCTATCTTATACGGCAGCTGTAGTGACTACATACTTTGCTGCTTACTACCTAGGTGGTGGAGACTTTTACGTTACTTTACCCATATATATTCCGCTTGTGAGTTACTCTATGAACGGCTTGTATAGAGTTGGCCTAGTAATACTGGTATTACTTGGGTTCCTAGCGCCATCATATTTATTCACTAAGGCATCAAAGCTTTACTCTATGTAAAACTCACACTCTTAAGGCATTCAAGAAGTTTATAAATCTCTGGACTCATGGAATCCACTAATAAGTGAGGTGAAGCAGTATTGCCAAAGCTATGGCAGAGGAGTAACTCTAGGAGGAGAGTGTATAGAAGGACTCCTAGTGGTGTAACTGTTGTCCACTATGAGTTAAGGAGTGCGAATGTAGCTAAGTGCTCTTCATGTGGTGTTCAGCTAGGCGGAGTCCCAAGGCTTAATTTAAGAAAGCTTGCTAAAACTGAGAAGAGGCCTGAGAGAATCTACGGAGGAACGCTATGTCATAGATGTCTAGCCAGCTTATTGAAGGAAGCTGCAAGAGCAATTAAGTTGTAATGAAGTTGAATTCTCTGCATTTTTAATGGAGTTCGCAAAGGATTTATTTAAATACACCCTTCCATAGCTAGTCAACAACTAGGTGAAGGACTTGGTTGTAATAGCTGTAAGCGGTCCTCCCGGTGGGGGAAAGACTACTCAAGCAGTTAAATTAGCTAAAAGACTTAAATTAGAGTATCATTCAGCTGGCTCTATATTTAGAGCAATAGCTTCTGAAAGAGGAGTAAGTCTTGAAGAACTAAGCGTGCAAGCCATGAAGACACCTGAAATAGACTTAGAAATAGATAGGAGAAGTATTGAGCTATCTAAGGAAAACGCAGTTTTAGACGGCCACCTTACTGCATGGGTATTAAAGGATCTAGCTGATGTAAGAATACTTGTAACAGCCCCTCTATTAACTAGGGCTATGAGAATATCAGTGAGGGATAGTAAAAATCTTGAGGATTCATTAAGGGAAACCATGATTAGAGAGTACTCTCAGTTAAGGAGGTTTATAGAATACTATGGCATAGATCCTAGAGACACTGAGGTCTTTGACTTAACCATAAATACAGATAAGCTGAGTCCAGAAGATGCTGAGTTAATAGTAGGCATAGCTGTAGAAAAACTACTAAAGGCTACTGAGAGAAAGCAATAAAAACTAAGGCGCTTTGTATTCTTATAAGTTAGAGAACTAGGGGGGCATTATGCCTGCAATAGAAGTTGGGAGAATATGCGTAAAAGTGTCTGGTAGAGAGGCTGGCTTAAAGTGCGTCATAGTAAACATTATTGACGACAACTTCGTCCTAGTGACTGGGCCAAAGAATTTAACTGGCGTAAAGAGGAGGAGAGTCAACATAAAGCACATAGAGCCTCTTGACGTCAAAATCAATATACAGAAGGGGGCAAGCGACGAAGATGTTCTTAAAGCAATAGAAGAAGCAGGTTTAGTAGAGTTTATGAAGGAGAAAGTGAAGATCGAAGTGAAACCCATTTAAATTAATAAGTTATTTTAGTGGAATTACATGTTCTTAACACGGTGCTATATTTGGATAAAGGAAGCGGGTTGTCTTTCCTCAACGATCTAGCAGCTAAAGCCTGTATAAAGCATGAATGGATAGTTGTAAGAGATGAGGATACCGATCCTAGGTATGGAACTCCACCATACAGTAGGGATATTAAAAGCCATTTAGAGAATGGTGTGATAAACTTAGATAAGCCTCCTGGACCAACAAGCCATGAAGTAGTTGCATGGATAAAAAGAATGTTTGGCATTAGTAAAGCTGGTCATGGAGGAACGCTGGATCCAAAGGTCACTGGAGTACTTCCGGTAGCTTTAGGAAATGCAACTAAAGTTATAGGAAGTGTTGTTCATACATTGAAGGAGTACGTAATGGTAATGCAATTCCACAGTGAAGTACCTGAGGAAAGAGTTAGAGAGGCTTTGAAGCTATTTATTGGACAAATATATCAGAGACCTCCGCTAAGATCCAGCGTCAAGAGATCTATTAGAGTTAAAACAATTCACAGCATAGAGCTTTTGGAGCACACTGGGAGATATTCTCTGGTTAAAGTAACATGCGATCCTGGAACTTATATGAGGAAGCTGGCGCACGATATAGGTTTAATATTAGGTGTTGGAGCTCACATGAGGGAGCTAAGGAGAACTAGGACTGGACCATTTAAGGAAGATGAAACACTAGTTAAAATGCAGGATGTTTCTGAAGCTCTATATTTATGGAGGGCCCTCAATGATGAGCGCTTACTTAGAAGAGTTGTACAGCCTGTTGAAGTCGCTACAGCCCACTTACCAAAAATAGTAATTAGGGATACAGCCGTTGGATCGATAGCTCATGGAGCTAGTCTAGCTGCTCCAGGTTTAGCAATGCTAACTAAGGATGTAACGAAGGGCTCAACAGTAGCCCTATTTACTCTTAAAGGAGAGCTAGTCGCATTAGGTCAAGCACTTTATAATGCTGAGGAAATAGCTACATTAAATAAAGGCATTGTAGTTAAGACTAAGAGAGTATATATGAGTCCAGACACATATCCAAGGGTTTGGAAAAGCAGTAAACAACAGTGAAAGTAGCGCTTTAAATAAAGTTATGCTTCCATGCATGCAGGCAGTTAATGAGCTTCCGCCACAACTTTATACATTACCTTAACTAGGAGGTAATTTCCTAGCACATACAAGGATCTGCAAAGTCTAGTCGATGCATTAAAAGAAGGATGTTTAGAGACGAATCATGTTTGTTAGCGGGCCCGCCGGGATTTGAACCCGGGACCTACGGGTTAAAAGCCCGCCGCTCTACCAGGCTGAGCTACGGGCCCACACTGCTAAAACTGATAAGAAGCTGTTCCTTTTATATGCTACTCCTCAATTGATTAACTACCTCTTTTAACCTAAATTACAGAGATTCTAAAGGACTCCTTAATGCTGCTCCTTAGCCATTGTTAATGCGTAAGCACCTATATCATTGCTTTTTAGAACGTGGAGGTCAGATGATTCATACAAGAGCTAGTCTCTTATAAAGCATGTACTCCCCTAGAAATGAGAGTTCTACTTACCTTAGATGCAAGCATGCCGGCTACTCTAAGGGGTTCAGGCTCAGGTGAGTATATTTGTGATTTCCTAAGGATGCTTAGCGCAGTATTTTCACTTAGTCCTACTGGAGTATATTCATAAATGCCCCACCAAGTGTAAATTTTAGCTCTCCACTCAAGAACTCTCTCTATTACACTCAGCCTCAGCTCATAGTCATGGAAGTGCTTTACCAAGGCTCTCCTTATCCTATCTATGCTTAGTTGATGCCTGAAAAAGACTATTACTGGACAGCTTGTTTCACTAAATAGCTTATGTGGATCAACTATATTGAATCCCGCGTAAGTAACTCCATCAAGTATTATTGGTACATTAATGTTTAATAACTTAACTAAGCTAATGGCTTTATTAGTTGCATCAAGACCATCTATTGATACATCACTTATGGCTATTGCTTCAACGTTTTTCTCACTTAAATCGTAAACTATTGCTGCAAGCACAGTGCTCCCTTTAAAGTACTTGTAGTACGTAGGGAAAAAGCCGTCGTCTATAGCCACAACTCTTTGTTTAAGCAATACGCTCCTCCAAATAAATAATTCTCAGTAGATAAATATGCTTATATTAGCTTTCTCTCTGTACTAAAGAACGTGTGCCAGCTGTAAATAATTAGTGGCTATATGTTTAGGCAATCAGTTATAGTATTGATGACTAGCTCAGGTATTTTTATCACTTTAGTCTTTCCATACCTCCCTCTATTCACTACAACTGCATTAACAAGGCCAAGCATGTCTAGTTCGCTAACTATTTCACTAATCCTTCTCTGAGTTAAAGGCTCTACGCGCATTTCCTTAGCTATCTTTACGTAAGTATTAAAAGTCTCACCAGTTGTAGCGCTTCCTCTTTCACTCACTATAGTCAATATGGCTTTAAGGACGAGCTTTGAATGAAGAGGCAGTGATGAAATTACTTGCTTTATTCTACCGTGCTCTATTTCTAGAAGGGCTTGCTTCACATGATCTATTGCAACTATTGGAGCTTCAAGTCTCTCAGCTATTTCACCAGCAGTCCTCAATAGATCCAACGCTCTTCTAGCGTCTCCATGCTCTCTAGCTGCTAAAGCTGCAGCATACTTTATTACTTCAGGTGTTATAGCTAGGGGATTGAAGGCTAATCTAGCTCTCTCTTGAAGGATGTCTTCTAACTGTTCGGCATTATATGGAGGAAAGACTACTTCTACTTCCCCTAAGCTGCTTCTCACTCTTGGATCAAGGCCTTCAACGAAGTTTATATCATTAGTTATCCCAATTAATGATGCTTTAGCATGTCTAAGTTCTTCATTAATTCTAACGAGCTTATACAAGAGGTCGTCTCCATGTCTTTTAACATAGTAATCAATTTCATCGAGTATCATTACGTGAATGCCTCCCCAACTGTTTAAAGCTTCAACGTATCTCCTATAGACTTCTGCAATAGCTATGCCTGTCTGAGGTATCCTTAGCCCTATGCTTCTAGCTATTTCAGATATTATTCTATAAGTAGTATCAGCTTTCCTAGTGTTTACGTATGCGTACTTAAACTTTGTAGCAAGCTTTTTAGCCTTCTCTTCAAGTCCTCTCAGAGTAAATAGTGTTACAGCAGTCTTTCCAGTACCAGTTAAGCCATATATCAATATATTGCTTGGCCTAATTCCCTCAAGAATTGGGACGAGTATTGAAGCTATTCTCTCGATCTCTTTCTCGCGGTGGGGAAGTTTTTCAGGTATGTAGTCTGGGTGGAGTTTCTCCTTGTCTATGAATATCCTTACTTTCTTAGCCAGCCTTGACTCGATCACCTTCTCTAATACGTCCTTACTCAAGTAGAACACCGTGAGTAGTACTTCTACTTGAAGAGACTATCCCGTGATTAATAAGCAATCTTGAGTTGCGCATTAACTTAGGCATGGTTGTCGTAATTTAAAAATGCTATTTAGGCTACGTAATATTTTTAAAATGTTGTTTAAAAGATGGTTAAGTAGCGAGGGTCTTTGTTTTCAATATATATTTAAATGCAGCATCAGCTGCTATAGCTCCTTCAGCTGCTGCTGTAATCACTTGCTCAAACCTATACTTATACGGTCCTCCAGCAGCATCTCCTGCAACAAATATTCCCGGGAGATTAGTGCTCATGTCTGGTTTCACTACTGCGTGGCCGCTATCATCTACTTCTAAGCCGATCTTCTTAAAGAACTCTTTATCAGGCTCTAAACCTATTTCTACAAAGACTCCATCAACTTTAACAATGCTTTCCCCGCCATTCACTACATTAATTACTCTTACTGCTTCAACTTTCTCCTCACCAATTATTTCCTTTACAACGGAGTTTAGGAGGAGCTCTATTCTTGGATTACTTTTAACTGCCTCTACATAGATTGGAAAAGCCCTAAAGCTATCCCTCCTATGTATTAAGTATACCTTAGAGCATATGCTAGCTAAGTAAATAGATGACGATAGAGCGGAGTTTCCTCCTCCAATAACTGCTACAGCTTTATTCTTAAATAATGGGCCATCGCATGCAGCACAATACGATACTCCTCTGCCAATAAGTCTCTCCTCCCCTGGAACTCCAAGCTTCTTCCTCTTGCTTCCAGTAGCTATGATTACAGCACGCGTCCTCAGCCTCCTCCCCATCTCTGTTGAAACGATCCAGAGGGATCCATTGCGAGTTACTTCAGTGACTTTATCTACAACTATTGGAACTCCATATGTTGATACGTGTGCCACGAACTTCTCCATTAATTCAGCTCCTCTTATGCCTGGGATGCCTAAGTAGTTATCTATTGATTGTATCTCACTTAGGTAACCGCCGATTCTTTCAGTAACTACAATTGCCTTTAGGAAATACCTAGTTGAATACAGTGCAGCAGCTAAGCCAGCGGGTCCGCCGCCGACTATCACTAAATCATACTCTGCGCCCATAAATTCCGTGGGCTCTAGTGGGGCTTTTAACTTAAGTTTAAAACTCACTACTTACACCTCTGTTACATCATAGAATTAGTTAAGCATAACTAAATGCTTATTAAAGTCTGTGGTTCGATAGTACATACAACTGGCTTTGGCAGTAGCGGTGGCTTAAGTGGGCTTTAACGACATATACCTTCTACAGCAGGTTGCTGCAGCATTAATGTTTGTAGCCATATTGTCATATGTGATCGTTGGACATAAGTTAAAGAAGGCCCTATTGACAGCGCTTCTTCTAGTGTTAACACTTATTCACTACTCTATAGTCTTTAGCATAGCTCTGTTAGGGGTGAGAATAACTATTTACCCACTCACATATGCTGAAGTCCTTGACTCCTTTAGGAGCTTGAGCCCGGATTACGGCCAAATATCGATTATAGTAATCATAGCAGTATGGCGCAAAGAAATAGCTCTACTCACTAAGAAAGCTCTAAAATCATTTAAGCAAGTAGTAAGAGAAAGAAATAAAAGTAGAAGCAGTTAGTCAACCTAAGTGAGCCGCCGTAGTATAGCCCGGTCAAGTATGCGGGCCTCTCGAGCCCGTGACGCCCTTAGATCCATGGGGTGCGGGAGACCCGGGTTCAAATCCCGGCGGCGGCACTCACGAGTACATTACTATGTTTATTAAAGTAATGGAGAATTCATGTGGATAAACCAATAGAAGGCTGTTTTCCTTTGACTTTTCTCTAAAGTTGTTCACATGCTTTGTATACTTCATGCCTCTTAACACTTTCAAAGCTTATAGGCTTTAGAAGCATGCATACTCATCAACGCCCTCTAAGCTGAGTTCTAAGATAAAACGACGTTAACTCCCCATGCAGCAAGGAGCCTGGGAGTGTACAGGTTCAACTATTAGGCGATCTTTAGATTCTTTAGCATTAATTAAGTTGATGAATATGCAGGGAAAAGAATTAAGGCAATATTTTGAGGAACGTGCGCCGTTTACCAATTACTGCCTTGAATATTCCCTGTAGTAATGTTTTCCCTAAAATTAAGGCTTAAAAGCAGCCTTAACTTTATTCATGTAAAAATAGTTATTGAAGTACATTATACAGAGCGGCTTCTCTTAGTGAGTTCTCTGGCTACGTCCTCAAGATCCTTATGTGTATCTATGCTTTTCCAAAATACTTCACTGTACTTCACTGCCCCGAGAAGTCCTTTGCTCGCGAGATTTGGGAAAGTTGTTGTCTCTATATCTCCTTTCTCTGGGAGGTAGTCAAATATGCTTGGCCTTAATGCGTATATGCCTGCATTTATCCAGTAATCCATTAACTTAGGTTTTTCTCTGAAGCCTTTAACTACTTCATCACTTGTCTCAAGTATTCCATAAGGGCTTGGCAATGGGACTGCAGCTATTACTCCTATAAACTCCTTGTTTAATAGTTTCTCAACTAACTTCATGGGATTGATGTCAGTTATTACATCTCCATTAAGTACTAGGAAATACTCGTTTTTAGATAGTACATGCATAGCATTTTTAAGCGCTCCACCAGTCCCTAAAGGTTCATCTTCTACGACATATGTCACTTTTACGCCAAGCCTTGAGCCACTGCCAACGTACTCAATTATCTTCTCCTTTCTATATCCAACTAGTAGTACGAATTCAAAGCAGTCGTACTCCTTTAACCACTCTATTTGCCATTCAAGAATAGTTTTTCCAGCTACATTAATGAGGGGTTTAGGAACCTCCTCAGTATATGGCCTAAGCCTCTTTCCTAAGCCTCCAGCTAAGATAGCTGCCATCAAAGAGTATTTCACCAAGCTTAACATATGCTGTAGGTGAGCTATATACTCTCTAACTGCAACTACTCTAAGCTTCATATAATGCTTTATAGGAGCAGTATTTAATGCTTACATGAATGTAAACACTGTAGTGGAATAAAGAAAACTGCATTTACTAAAGTAATAGTAGTCCAGTGGTTGTTGAACTATGACTAGATCAATTAAATAACTGGTGAAGTACTTGAAGCCTCTATCAATGATATTAGTTGAGTCATCTATTGAATTAGTCCCAGAATCTATTTGGAGTCACCCAGCTATACTAAGCACTGCTCGTAGAAGGCGTAGAAAGCCTGGTGAAATAATTTTAGATAAGAGTATACATTATTACGCCATGAAGAGTCTAGCGAACTTTGAGAAGAGAGGGCGTCCAGACATAGTGCATATATCATTGTTAAACGCTCTTGGGAGTCCATTGAATAAGAAGGGCTTACTAAAATTGTACATACATACAATAAATGAATTAATCATTTTCATAGATCCAAGGACGAGGATTCCTAGAAATTACAATAGATTCGTTGGACTATTCGAGCAATTACTTAAGTATGGCAAAGTACCACCGGGAGCTGGTGAACCATTACTTTACGTAAAAGAGATGAACTTAAGGAGCCTTCTCACAGAAATAGGAAGTGAGTGTCTTATACTGCTCAGTGAAGAGGGGGTTAAAGCAAATCCTGATCGAGTAGTTGAAGAAGCCTACAACACTGGGTGTGCAATAGGTATAGGGTGCTTTCCCCACGGCTCATTTAGTGAAACAACGTATTCACTAGCTAGATCTATTTACTCAATTTACCCTGAAGTCCTTGAAGCCTGGATAGTTGTTTCACGAATAATAGAGGCTTGTGAAAGACTCTATAGAGTATACGACGAATGATCCTCCTCTTTAACAGGCTTTTCACAATGCTTCTCAATGGATGGTATTTCATGAGCTTTCATACTATTTGATTAGCCTTTACACTTAAGACATAGCGTAAGCTTGAATATTTAAGAGAGAAAACCGACCTAGCGCATTAAGCATGGAGATGTATGCATATTGCATTTCATCGGACCATGCGGCGGTGGATGAAGTGAACGGGCTCCACAGCCCTTACTTAAAGACAGCTGATAATCTTCTAGGTCTGCAGCTGCCCGCTATGTTAAGTACACCGACTAGGTTGCAATTAGCTACGTATGCAGCTTCAATCCAATGAACGCGCCCTGAATTCCATAACTTTTAGAGTGAAAATATTTCCTATATAGGCTTAGCATCGGAATCTCCAAGAAGTTCTGCAGAGCGGCTGACTACATTATCGCAACTAAAGACCTGTAGGACTTCGATCCTGGAGGCTTCCTTAAGTCAAAGTTTATCACGTGTAGGAGTGCTAAGAAGCGGCTTAAAAATGAAAGGGGTTTGAATTAGAAATATTGATGCCGGGGGCGGGATTTGAACCCGCGTGCCCCGTATGGAGCACTGGCTCTCCAGGCCAGCCCCTTAGGCCGCTCGGGCACCCCGGCTCTATTTTTGCTATAGCTCTCTCTCCTTATATGCTCTTGCTATACTCCATGCACTTTTAGCATATTTAAATCTAAAATTATTTTTCATCAGCTTGAGTTTAGGAGTCTAATGTAGTTAAAGCCATTTATTTATGCTTCCTAGAGGGCTAGTACTTTAGAGTAGTTTAACCCAGTATTCTTCAGCGTCTTGTATGACAATGCTCTTCCTCTTCATTTTCTCAAATTCTTCTGGAGTATAGAATAACAATTCGACTGAAACTATGCTGGGAAGCATGCGCCTTATAAGTACGTATCTTTCACTCATATTGAGGTTTTTGAATACTGGAGATGCAACTATTAGATCTATATCGCTGTCGTATAACCAATTCCCTCTTGCGTAGCCCCCAAATAAGTACACTTCAATACAGTCTAGGGAATTCTTAACTTTTACAATGAAATCCCTAAGTATTTCCTTTATCCACTCAGGTATCCTTAGTTTATCTAAAGCCTGCAGCTCTACCAACATACTCCACTACGTCTTCAGCTATAGTTAAAAGTCTCTCAGCTAGAGCTTTATCAATGCTCTCCCAAGGCCTCTCTAATCCAACATTAGGATGCCTCACTATAATGTAATATGGCGAAAGTTCTGAAATACCTGCCTCAACTCACTAGGCAACTCTAAGCCTAACTCATTGAGTAATCTAACAAGGTCATGCGTTCTAGGAGGTCTAGCTTTCTTGAGGACCATTAATGCAGCTTTTAAAGCTTTTTCAACTGCTTGATGGGCTGCAAAAAGAACCCAGTTAAACCTATTGTTAACTAATGCAGAGCGAGCTTCATCGAGATCTATTAAAGCGCCATCAAACCAATCCTTAGCCTCCTCCCTAATTTGATTCAAAAACACCACCACACTAGTAAGAAAGAATCTATATTATTGAATAGTTATTCCCTTAAGTTCTTCAATGCTTTAAAACCTAGCCTATAACTAATGTAGAAGGACCTGAATTAACGGAGCCGCTTAAACAAAATATTAAGGGGATGAAACGCTATGATGCAGATTGCTGCAACACTTCACGCTATAGCGTGGGGCATGTACTATGCATTTACAAGGATATACGTAGTTAAAGATCTTGGGGGCGGCGTTAAAGCTCTAACGTTACTTACCGGACTAGAGTGGTTTGCTGCCCTTCTTGCAATACCGGCTGGCTATTTAGCTGATAGGTATGGAGGTAAGTGGCCTCTATATATTGGTGCTCTTGGAGCAATCCCATTTCTAGTCGCACCACTAGTGGTTGAGCCAACAATTTTGTCACTTATATTGAGCGCTTCATCGCTTGCATGGGCTGTAGCTTGGCCTACAGTGCTATCCCACGTGCTTAGAGGAGAGAATGTTGGAGTTAGGTATAGCAAGTTTGGGTTAGGCATAGGGCTTGGATGGGGCTTGGGGTCAACGGCATCTGGATTCATCTATGAGCGCTTAGGAGTGACGGGGGCATTTACATTAATAGCAGCGCTATATCTTATGGCTTATATGGCGTTTATCAATAGAGTTGCAGGAGTTCAAAACTTTGCGCGAGTCACTAAAGAAGACCTGTCGGAGATGATGAAGGCGCTTAAACTCTTTGTTTCTGCAATAGCTATATCCACTTTCGCTAGAGAATACATATTCATCTACTTGACTGCTAAGCTTAACCAAGCTGTTTCCTCAATTAATTTCCCTAGTTTAAGCACTCATGAGGCTTTCGGCATAATCTATGGAGTAGCTTCATCAATGCTAGCTATTCCGGTGAGATTGCTTGCCGGCAGGTTGGTTAGCAAAGTGAATCCATTAAACCTCCTAGCTGTAATGAACTTAGTTTACATAGCTTATGCTTCAACATTTTACTTCTCCAACGATCTACTCATAGTTGTACTGTGGCAAATACCTCTATACCCTTTAGTAGATGTAGCTATGTATACTTCAGCTGCATTATATAGCCCAGGGAAGCTTAGGTCAAGTGCTTCAGGCGCTGTAATAACGTTTAGCTCTATTGGAGCAGCTTTCATAACTCTCCTATACCCACTTCTATCGCAGCTTTGTTTTTTAACAGCACTAAGCATTTCGTCAATCGCCCTAATGACGTCATCAGCTCTAATGATGGCGTTCAAGAACTTCATCCAGTGCTCTAAAAACTAATGCGGATACTAAAGGAGATACTGATCTCCCCCTACTATCCTTAGGGCGTGAAGTTAACTTTTAATTGAAGTTTATAAACTGTCCAGGGTGTTTGTTTGAGTACAGCCCTGAGTAAATGGAGATGGGCTGCAAAAAGTATAAGTAGTGGATTAGTGAATACTGGGAGTCGATTAACATGCTTAGGTCTAAGTCTAAGAAAGTCAATATACTTGAACATGAGTGGGTTCCGAAGCACGAGGTTTTAAGCCCTGAGGAAGCAGCTGAAGTACTTAAAGAGCTTGGCGTTAAGCCCATACAATTGCCGTGGATAAGGGCAAGCGATCCTATAGTGAGAGCTATTGGCGCTAGAGTTGGAGACATCATAAAGATATATAGGAAGAGCCATACAGCTGGAGAAACAATTGTGTATAGATATGTAGTAGTTGATGTAGAGTAGAGGTGAATTCTATGAAAGTTGCTC
>Ga0209080_1000843_pt1 | contig 17676 bp, 16 predicted proteins | sample JNZ110809AmetaG_FD_184123 | JGI IMG/M metagenome (GOLD analysis project Ga0209080, IMG submission 184123) | Hot spring microbial communities from Jinze hot spring, China to study Microbial Dark Matter (Phase II) - JNZ 110809A (SPAdes) (version 3) ...
GACGTAATACAGAGCTCCTATCTCTACATATTTAATCTTGCGCTCATTAACGTTGGGGTTAGTACTATACATTATTAGAATTGACGTGTACGCTACTATATACATAATTAAGTTTGTAGCTACGCTGTAGCTTAGGTGCGTAGAGTAAAATAGTATGAGTAGCGTGAACACTGTTGCGGCAAACACTACAGCTGTTTGTATACCTTGAATTACGGCATTGAGCGCTACTAGTACTATAGCTATCTTAAATCCTCCCTCAAGAGAAACTATATCCTTGGTAATAATTCCGTAAGTCGTTGTAGCTATAATCGATAATAGTATGAATACATAGAAGAAGTTCCTTACGCTATTAACGTATTGCTCGCTCAATTTCTGCTCTTTCATAGCTATGCTGACCTCTCCTTACTAAGACCTTTAGTCATTGTATACATAGTTGCTCCAAGCACTATAAATAGTATTGTAGAGATTAACAGCGTCGTAAACATTTTCCTTAAGAGTTCTAGTTCTATATATCCTGTATATTTAATTACTAGGAGTGCCGCAACGAACAAGTAAATCGATAGTGAGGAAGCTAAGACATAGTGCTGTAAGCTTAATACACTCTTACTTCTTTCAATGTCTTCAATGCTTGGCACTTTTGCATCTCCCCTATAATGAGATTTTAGGTAGACCACGTTGTAGATTATTGAAAGAGCCACCTTTATAGACGCTATAACTAGCATTGCTAAGTACACCCAAGATTTAGCTAAGTACTTCGATATTGCTGTGAATAAGAATACTTTAGCTATGAATCCTGTTGAGGGGGGCATTCCTAATATGGCTAAAATAGTTGACAGGATGGCTATAGATTCTAGTGGGACTACCTTACTCATGTATCCCAGTCTCTCAATATATCTCTCGTGCGTAACAAGCTCTATGAGTCCTGAGTCCAAGAACATCGTTACTTTGTAGAAGGAATGAGCGACTGTATAGAGTATTGTAGCTTCCACGAATACTCTATCCATGGTTAAGAAGTACAGAGCCAGTGCGGCCGTGATTAAGGCTGTGTTAGATGTCGTGCTGTAAGCGAGTAACCTCTTTATATCGCGCTGAAGAGAGGCTTGGAGGGCCCCGTAAACTACTGTTAAGAAGCCTGAAAACAGCATCGTGTAGGCGGCTAGCGACGTGTCGATTCGGTAGAAGCTGATGAGGTATAGGCCGTAGATGCCCATCTTAACCATAAGTCCTGAGAGGAGTGCTGAAGCTGGTGCTGGAGCTATGCTATGCGCATCAGGTAGCCAGAAATGTAAAGGGAATATAGCTGCTTTAGAAAAGAACCCAACTATAACCATTATTAAGATAGCTGGATTCGTAAGATTAACAAACGTTTCTCTTATCGGCACAGTGAACGCTTCTTCGAAACCCACTAACGCTAAAATTATGAATAAGGCAATATCGGTTGGAATCATCGAGAATAAAAGGTATTTTACTGCAGCATATAGAGCGACTACATCACCTCTTGCCATATAATCGTACGCTATAAGGAAGAAGCCTAGAAGTTCGGTAAGAAGCCAAAAAGTTATGAACTCTATTAGATACTGTGAAGCAAACACTAAGATCATAGACACTACGAATAAATCTAGTAGAGGCACTAGATTAGTATTCCCGTATTTAAGGATAGAGTACTTCACAGAATAACCTGAGATCACGACTCCTACGATTATGCAAGTTAGCAGTATTAAGCTACTGAATAAGTCAGAGAAGGATATGTTTAAGCTAAATAATGCAAAACCTATAACGCGTATTACAATACCGTAGACTCTAAACCTGGGAGTTAAGACACTCCCAGCAAAGATAAACGCTAACGGTACTGCGATGGTGGCTAAGCTACTGTACATTCTGATCCACTCTTAATACTTCAACACACCCTTTATAACTATGTTCGTCAGCTTAATTTGCATACATTAAGGTATTACAGTCTTGATGTACGTCCAGCTATCTAACACACCGTAACCGAATTCAACAACCTTATCCCTAAGAGTATCATATACTGTGAGCCCTATGCCGAGCCCAAGACACGCCATAAGTATAGACGCTAGTATGAAGATAGAGGCTACTACAGCTATATCGTGTTTACTACCTGAATCATTCAAGTTATTAGTGCTCCTATACTTCTGCAAGATCTTCATTAACGTGCTGAAGTATCCTATAGCACAAAGACCCGTTGATGCCAGCACTGCTATAGCAGCTACAGTCATGCCAGCTTTCACAAGACCTAAAACTAAAAGAGCTTTACTCCAGAAACCTGGAACGATAGGTATTACCCCGAAGAGGTTAATGAGCCCCACAATTAGTGTGACTCGTGCTAAAGAAAGTATAATTTTACGCTTACCCCCCTTAACAGGATTACTCGAATAATACTTTAGTATACCTACGCTGTAAAGCACAGAAGCATCGCCGAGTCCGTTAACTACGAGGTGCAGGATTGATCCAGACAAGCCCTCTGCTGTGCCAGACGCTACCCCAAGTAGAGATAAACTAAATTGAGAAATAGAGCTGTAGGCGATTAGTTTCCTGATAGTCCTTTGGTTTGCTACAAGCATAGACGCAATAACTGCTGACACAGTTCCTAAGAAAAAGAGCACACCTAACATCGTAGCTCTAAAGTCGCTAATGAGACTGCCTTCCGAGAAAACTAGGTAGTAGAGTCGTACTATCCCGTAAATGCCTAAGATGTCAGCTGAAGTCGTGAATAAGACTATTGCTGGGAGAGGTGCAGCTAAGTATGCTTCTGGAAGCCAGAAATGATTTGGTATTATACCTGATTTGAATAAGAAAATCCACGTTATGAGCGCTAAGGAAATCTTAGAGGGTAACAAAATATCTCCGAAAACGCCTCCTGAAAACTCAACTTCTAAATTTACGTTACGGCTCTTTAAAGCAATATCAGCAATATTCAGGGTCCCGTAAGAACCGTACAATATGAAACACGCTAGAAGTAGGAAAGAAGTTATGGCTGTCCCTGCGATGCCGTAAATTATAGCAGCTCTTACAGCTTTCCTCCCCCTGTAAAACCCTGTTAAAGCATATGAAGACATCGCGGCAAGTTCAATAGATACATAGAAATTGAATACGTCACCCGTGAAAAGACAGCCGTAGACGCCGGCCATGAGGAGGTAAATTAGAGAATATAGTAGATACTTATGCTCACTGCTCTCGAACACTACCACGTAAACTACTGTTAAAACGAGAGCGAAAGATACGGACACTGCTAGAAAAGAATTGAACTGATCGAAAACATACACGACACCTAGAGGCGCGGGGAATCCACCAAACCTATATACAGCAACGCCAACACTCTCAATGACCATAAATAACCTTAACGCGATAGTGAATATTATTATGCTTCCCAGAAGAGCTATTAAGTTACTGAGTTTCTTATTAGCGACCATTGAAGTAAGAGGCACTAAAGCTGCTAGCATAAGGCATATGAACGGTATTAAACTGGGTTCAGGACTGTGCATTTCTCATCCCTTAGAGTCACTCAAATATTTTCTTAGCTAGCATCTCGAACTCTCCTATGATTTCCTTCTTAATTTCTTCAACACTCCCGTGCTTGGCCGTAAGCCAGTGAACATATAGGGTACTTCTGTCTTTATCAAAGTCTACAGCTATTGTACCCGGCGCATTCGTTATGGTCAATGCTACTATCGAAACTCCGTAGTCTGAGTTTAACTCTAGAGGCACCTCAACTATATCTGGATTTACAGAGATACTTCTACTCAAAATAACTTTAGCAATCTTGAGGTGGTCAGTTATTTCTACGGCAATAAAGTGATACAGGTACTCAAATACGTAGATTAGCCTACCCACATCTCGTGGAAAAAGTTTTCTCTTGATGATTATGCCGTCGAACACTACTGCAATTATCAAGGATATTGCCAGACCTGCAACTATCGTTAACTCTGTTAATATGCCAGTAAACATAGTGTATAAAATAAAAGAAGTTATCATTATGATGATTTTATTAAACATCCTCTTCATGCTCTCCTACCTCTACGGCTACTCTTATATCTAAGGTCTGATAATACTTGTAGTAGAGAAGAGCTAGACTCAAGAGGAACGTAATAACGGAAAACCCTATAACTATAGCTGTAATTACAAATGCTTGAGGCAAGGGATCTACGCTAACCTCTGCAAACTTCAGTAAATCTTGTGGGTTTCTAGGCTCTGTCTCTAGTATTGGTGGTGAAGGATACCCGTCCACAACTCTGAATCCTATAGCTATAGAGAACATGTTAATAGAATCAGAGAATATTGTTAAAGCTAAGATTTTCTTAACTAAGTTGTGTTTTGCAAATATGCCGTACGTGGCTATGGCAATGTTTATAACAAATGTCGTCACAGCTACGGAGAAAGCCAGAGTTAGTAGGTCTAGATTATTCATTAAGTCCACCCACGTGGCTACTCTTATCGCCTTCGTAGACTAATATAGTAAGTATAGCGTACGTAATGGCTGAAGCGACGGTAATGGTTTCAAGAACGTTGAAGATGAATACGGTGCCGGCTAAAGGAGTCGTGAAAAATTTAGAGGGCATCGAGAAGACTGAGTCCTCTTTAACTTGATTCTGCAATATGTATGCGTATCCGAAGCCCAAAACTATCAACACGAGAGGAACTAACGCAATAATAAGTATCGTCACTAGCGCCGCGTACCTAATCTTAAGCATAAGTTCCCTGCTAATACCTAGTCTATACAGAAACTGAAGAGAAAATGCTATAATAATTAATGATACTGTGACGGCAATAGCTGATCCTGCCTGAAATCCTCCGCCAGGCGTTAGATGACCGTGTATAGATAGAGATGCTGAACCAATAAGCGTGAGTATCACAACTATCTTGGTCGAAGACTTCACGATAATCGACATGCCTCGACCTCTAGACTCTTTCGCATCTGTTATACCCCGAAGAATAGTTGCCACACCTGTTATGGCCGCCATGAGTACAGCAGTTTCAAATATGGTGTCTATCCCTCTATAGTCCCATATTACCGCGGACACTGCGTTAAGTGAATATGAGGTTAGGGTGGTGTTCCATGGGTTGTAGGCGTTCACTACTATTGAACGCGCTAGCCCTCTCAGGGTTCTAGGAGGTAATATGCCTAGACCACCAATATTCAGAACCATAGCTAACGCGAGTGTTAGTATAGCCAATGACATTGCTACGAGTATGTCTCTCTTCCTGTACCTCATTCTAATTCTTCTTGAATTCATTCTTCAAGCCTCTTAGATTTCTTGAGGACTACAATAACTATGATTGGGAGAAGTATAGACGACACAGGTATGTATGCTAGCACAACGTCCGCGGCTAGCAAGATATAGTATATTAACGTATAGAGTATTCCAATGAAAGCAATGTAAATTGTAGCTAAGAGCAGGTCTTTTTCAATGACTGTTAAGTAAGCCATGATTACAGAGAGCATAGACGCTATTAAAACGATCAAGATAGGTATTAACATTTAAGCACCCTCAACTCTGTCTCGATTACCCTTCTTCCTACTTATATAAGCTGCTCTTACGATCGCGTGAGTCCCAGAAGGGACAATTATGAGTAACAACAAAGCTGTAATAACACATAAACCTGCTAGATACAATCTACTTAAGCCAAGTTCTGTAAAGCTTAGAGATATTAAAGCTATGCCTAATAAAGGTAAGACCGCGCCTCCCACAGCAGCCACAGTTGCAGCATGCGCCCTAGTAAAGAAATCAGGCATCCTCGTAATGCCTATGGCTCCTACAATCTCAAAAAAACCTCCGAGTAGTAAAAAGAATGCACCACAATACTTAATTATCTCTATAATAACCTCCACAACTACTCACCTATATCCTCAAACTCTACATACTTAGATACGTAGAGGTCTAGTGCATAAGCCCATAAAGCTATTAAAGCCATAGGAAAAGCTATGAGGTATCTCCCGGTATAGAGAGCTATTAAAGCCATAAATACTGTGAGGTCGCAACTTAAAGCGTCAACAGCTATAACTCTATCAAATATTGTGGGTCCTTTCAATACTCTCAACAAGAATAAAACCATGGATGTCATGTATATAACTATGGTAACTTCAAGTATTTGATGTATACTAAGCACTGTCCCAACCTCCATCAGTAAATGATAGCCCAATACTTATAAAGTTGCAAAGTTGCGATGTCTCGTACATCATTATAGTTCAACCGAAAACAGGCCTCTTTCATAATTCTAGCAGTATAGATGATCACTTAGGTTTAGCACGAACATCTTTGCCTTTCTGCTGTGAGAGGATCTTATCTAATGTGAGGGAGATTTGTAGTGGGTAGAAAGGGGTTCAGCTCTTGTGTTGGTTTCATTGCCTTATTTCTTTTTCCGTTTCCCGTCCTAGGTTTTTCTAGGGCGGGTTGTGCCTCTACCCCGCGGTTCACTGTGGTTACTAGCTACTCTACGCGGGAGTCATGAGCACCCTTCGAGCCCAACGGCACGAGACTCACATCTAGTTCCATCCTTAAGTGGCTTGAAGTATCTCTCATCATGAGAAAATCCTGCAAAACCCTTATAAACCTAACACACTAAAACGGTTGCGTACCTTCACGTCTTGAGTAACTTGGGGAGAGCCATTCTACAGGGCTTTCAAACCCTCATCAAACTACTCCCACACATGAAGCACCAAAGACAATTACAAGCGTTTCCATCTACATCAACTGATATGAGACTCGAGACAATTACATCGAGGCTTTAGTTGTGAGTTTTTAGGAACTGCCTATGGAAGTCAGCAGTTCTGTTAAAGCTTCTCTCATGAGTCTAAGCTTTGTTGCTTTTGAGTAGAATTCTTCAGCCGACAACATATTTTTTCTAAACATCTCTTCAGTCTCTCTTATTTCTTTTTCTATGTTTGCTATCTTAACTTTTATTATTTCTGAGAGAGTTGCTGAGGCTTCTCGTGGCGCACTGCTTACGACGCTTTTTTCTAGGTCTATAGGCTTCGCCTCACCTACTAGTCTGCCGTCTTCTAGTCTTAGTATTCTGTCTGTGTTGACGGCTACTCTAGGGTCGTGTGTAGCCAAGATTACTGTCTTGCCGTAGTCTCTAGCCAGTCCGACGAGCACGTCAACGACTTTCTTAGCGTTTTGTGAGTCGAGCTCGGCTGTAGGCTCGTCAGCTACGATTAGTGAGGGGTCGTTAGCTAGCGCCACAGCTATAGCTACCCTTTGTTGCTCACCACCACTCAGCTCTTCAGGATACCTGCTAGCCTTATCTCCTAGTCCGACTAACTTTAGTAGCTCGTGAGCTCTCTTAACTGATTCCTGTCTGCTGAGGCCCGCCATCTGTGCAGGGAGCATTACGTTCTCTAAAGCGGTTAGAGTAGGTATCAAGTTGAGTGCTTGAAAGACGAAGCCAACATTCATTAACCTATACTTATCTAGCTCAACACCCTTAAGTTCGTGAACTTTAATCTTACCTACATTTACTTGACCGCCTGTCGGCGTATCAATACCTCCTATCAAGTTCAAGAGTGTTGTCTTACCAGAGCCTGAAGGACCCATTACGCACGTCAGCGTTCCCGGCGTGAACGATGCAGTGACTCCCTTAAGTGCCTGTACTTCACCACCCTTATACTTGTATATCTTTACTAAGTCTCTCACCTCAACCACAACACCAGACTTCACGAACACATTACCTCACCTCAATAAACCTCTCCCTTACCTGACCCCTATACACTAGCTGAATAGTCAAGATAGGTATTAAAGGAATTAAAACAGACGTAAGAAGAATCGCTGATGTCAAGACTGGCGACACTACAACCCTCAAAACACCTAAGCCAAGCTGAAGCCCCTTGAGACCTAAAAGCTGAGAAAACAAGTAAGTCAGTGAGGCTCCAAGCCCTCCAGGCGAAATATAAGTGTTTAAATCACTTAATCCTAACGTCAGACCTATCACAACACCTATAATTACTGAAGTAACTATAACAGTAAACCAGTACAAACTATTGAGTTTAAGCATTCCGGAAGGAGTTAAGCCCCTGACTCTCATTAAGAGAGCTGTTTTGCCGGTCTCCAGAGCTACCACATAAGCAACTACTACTGCAATCCCTGCTGACAACAGCATGAAGACTAAGTAAGTTTCTGAGGAGCCTCCTGTAGAAGTAATTAAAGACCTGACTATCTTGACTAGGGGGTCATTCTCTAAGTCCTCTAAAGACTTAACCAGCGTAAAACCCTCGCTAATTAACTCTTCCGTAGTTGAGTTGCTAAAGCTGTAAACGTAGATAGTGAGCCCCGTGTAATTCACTCCTACTTCTGGTCCAGGAACTGCGTATAGGCTTTCAGTCAAGTTAGGCATGTCTAGTATCCAGTCGCCAGCAACTAGAGCCGGACTTCCCCGCATTAAGTACATGCTAGGCCCGCCGGGAAAGCCAGACCACACATCAATTACTTCAGGAGAGAATACTTCAGAAGAGTATGGGTAAGGTCTTATGAGAGATACACTCACGTTTCGGAGGTCTACGCTAGCTGATGCAATAAATGTTGTTAATTCTCGAACGACAACAACCTTACCCTCTGACGAAACCTCATTAATAGAATTACTGAGATTTCCTCTTAAGCTCCACTCATTATACCAGTAAGTGTTTTGCAGGAATGTGTTCGGATTTAACACTATTACTAGAGGCACCGTGCCAGAGTAGGATTCTGAACCGACCTTAACAGAACTCCAGACAGAAAATACTAGAACACTTGACGCGCCATCATAGCTCTTACTGAGTACCTCGAGTACGTCGGGACTGGTGTTGAGCGACTCGCGCAGAGTTGTGTTAGAGGTTAAGGAGACTTTTAAGTCTTTCTTAAGTAGGAACTCTGATCCTACTGACGCCTTAGTAGCTGAGTCTACTAGGGAATTCATTGAGTAACTATATAGTATTGACTGAGTCATGATGCTAGTAGAAAATGCTAGTAACACTAATATAGGAGTTACTCTCCTCCTAATAGTCAAGGCTATGCTCTTACTAGGTAGCGCGAGACTAGACTTACTGAGTACGGACTTATGTAGGAAGTCCCAGAATTTCTCATGGTTAATCATGTAGAGTTTTATGAAGCCGTAAGCAGCTACTGCAGGAGCGAAAGGCTTTAGTAAGGACTCGAACATAGCTATTATAGCTAGCACAACTATTAAAGCCACGTTAGATCCTCCTGGAGCACCAATCAAGGACGTGGTCAAGAGTCTCGTGGCCGAGTAGTTTGTTATGCCTGTGACGATAAAGTATAGGCCAACTCCTACAGAAAACCAGCCGAAACCCCCCATCTTCGCAGGCTCTAGCAAGCTCTCAGGTATTAAGGTAGTCTTGAGAGTCTCGGAAGGAGATATGCTAGAAGCCACGCGAGAGATTCTTCGAGTCAAGATTAGCAACTCTATTACGAGTAGGATAGCTAGCATGATTAGTATCGTTGGGTCGGTCAGCACTTGCATCGGATTATAGAGCCTAAAGTAGGAAATCGCTAGTAAGTAGCTAATTAGCAAGCCCAGGCAGAGACCACTTACAAGAGAAAGTAGCAAGACACTGTAAAACCACTTCCTAACAACCGCCTGAGAAATTCCTCTAACACGCATTAAGCCGAAGACTCTCCTAACACTGAGGACTAACATCTCAGATATAGGTTGTAACACTACGATCAGAGCCACAAACGCTGGCAAAACACCGGTGACAGAGCTTACTCTAAAAGCTGTTTCGATGACTTGATAACCACTTAGTATTTCCTGAAGTGGCGCGTTAGTTAGCCTAGCTAAATTGAGGGAGCTCCTCAAGTCATTAGCTACTGCTCCAGCATTCTCTAGACTCCCCTGTATTGAGGCTGGGTTGAAGTAAGACTCGGTCTTTAAGTCTATAAACACTAGAACGTCTACGGTGTAGTACTCAACGCTAATGTTTAAGATCTTCAACCTATCATTGATTGTGTTCAGATGACTCATGCCAATTTTCTCAAACGTGCTCGAGTCCCATACTATGGGGCTCTTCAGAACTGTCAAAGGATTGTAAGCAACGCACGAACGATAAAATTGCGTAGTGTAGTACTCGAGACAATGGATCTGGCGTAGCTCATCAAGCATATCACTAAGCTCTCTCGAATATTCTGTGGTGTAGTTAAGTCCATTAAAGAGCAGGTTAAATAGACTAGCCTTAGTTGCGTTAGCCTCATCAACCATGTCGACAATAATGCTTGAGAGGTTCTCTACTACATAACTGCTTAAAGCAACATCTTGCGAGACACCCATGTCACTAAGCTTAACACCATATAAAACGAGTACGGGCAAATTCGCGAGAGCCTCAACTACGCGGAAAATGAGGGGATTACTGACTGTACTTAAGTCTGAGTAATTGACGTATAGATTAACTACTTGAATAATCAAGTAATTCGAGATTCTCAAATCACTAGATAATCCTTCGAGAATTTCTTTTGACGCCTTGACTCCCTCGTTGACAGGAACATACTCTGTAGGTCGTTCTCCAGGCTTGTAACCCAACTGAAGAGGAAAACCATACTTAGAACCAGATAACTCCCACTTAGCTAACTCACTAATGTTGCTCATGATATTCGTGATCAAAGAAGTAGCTGATAAGAAAACAGTAGTAACAGATAAAACAGTAAACGTTATTAGTACCACACCCACTATAGGCAAAGGACTTCTAAGAAAAGGCTTCAACGTCTATACACCCCCACTCTTCTAAACTATTTAATCAGAAGCTTCTAATATATTTGAGTTTATTTCCTTACAAGATAATCTTATTAATCCACGTTTACTAGCTCAGGAGAAACTCTCTACTAGAATTCTAGACCTAGACGTTTATTTTAAGCCACTTAATCTCTCTTAAGTGTTCTTCGGGCGGCTTGCCCGGTGCTCCAGTCATGGGGTCCATCATTTCTTTGTTCTTGGGGAATGCTATGACTTCTCTAATAGACTCGTAACCTAACATTACTGCGACTAGCCGGTCAAGACCTATAGCTATCCCGCCGTGTGGTGGTGCACCGTACTCGAGCGCTTCTAATAGGAAGCCGTACCTATCATACATTTCTTCAGTAGTTAAGCCAAGCATCTTGAGTATCTTTTCTTGGAGTTCTCTATTATTTATTCTTATACTCCCGCCACCCACTTCATAACCGTTTAAAACTAGGTCGTAAGATAAGGCTATCACTTTAAGTGGGTCTGTATCAAGCTTTGGTATGTCCTCAGGTCTTGGCGCTGTGAATGGGTGATGCATCGACACTAGAACTCCCTCCTCGTTAACCTCAAAGAGTGGGAAGTCTATTATCCATAACATTGCGTAGTCGTCTTTTCTTGCTAGCTCTAGGTACTTACCTAAAGAGTTTCTTAAAGTCCCTAAAGCCTCTGAAGCCTTCACGTAGTCACCAACAGAGATCACGGCAGCTTCATCTATTCCTAGATTCAGCGACATCATTAACTCAGTCTCTACTTCTCTGACATTACTTACGAGAGAGCCTGCACTCTTAATAAGGTAATAATGCCTCGTGCCGTTCTCGTGAGTTAAGACTTCTCCAATAAATTCTCTTACTGCCTCAGGTTTCTTACCCCTTAACTCGAATCGTAAGACCCTTACGGCTTCGTTAGGTCTCGCTTTTAGGACGGTCCTCAGGTTCTCATCACCGTCTTCAAGATAATTCTCAAATCTTATGTCAGGCTTGTCTATCCCATATTTCTTTAATGCTTCGAAATACGTGAGTCTAGGTAGTGGTCTAGGCAACTCTTTCTTCATTGTTTTACTAAATACTTCAAGCATTAAGTCCTCTACAGTATTCATCACGTCTTCTCTAGTAACGAAAGACATCTCGATATCTAATTGCGTGAATTCTGGTTGTCTATCGGCTCTAGGGTCCTCGTCTCTGAAGCACCTGGCAAACTGGTAGTATCTCTCAAAACCTGCTATCATCAGGAGTTGCTTGAATAACTGTGGTGACTGAGTTAGAGCGTAAAACTTTCCTGGGTAGAGCCTGCTAGGAACTAGGAAATCTCTAGCTCCTTCTGGGGTGCTCCTGGCTAAGTAGGGTGTCTCAACTTCTATAAATCCTTTCGAATCTAGTGAGTTCCTAAGAACTCTGACTAACTCTGCCCTGAAAAACAAGTTGTATTGCATCTCAGGCCTCCTAAGATCTAAGTACCTATACTTTAACCTCATAGTCTCTGACGTAGTTTTCATTAACTCACGATCAAAAATTGGTAGAGGGAGTGATTTAGCTTTGTTAAGAATGACTAACTCTTTTAGCTCAACCTCGACCTCACCCGTAGGTAGCTCAGGATTTACTTGAGCAGGCGGTCTAGCCCTCACAATACCTCTCACAGCAACAACTGTTTCAGGAGTTAATGCCTCCACAGCTTCGTAGTAAGGATTCTTAGAACTCACAACAACTTGAATAACGCCAGTCCTGTCTCTAACCAAAATGAAAGATATTTTGCCGATTTTACGTATTGTGTGAACCCACCCGTTCAAGACAACTTCACTACCTATATGCTCTTTCCGTAACTCACCACACCAGTGAGTCCTTCTAGGAAACGCAAACACGTCAACGCACCAATTACCTTAGTCTACTAAGTAATATAAGAATTTCAAGAGGAGATTAACTAAATTAGAGCCGTAAAACTAACTTAGTCGAGAAATCTTCAATAACTAGTACAGAAATAGATTAAAGAGGCTGAGTCATCTTTGAAAGGAAACTTGGTTTCAGGACTTTGCTCCCATGAAGAATAGTTTCTCGATATCTACTTTTCTTAAGTCTTCAGCTAATGCTTCCTTGATTATCCTTCCACTCACTAAGACGTATCCCTTATCAGCTATTTCAAGAGCTCTCCTAACGTTCTGCTCTACTAGTAGTATAGTGACTCCCCTACTATCTCTAATTTCTTTTATTTTCTTCATTAATGTCGCGCCTGCCTTTGGCGATAGTCCTGCTGTTGGCTCGTCTAGTAATAACATCTTAGGCTTAGACATTAAGGCTCTAGCTACTGCAAGCATCTGTCTCTCGCCACCGCTCAAGGTCTTAGCTTTCTGATTTTTCCTCCTCTCTATTTCAGGAAATATGTTGAACACTTCTTCTATGTCGTTCTTTATTGCAGGGTCATTACCTCTAATGTAGGAGCCCATCTGCAGGTTCTCCAAGACTGTAAGGTTAGGGAAGACGTTATCTAGCTGTGGTGCGTAGCTGATCCCCATCCTTACTATGTCGTGTGGGCTCATCTTATGTATTGGAGTGCCCTCAAAAGTTATCTCTCCTTCATGGATTGTTGCTAGACCGTATATAGAGTTCAAGAGCGTAGTCTTTCCTGCTCCGTTAGGACCTAAGACAGCTACTATCTCACCTTCCTTAACATATATGTTTACGTCCTGCAATACTATCATTTTTCCGTAGCCAGACTTTAGATTATTTACTTTCAGCATGTTAGACACCTATGTAAGCCTCTATTACTTTAGGATCTGAAATGACTTCTTGAGGTTTACCCTCAGAGAGTAACTTACCGTTATGAAGAACATAAACATAGTCTACGTACTCCATAAGTATCTCTAGTCTATGCTCGATAATGAAGAATGTTAAGTTGTGTTCGTCTCTTAATCTCTTCACGTAAGTAAAGAGTTCTTTAGCCATCATATAATCAACTCCTGCAGCCGGCTCGTCAAGCAGGTATAGCTTGGCTGGCGTCATAAGGCCCCTAATAGTCTCGAGCATCTTTATGTGCGCAGCAGATAGCTCTGAAATCCTCGAGTTTACGTAGTGTAACATATTGAATTTCTTGAGGAGTTCTATAGCCTTCTCAGCTAGTTCTCTCTCTTGAGTACTCCAAGAATTCCTGAAGAGTGCTCTAACAGGACTCTCCCCCTTCTGTCCTATAGGAGTAACCAGCAAATTCTCAAGCACTGTTAGCGAGCTAAAGAGCCTCGGTATCTGGAAAGTTCTCACGATACCCTTCTTAAACACTTCATTTGGATTTAGCCCATCTACCCTGACTAAATCATTAGATTCTTTGAATAAGACACTACCTCTGTCAGGCACGTAGAAGCCCGTTATCACGTTAAAGAGTGTTGTCTTGCCGGAGCCGTTAGGACCTATAAGCCCTACTAACCCTCTCTCAGGCACTGTCAGAGAAACCCCGTCAAGTGCTTTGACACCACCGAAATACTTAGCTACATCTCTTACCTCAAGTATCACACTCACCTAGACTCACCTCTAAGCTCTTCTAACACCACATCTAACGCGGGAGTCTTAATCGGTTTTTCTGGAAGCAACCCTTTAGGATTAACTAGCAGTACTATCACTATTAAAAGCCCTACTATAACCCACCTCAAGTAGTCTGGTGATATGACGGTAACACCTAGCTGAGGCGTTACGAAAGTTAGTACTCTATCAACAAACGTTATTATTGCTGCTCCGAGTAAAGACCCTTTCAAATTACCGAAGCCTCCTAAAATTATCATAGCCCATACGTTGAAGGTCACTGCAGGCACGAACATGTTAGGATTGACTGACGTCAGGTAGTAGGCTAGGAGAACTCCTGCCATGCCAGCAAATCCAGAACCTATGAAAAGGATTGTTGCTTTAATCCTGGGTACGTGTTTACCCAAACACAACGCAGCTATTTCATCGTCTCTGAGAGCTCTAAGAGTCCTCCCTAGGGGCGAGTTAATTAATTTGTGAGTGACTACGTAAGTCAACGCGAGAAGACCTAATACTAAACTTAAGTATGCTGCCTCACGAACCCTACTATCAGCTATCCACCCAAATGGTGTTGGAATGGCCATTAAGCCCTTGCTAGCACCTACGGGCTCGTAATGTTGTAAGAATATCCTCAAGAGTTCTCCCGAACTCAACAGAGTAAACCCCACAAATGCCGGGCCCACCCTGAGAATAGGGTACGTTAGTAAGTAGCCGAGAGACCCAGATACCGCAAACGCTATCATGAGAGAGAGCACTAGCAAGCCAATGTTTAGCAGAGGACTCTTGTTACCTAACTCACCAAGCAGTATTATCCCTTCTATGTCGTAGGGCGGGGTCTCACTAACGTCAACTCCATTTAGCATTAAGATTAGGTAGGCCGTCAGCGTTGCGCTAACATATGCTCCAACACCATAGAAGACTACCTTACCGAAGTTGGTTATTCCAGCAGTCCCTGATTCTAGATTAAGCGTGAGCGAAAGTATCGCGTATATACCGAACAGAGTTAACCAACTAATCATGAAGCCTACAATATCAAAGCCTATCATCTCCTACTCCCCCTCTTCAAAAACCTATATGGCAACCCACCCCCAGCACCTAGCGGCGGAGACACTATTAGAGTAGTTATTAGCGTTACGAAAGTTAGGAAGGGTCTAAAACTCACTGGAACTCCGAAATACGTATTAAGTATTGCTATACCCACATTCTCAATAGCAGCTATAAGCACAGCCCCTATTCCTGTTCTCAGGAGAGAAACTAATCCACCAATAAAGCCTACAGTAAATACTTGAAGAATCATTGAATCACCTGCTTCAGGAGTTATAGCACCCGAGAAAGAAGTCCATATTACTCCTCCTATCCCCGCGATGCCGCCACAGATAAACCAAGTCAAATTCACAACGAATGATTTAGGTATTCCTGAAATCTCAGCGAGCGAGGGATTATCAGCGACAGCTCTCATAGCTCTACCAATCTTGGTCTTCTCTAGAAGTAGATAGAGTAGCACTACGACTAATGATGCAGTAATCAGACTCGCTACGAATGCTTGACTAAGCTCAACACCTCCTACACTACCTCTAGGCACGTCCGAGTACGTAATTCTTCCGTAAGACACGAAATTCTTGATGGTGTAATAATGCGCTATGTCAGTAGTCATGTAAAGCAGGTACTTGTAAGCTATCCATAAACCCATCGAAGATATCATTATTATAGCTGGTGAAGAACCTCTCTTCTGAAGAGGTGTAAAAACAAGTACGTTATTTAGAACTGCTATGGCGCCGGTAATCAGAAAAGCGAGAATTGCAGCTACTGACATGATATTCAAGCCCATAATACCGTGTAAGAATATAGCCACGTATGCACCATAAGTTATGAAATTCGCGTGCGCGAAATTGATTACCTTAGTCGTTCTATAACTTAAGGTTAGCGGTAGTGAAAAAATCAAGTAGAATAACATGTATTGAAGCGTGTTCATTATTGCCTGCTGTATGCCGGGTATCAAACTCCCACCCACGTCTTCCTAAACTCGTTTTATATGACGCTTAAATTTTTATGTTTTAATTTAATTTAATACTTTAAAAATTACGAATATGCTTCCTCAAGGAATATTATAGAGCCTCTCTCATACAAACCAACATCTTTGAATTGGTAACCCATAGGTCCTCCAGGAACTATAGCCCATACACCGTAATCCTGCTGTGCTTTATCACCTGCGGAATCGAAGATGGTCCATCCGCTGGGGCCGTAGTAAGTCTTGGCTACTTCTATTAAGGCTGCTCTTATCGCTTCCCCGTCATAAGTACCCGCTCTAAGTATTGCCCAGCCGGCAAGCTTTATGGCATCATATAAGTTCTCGCTAAATACGCCTGGCTCCTCACCGAATCTCTGCACCATTCTATTCTTGAAGTCCTCATATAATGGGTTAGCTATGAATAGAGGTCTAGTCCCGAAGAGCCTCACTCTTGACGCGAATTGGCCAACAGCTGAAGATAGTAACTCCTTCGCACCGTGCGGTCCCTCAGAGATAAACCACCTCACACTAGAGAGTACATCTGATTCAGCAGCGTGAGAGAGTATGTTAGCCCCGTCGGTATCGAAAGCTATTAACACTACAGCTTCGGCTCCCTCACTCTGGACCTTGCTCGCTAGGGTAGCTACTTCTGATGCGTAATCTGGCAAACCTGTCTGGTAGGGGAGCTTAACCACGGTACCTCCCATCTCTCTGAAGTAGTTCTCAAAGAAGTCTGCAAATGCTTTACCGTACTCATCGTTCCTGTAGAATACGATGACTTTTCTAGCGCCTTCTTGATAAGCTAAAGCAGCTAATGCTTTAGCTTGTCCGGCGTCAGAACCTACAGTCCTGAAAATGTAGTCGTTAGGTATTGCTAGGGTAGGTGCAGTAGAAGACGGAGATATTAGAACTATTTTGTTAGCGTCAACGTAAGATTTAACAGCCTTAACTTGAGCGCTGGCTGCAGGTCCTATGACTACTTTAATACCTTGCTGAACAAAGCTCTGCACGTTCTGCAGTGCTCTCTCCGCGGTAGTGCCGTCATCTAGTATCACAGAACGGAACTCAACGTTAAAGCCGTAAGCCTGAACCTCTTTGTTTAGGTCCTCAATAGCTAGCTGAACTACTTTCTCCCATACCTTACCTATTGAAGACAGTTCTCCCGAGAGTGGTAGAGTGAAGCCTATAGTGTATACCTTCTTCTCAGGAGTCACGGTCACGGTAGTGACCGCACCACCGCCCGTCACAGCTGCTATGCCGTAACCTACTGCTAGACCTATTATCAAGACCACTATTACTAAAGCAAGAGTTTTCATGTCAAATGCCATGTGTTAAGACACCTCATATTATTTTGTTGTAATGGGTTTTTAAGTTTTTCTAGTTGTAAGTAATAAGTAATAACAAGTTAAATTACAGACCTCTTAATAACATAACAAAATATTTCTG